>Ga0207426_1001445_pt1 | contig 19700 bp, 14 predicted proteins | sample AraplaMF_Cvi_mMS_FD_184265 | JGI IMG/M metagenome (GOLD analysis project Ga0207426, IMG submission 184265) | Arabidopsis root microbial communities from the University of North Carolina, USA - plate scrape MF_Cvi_mMS (SPAdes) (version 2) | ecosystem: Host-associated > Plants > Roots > Endosphere... | reverse complement strand
GCGAGCACTCCCCAACGTCTTGTATTGTTTGCGGCGGAGGATTCGCCTAGTGGCCTAGGGCGCACGCTTGGAAAGCGTGTTGGGGGCAACCCCTCACGAGTTCGAATCTCGTATCCTCCGCCAGTGCTCTCACCGGGCACAACGTTGAAGGGCCCCACCGCTTGCGGTGGGGCCCTTCGCGGTAGTGGTCGCAGTTTGGTCGCAGTTCCCGCCTACCGCCCGTTGAGGACGGCCCGGCACACGTTGCAGCACATGGCCGCGTTCTGCCCGTACCGCCGCATCATCTGGGTGCAGCCGGCACACGGCCCGAGCTCCCATGGCGGGCAGCCCAGCGCCGCGGAGGCTGCCGCCCGCTCGACGGGAGTGATCCGCGTCGGGTCGCTGGAGCGTCGAGCCGGCAGGCAGGCAGGCAGGCAGGCAGGCAGGCAGGGGAGGGTGAAGCCGCCTGTCGGTCGGCCGAGATCGCGAAGAGGCCGGGCGCCACTGGGGAACCCGTTGCCTTCGCCTGCCCGGCAGGTGCGGTCGATCTCCTGCTCGGCGAAGGTGACCAGGTCGTCATCTTCTCCGGCCGGGGCGGGACCGCCGGAACCGGTGACGACGGCATCCGGGATGCTCCGCCGGTTGGCCATGCGCACCTCGGCCTCCGCGTCCAGGCCGTACCGCCCGGCGGTCTCGACGATCCGCTCCTTGGTGGCCTTGTGCCGGGCGCTCTCCGCCGGGGTCGCCCGGTGCGTGATCGGGAGGTGCGAGACATTCGAGCAGTCGCGGGTCGCGGTCGGTGACCCTGGCGGTGATCTCCCGCAGCCGATCGGGACGCCCCGGGTGGCCGAGGTCGGGCAGGGACAGATCGACCTCTATGCCATATCCGGTGTGCCACACCCCATTTGCCGTCTCTCCACCATAGAGACGGCCACTGGCACTCCGACAGGGCGCCTCATCAACGTGGTTGGTAGTCAGCGGTCGTGGAGGTGTGCAGCGCTCCCGTCCACAACCGACTGGTATTGATCGAGCCGACCTCGACTGTCAGTGCGCAGGAGTGAAGTCCGACGTCGCCGTGATCCCGTACCCAGGCGACGAACGCATCGCACTCATCCGCGATGCTCTGCTGCCGCTCGCGGAGGTGGGTGACGCGTACCGCCGCCGCCCCGGCAGGTCCGTCACCGCGTCGCACCCGGCGGCGGCGGGACCGACTCGCCCTCCTCCTCGTGGCGTACGGCGGCGTCCACCTCCTCGGGAGGCATGGCCAGGCGTACGGCGGTGTAGTGCACGGCGAGGCTGAAGACGATCACGATGACCAGGTCCCACCAGTCGGGGAGCGCGCGGGTGCCGCCGTAGCGGCCGAAACGGCCGATGAGGATCATGCCGCCGAGCCAGGGCCACACCCAGAGGGCCGATTTGGCGCGCAGCCCGCTGCGTTCGGCCGCCGGGATGCCGCGGCGGGTGAGCGCGAGGACGAGGAAGCCGAGCAGGGCGGCGATACCGAGCTTCCAGTCCGCCTCGTAGCCGGACCAGTAGAAGATCAGGTTGGCGAAGACGAAGCCGGCGGGGGCCAGCACCGGTCCGACGGGCAGCCGGTAGGGGCGGTTCCGGCCGCCGTCCTGTACGCGCAGGGCGTGCAGCGCCACGGGGGCGAAGGCGTACATCACGGCCGCCGCCGAGGTGACCACGCCCACCAGCGCCTGCCAGCTGGGGAACGGCAGGAACGCGATCTCGCCGACCACGAAGGCGAGGAGGATCGAGACGACGGGCACCCGGCTGCGGCCGACCTGGGTGAGGGGTCGGGGCAGGACCCGCTCGCGTCCCATGGCGTAGGAGAGACGCGCGGCTCCGGCCATGTAGACCAGGCCGGTGCCCGCCGGGGAGATGACGGCGTCGACGTAGAGGATGGTCGCCAGCCAGCCGGCCCCGACGGCGGTGGCGAGCGTGGCGTAGGGGCCGAAGTTGCCCTCCCCCACCGGGTTGTCCCAGCTGCGGGTCAGGGCGTCGGGGTCCAGGGCGCCGATGAAGGCGATCTGCAGCAGGAGGTAGAGCGCGGTGCCGACCGCCATGGCCACGATCACCGCCCGGGAGACGTCGCGCTGCGGGTCGCGCGCCTCACCGGCCAGCTGGATGGCCTGTTCGAAGCCCAGCAGCGCGAACACCACACCGGCGGGCAGGGCCGCGAAGACGCCGTGTGCCCCGTGCGGGGCGAAGCCGCCGCCCGCGGTGAAGTTCGAGCCGTGGAAGGCCAGCGTCATCAGGACCACCACGGTGAGCAGGGGTACGGCCGTCTTCACCACCGCGGTCACCGAGTTGATCCCGGACAGCAGGCGCACGCCGAGCACGTTAATGATCGTGAAGATCATCATGAAGATGGTGGCGATCACCAGTCCGGCCCAGGTGAGGGTGCCGTTCGGGTGCAGGACGCGCACCCGGTCGTGGACCCAGCCGATGCGGTCCATGTACGAGAGGGTGGCCTCGACCTCGATCGGCGAGATCAGGACCGACCGCAGCCAGGACATCCAGCCCGCGGTGAAGCCGACCAACGGGCCGAAGGCGAAGAACGGGAAGCGGGCGGTGCCGCCCGCGATCGGGTAGGTGGCACCGAGTTCCGCGTGGGCGAGGGCGAGTACGGCGAGCATCGTCGACGCCAGCACCCAGGAGACCAGCGAGGCCGGGCCGGCGATGACGGCGGTGGTCAGGGCGCCCAGCAGCCAGCCGGAGCCGATGATCGATCCCAGGGAGATGAACATCAGCCCCCAGAAGCCCACCGCCCGGTGGAGGTGGTGGGCTCCGGTGGCGCTGTTGCTTCCCGCTGCGGCCGGCCTGGTCACGCGTGCTCCTGGATCACGGGACCATCTTGGGCCCGGGAAGCGGGCCGGACGGGTATGCGCCTTGCGTGTCGCCGTGCGCACCGAGAGTGAACGGGGAGGGGGAAGTGGGAGAAGTGCGGGCGGAGGCTCGGGCCGGGCAGGGGGTGGCGGCGCGCCAGGCCCGGACGGCGTACGGCCCTGGTCGGGAGGTTGCGGCCCTGGTCGGGAGGTTGCGGATCTGGTTGCGGGCCCGCCCCGGATGGCCGGGGGCGGGCCTCGGGCATGCCTCAGGTGTCGGTCTCGGTGCCGGTGTCCGCTCCGCGGCCTCCGCCGGCGGTGACCGTCAGTGGCTGCTGCCCGACGGGCGGGCGAGGGGGTGTGCGGAGCCGTTGCGGGGCGGTGGGTGGGCGTGGAAGAGGGTGGCGTACAGGCCGTTGCGGGCGAGGAGTTCGTCGTGACGGCCCGACTCCACCAGGCGTCCCTCGTCCAGGACCAGGATGCGGTCGGCGTCCGTGGCGAGGTCCAGGTCGTGGGTGATCACGAGAGTGGTGCGGCCTTCGGCCAGGCGCCGCAGCGGATCGAGGATGCGTTGGGTGGCCAGGGTGTCCAGGCCGGTGGTGGGCTCGTCGAGGATGAGCACGGGGGCGTTGCGCAGCATGGCACGGGCGATGGCGATGCGCTGGAGCTGGCCGCCGGAGAGCCGGGAGGTGCCCGGCGCGATGACCGTGTCGTAGCCCTCGGGAAGGTCGGAGATGAACCCGTCGGCGTCGGCGGCCCGGGCTGCGCCGACCACGTCGGCGTGGGTCATGTCGTCGCGTCCGCAGGCGATGTTCTCCTCCACGGTGTCGTGCAGGACGAGGGTGTCCTGGGGCAGCAGGGTGATGTTGCGGCGGAGCTGGGCCAGCGGCAGCCGGTTCACGGGGATGCCGTCCAGCCGGACGCTGCCGGTGTCGGGGTCGTAGAACCTCAGCAGCAGGGCCGCCAGGGTCGACTTGCCCGCGCCGCTGGGGCCGGTGATGACCACCAGTTCCCCGGGCACCGCGGTGAACGAGAAGTCATGGAGCACCTGTTCCTTGCCGCCCGGATAGCTGAAGCCGACCTGGCACACCTCCACTGCGCCGACGGCGCGGCTCGGGGCCGGTACGACGGTCGCGGGGTCCGGGTCGGTGACGGCGGGCGGGGCGTCGAGGATCTCCAGCAGTCGTTCGGCGCCGGCGGTCGCCTCGGTGACCGTCAGTCCGAGCTGGCCGAGGTCGCGGATCGGCGGGTAGAGGTAGCCGACGAACGCGGCGAACGCCAGGAGCTGCCCGAGCGTCATCCGCCCCGAGGAGATCTCCCAGACGCCCAGGCCGATGATCGCCAGGACGCAGAGCGTTTCGAGGACCTCGACCAGCTGTCCGTACAGCTCGTTGATACGGGCGCTGGTCACCGACGCCCGCAGCCACTTGCGGGCCTCGCGCTGCAGCCGCTCCTGTTCGTCCCGCTGACGGTTGTAGGCCTGGGTGAGAACGACATTGACCAGGCCTTCCTCGACGACCGAGGTGATGGCGCCGTCCGCCGAGCGCTCCCGGCGGGAGACCTCCTTGACCCGGCGGGTGAAGCGGGTGGTGGCGACGAGGAACAGCGGGGCCAGCGCGAAGGTGGCGAGTGCCAGGTCCCAGCGCAGCCAGAGCGCGGCTCCGGCGTAGAAGATGACGCCGAACAGGGCCGTGGCCGCCTGGACCAGGCCGGAGACCACGAGTTGTTCGATGGCGTCGACGTCGCCGGTCAGCCGCTCGACCAGGTCACCGCGGCGGTTGCGCTGGAAGAAGTGCGGCGGCAGCGTCTGGAGATGGGCGAAGACGCGGGCTCGTAGCCGCATCACGAAGCGCTCCGCCGTCCAGGCGGCGAGCGAGCTGCCCAGGTATCCGACGATCGCGCCGGCGACGGCCACGGTGAGCCACAGTCCGGCGGGTTGCCAGAAGGCGCTGATCGAGCCCTTCTGCAGGGCGTTGTCGGTGAGTTGGGCGAAGAGGAGGATCGCGACGGTCTCCGCGAACGCGGCGACGATGGCGCTCAGGATGACGAGCATGATCCATCGCCGGTCGCCGCGGGTCAGCGGCCAGAAACGCCGCACCGCCTCCTTGAAGCCCACCCGCCTGGTACGGATCGAGGTGTCCGCGACGAGTTCGCGGAACACGCGGTCCATGGCGGCGTCCGGTGGCCGCGGGCCCCGGGCCCGCCGTGAGCGCACACCGTCCGCGGGGTCGGGTGGATCGGGCGAATCAGGGGATTCGAGGGGACGGGGAGGTTCGAGAGGGTCGGGCGAATCGGAGGAGTCGGGGGAACTTTCGCCGGCATCGTGCGGCAGGGGTGAGCCCTGTCCAACGGGCGATGCTTCCTCGCCTCGTCGAGGCGACGCTTCAGGGCGCTCTCCGCGCCGGCGTGAGCTGCGCAGGTTCATGATCTACGTCATCTCGTCGCTGGTCGGTTGTCGAGCGGGACCGAGTGGCACCGCCCCCTAAAACGACGAGGCGGACCCGCGGCGTACGCGAGCCAGCCTCGAACTCAGAGGTGTGCGTCAGTAGCGGTAACCGAACCTGTAGCGGCGCCCGCGGTTGAACCTCCTGCGGCGCCTGCGGCGGTTACGGTCGTGGTCGTGCCAGTCGTCGTGGTCGCGATTGCGCCTTCTGGGGAAGACCTTGCGGAAGCTCATTCTCGCCTCCTTGTTGTTCTTGCCTTGTTGTCGGACCGTTACCGGCTCGACAACTCCCAAGCTACGACGCTCACCTGTCTCCAACAAGGGCAATTGCGTGAAAATTCAGACATAAGCCAATATTCTTTTTAAACATGCCGCAAAGTGGCGAAAGGTGACTCTCCGGATACCGAATTCATGGGGTGGACGGGGCGGCCGGGCGGGCAGCCGGTGGGCTGAGCAGGCCGAATGCTCGGGGCAATGGGGCGGGCGGAGTCGGCGGGGCGGAGCGGGACTTACGGAGCGGGCGGCCTGCGGCAACAGACGGGCCGCGGGGCCCCGGCAGCGAGAAGCGGAGCGACAACGGGCGCGCCACCGGTTCGCCGGCCCATCGAGCCGTCGGGTCTCCCACCGCCGAGCCGTCACACTGCCGCCCCGTCACCCCACCTGGCCGGCACGCCGCCTGACCATCGGCTCGGCGACGGACAACATGGCGGCGTACGGCCCGAGTTGGCGATGCCGCAGCAGCCCCCGCGCGAGCCATGACGGCACCTTGGCCCGCGCCATGACCGGCGCCATGACGGCCCCTCGGCCCGCGCCACGACCCACGTCAGCCGGCCCCCGCTCCCCTCCGGGTCACGGGCGGGTCGGGGCCACGGCCGAGAGGCGGTAGGCGTCGCCGTCGGCGATGACGCGGCCCGCGGTGGGGGGTGGGAAGTGGCTGCCGAGCAGCAGGGTGTCGGTGCCGGCGAGCGAGGCGAGCAGGGTGCGGCGGGTGTGTGCGGCCTGTGCGGGGTCGGCGTCCACGCAGCTGGATATGGCGGGGCGGGAGAGCTGGACCGGGTGGTGGACGCAGTCGCCGGTGATCAGGGCCGTCTGTCCGGCGCTGCGCAGCTCCACGGCGACCTGGCCGGGTGTGTGCCCCGGGGTGGGCAGCAGGCGGACGCCGGGGGCGACCGCGGTTCCCTCGGCGGGCACGTCGATCAGGTCGAGCAGACCGGCGTCACGGATCGGGTGGACGGAGTCCCGGAACATCTGGCGGCGGGCCGCGTCCAGCTCCACGCCGGCCCAGTGGTCCCACTCCGCACGGGCCGTCAGATAGCGGGCACGGGGGAAGGTGGGGACCCATTCGCCCTGGTCGGAGCGGGTGTTCCACCCGACGTGATCGGTGTGCAGGTGGGTGAGGAGGACCAGGTCCACCGTCTCGGGGGCGAAGCCGGCCGCCGTCAGGCGCTGGAGGTAGTCGCTGTTCATGTGGTCCCAGGCGGGGTTCTCCCGGGGCTTGTCGTTGCCGATTCCGGTGTCGACGACGATGCGCAGGCCCGCCACCTCCAGGGCGAAGCTGTGCGTGACCAGGCGGAGGGCGCCCTCGGGGTCGGCGAAGTCCGGCTGCAGCCACGGGGATTGGGCCACCACGTCCGGAGTGGCGTCGGGCAGCAGCCATCGGCCGGTCCGCGCGGGGAGCGCCACCTCGTCGATCCGGCGGACGGTGAGGTCGCCGACCGTCCAAGCGGGGGCCACGTCACTGACGGCATGCATGAGCTGTCCTCTCACGAGCCAAAAGCAAAATAATTGCGTTACGCCACGGTAACTCGCCCACCGCGCTAACGCAAACAGTTCGCGTTTATGGCTGCGTGCGCCGTCGGGAGACCTTAAAGTGGAGCCATGAGCCCCAGGCCGATGACCCGCCCCGGGGGGCGTAGTGCCCGCGTCCAGGAATCGGTGCACGCAGCCGTGCGCGCACTCGAAGCGGAACAGGGCCGTGCGGCGCTGACGGTTCCCCTGGTCGCCGCTCGCGCCGGTGTCACGCCGTCGACGATCTACCGCCGGTGGGGAGACCTCCAGGAGCTGCTGTCCGACGTCGCCGTCGAACGCCTCCGCCCGGAGGCACCGCCCGCCGACCACGGCGCGCTGCGCACGGACCTGGAGACCTGGGCCGAACAGTTCCTGGAGGAGATGGCCTCGCCCCCCGGGCGGGCCTATCTCCGTGACGCGCTCGCCGGCGATCCGGACGGCAGCCATGCGGGCCGGTGCTCGGCCTACGCCGCCGAGCAGGTGGACGTGATCCTGGCCCGCGCCGCCGACCGCGGTGAGCAGGTGCCGGACGCCGACATCGTGATGGACCACATCGTCGCCCCCATGATCTACCGGCTGGTCTTCCGGCCGGGCCCGATGGACGCGTCGTACGCCCGCGGCCTCGTGGAGGCGACGCTCTCCGGGCTGATGCCGCCGCACTGACCGCCCGGGCCTCGGCCCCGCCGCCCACCGCCTTCGCCACCCCGTGGGCGGGCCCGGGCCGCGCTCTGGCCGACGGCGCCCGCGACCTGGTCACAGACGCCGTCGGGCGCATCACCGGTCGCCCGCCGCCCGGCTTGCGGGCGTTCGCGGCGGCACGGTGACGCGCCCGAGAGAGGGGGAACCTCAGCCGCCGGATCCCAGGCGAAGGGGGCTGCCGGGGCTTCCCGGACGCATCCGGTCCGCGAGGTTCAGGCGGTACGCCGGGTTGGTCGGATGCCCGGTGTTCACTCGGCCCGCCGGGTGCCCCGGGTGCGTCCGGCGCACAGTGTTCACCGGGCGGGCCGAGTGCGCCGAGTGTGCGGTGTGCACGGGGCGTCTGGGATGCGCGGTCTTCATGGGGTTCACCGAGTGCGCGGTGTGCACCGGACGCGCCGTGTTCACCGGACGCCCGGAACCCACCGGATGCGCCCCGTACACCGAGCCCGCCGCATTCACCGGATCCGCCGCGTTCACCGGATCCACGGGGCGCTCCGACTTCGACAGGCGCTCCGAGCCGGACGGCCGATCCGACGTCGTCGGCCGGTCCGAGTTGGCCGGGCGCTCCGACTTCGTCGGCCGATCAGCACTGTCCGAGTTCCCCGGACCGTCCGGGAACTCCCGGCCCTCCGGCTCCTCCTGGTTGTCCGAGCGCGCCGGGTCGTCGCGGTCATCCCGGTCGTCGCGACCGTCCGAGCCCGCCGGGTCATCCCCGTCGTACCGGTCGTCGCGACCGTCCGAGCGCGCCGGATCGTCCCCGTCGTACCGGTCATCGCGACCGTCCGAGCGCGCCGGATCGTCCCCGTCGTACCGGTCATCGCGACCGTCCGAGCGCGCCGGGTCATCCCCGTCGTACCGGTCGTCCCGGCCGTCCGAGCGCGCCGGGGCGTCGCGGTCGTCCGGGTTGTTCGAGAGTGCCGGGTTGTCGCGGTCGTCCGGCTGCGGGTAGCGGGGGCCCTTCGCGCTCAGCCGCAGGCTTCCGAACCGTGCGTTGAGCCAGGAGCCGGCGCGCACGGTGGTCACCACGGAGCCGGTGCAGTCGCGGCCGTTGTAGAGGACGAGGTCGGTGGGGGTGTCGTTGTCCACCTCGCCGTATCCCTCGCCCACGCCGTAGCAGTGGTCGTCGCCGGGGTCCTCGATCCGGTACATCCGGTTGCCCTGCCGGATGTGGTACGTGATGACGCCGGAGACGGCCTCCGCGTCGGTCGGCCCGAACGCGGCGGACGCCCCGGTGATGGCCACGGTGCCCAGCAAAGCGATCATGCGTCGCACAGTCGGAACTCCTCGTCAGCATGGGCGGCGGTCCGGCCCTCGGTCACACCCCGTGCGGGATTTCGCCATGTGGGGTTCCCTGTGACATATCGGACTATTCACCCCGGACGGGATATTCACCAGCCAGCAGGACCCCGCAGGAGGCTCTGCGGGGTCCGAGACCGCTGTTCGGGGGACGGCCCGGCCGGCGACGGTCGGTCAGCGCCCCTCCGGTGGCCGGGCGGTGGCGGTCGGTCAGCTTCTGTTCGACGGACCGGGCGACGGCGGTCGGTCAGCCGCTGCCCGACGGGCCGGGCGTCGGCGGTCGGTCGGCCCCGTCCTGCGGCCGGACGCTGCCCAGCCACAGGACGTCCCGGGCGCGGGTCATGGCGACGAAGAGCTGACTGCGGGCCAGCTCACCGCGCTCGTGGGCCGTTTCGCCGGCCGGGCCGTCGTCCGGCTTCCCCAGCGGCAGGCAGGTGTCGTGCCGGGGCAGGTAGACGCGCTTGAACTCCAGGCCCTTGGCGCGGCGGTAGCTGCCCAGCTTCACGGCCCCGACCGGATGTCCGTCGTACTGCTCCAGCAGGCAGACGCGCAGGCCCGCGCGGGTGAGCAGGCGCTGGTAGTGCTCGATGGCGCGCTTCGAAGGGCAGAGCACCGCGGAGTCGGCCAGCTCCTGCGGCGAGAGCGCGCCCAGCGCGGTCACCAGCGCCTCGTCGCGGGCGGCGGGGGTGGGCAGCGCGGCGCGCTGCACCTGACCGTCGAGGTAGGTCAGGTCGACGTCCCGGCGGCCCGGGGTGCGCATCCCGTCGAGGTCCTCGAAGGCGTCGTCGGCGACCACGGAGAGCGCGGTGTCCACGATCTCCTTGCTGTTGCGGTAGTTGGCCCGCAGGACCTGCCCGCGGTCCCCGCGGATGTCGATGCCCGCGTCGGACAGCCGGAACCCTCCCGGGTAGACGGCCTGCTGGCCGTCCCCCACCAGCAGCAGCCCGTTGGGGCGCTCGCCCACCAGGGCGTGCAGCAGCCGCACCCCGACCAGCGTCAGGTCCTGGACCTCGTCCACGACGACGGCGGTGTAGTCGCTGTGGCCGATGCGGCCGGACGCCTCGGCGAGCGCGAGGGAGAGCACATCGTTGAAGTCGTGGACGCCGCGCTCGGTGCGCTGGGCCTCGTACGCCTCGTACAGGGACCAGACGGCCTGCCGGTGCGGGCGGCGCAGGCCGGCGCGGCGGCGGCGACGGGCGAGCCCGGCGTACTCCTCGAAGGAGGTGATGCCGCGGCCCTTGATGACGTAGTTGATCTCCTCCTGCCAGTAGCGGGGCAGCGGATCGATCTCCGTCAGGCAGCTGTTCCGCCCGACGTGCTTCCAGGCGAGGCTGAAGGCCGTCTCCGCCTTCTCCCTGTGCAGGTGGACGGGGACGTCCCGGCCGCGCAGGTAGTCCCGCGCCCAGGAGTGCAGGCTGTGGAAGTCGATCCGGTCGGCCACCGCGGGGGCCATGGTCCGCAGGAAGGTGGCCTGGACCCGGGGCAGGTTGTTGGCGAAGGTGACGTACAGGACGCGGCCGTTGGTGCGCTGGGCGAGGTAGGCCGCACGGTGCAGGGCGACGACGGTCTTGCCGGTGCCGGCCGGGCCGCTGATCCGCGCGGGGCCGGCCCAGTTGCGGCGCACCAGCGCGAGCTGTGCGGGGTCGAGGAAGGTCATCCACTGCTCGACGGGGGCGCGGCGCGCTTCGTCGAGGGCGGCCTCCCGCAGGCCGTCGAGGTCGAAGAGACCGTCGGCCTCGTCGGCCGGGGGACGGGCGGGACCGCCCCGGCCGCCACGGGGCGATGCGGGGGCGGCCGGGGCGGAGACCGCCTCCCGGGCGGCGGCCCGGCCCCGACCGGCGGCGCGGTCCTGTGCGGCGGCTCCGTTCCGTGCCGCGGCCCCGTCCTGGGCGGCGGCCGGGTCCTCGTACTCCGGGAAGACCCGCGCCAGGTGGTCGGCGAGGGCGCGGACCGACGCCGCGGACAGGCGGGTGCGCTCCGACAGCAGCGCCGGGCCGATCTCGTACTCGCCCAGCAGCCGTATCCGGCCCAGTTCCGTGTCGGTCCGCCGGCCGGCGAAGACCAGCAGCGGGCGCACCGCCACCGGGGACATCCCCAGGGAGGCCACCGCGCTCTCGGCGGCCTTGGTGACCGCCAGCAGCTTGCGCCGGTGCTCGTCGCGGGAGAACCCGCCGGCCCGCAGCCGGCCGCCCGAGGTCTCCGGCGCGGCCCGCCAGTTCTTGACGTCGATGACGAAGACGCCGCCGGGGCCGATCAGCAGCATGTCGACATTGGCCGCACGGGTGCCCGGCCAGCGCCGGTCCACCAGCAGCCGCCAGCCCCGGCCGGCCAGCATCAGCAGCTGGGCCGCGACCCGCCGCTCCCCCTCGCTCGCCGCCTCCCAGCGCTCGGCCCGCTGCCGGGCGGCCTGCCACTGTTCGCGCAGCAGCCGCTCCTGGCGGCGGGCCTCCTGCGCCCGCCGGGACGCCGAACCGCCTGCCGAACCGCCCGGAGAACTCCCTGCCGCCATGGCCCGCCCCCTCACCGTTCATGGCCCCGTAGGCACGGGGTCACGAACCATAGGCCGATGGCACATGACGTGGTACCGCGCACGGAAGGGGCACGGGGGCATGGCGCGGGGAGCCCGCGGGCCCGACGGCGTCGGCCGGGCCCGGCCGGCGCCTACCCCGCTCCCAGCCCGGCCGCCGTCCCCGCGCCCGTCCCGGTGCCCCCGACCGTCCCCGCGGCCTTCCCCGCGACCGACGACCGGAAGAGGCGCGCCGCCGACATCCCGAGCCCGGTCGGCGCGCCCAGCCGCCCCGGCGAACCGACCGGATGACGCAGCTCGGGCTCGGTGTAGCGCAGGCAGTCGCGGTGCCAGGTGAGGATGCCGGCGAGCCAGTTCTCCAGCTCGTGGACATGGCCGGCGAGCGCCTCGCGGGCCTGTGGCCCCAGGTCGAAGTCGTCGCAGACGACCGGGAGTTCATGGGCGGCGACGTGCTGGAACTCGTCCAGGCGCGAGGTCATGAGGTCATGGACGATGTGCAGCGCGGTCGGGTAGTCGCAGTCGAAGAAGTTCTGGACGACCAGGATGCCGTTGTGGACCTCGCCCTCGTACTCGATCTCCTTCTGGTAGGAGAAGACGTCGTTCAGCAGACAGGCGTAGTCGGCCGCGGCGTTCTGCAGTGCACGCAGGGTCCCGGTGCGGTACACCTCCGGAGGGACCTGCCGGCCGCGGCCGAGGCGGCTCAGGCTCATGGTGAGGTCGGCACCGAAGGTCGCGCGGCGCATCTCGATGTAGTCGACCGGGTCGGGGATGCGGTGCAGTGCCTGGTTGTCGAGCTCCCACAGCCAGCCGGCCGTCATCGCGTCGACGGCCTCGCGGAACGCCCGCCGCGCCTCGGGGGTCATCGGTCCCGCGGTCCGCGCCCACAGGTCGGCCAGGCCGCGTTCCATCGCGTTGACCGGCTCCGGCACGGCGGCCGCGAGGTCGAGCGGCATGCAGGCCGACAGCCGCGCGGTGCACGCCTTGGCCCCGGCGATGTCGCGGGTCCGGCCGAAGACCTGGGGGTAGTAGTCGTCGGCGTAGGTGCCCCAGGCCAGCCAGGCGGCCTCCAGGTCCAGTTGCTCCGCGGTGGCGTCCGGGTGGAGGCCGGCCGCGCACAGCGCCAGGTCGTAGCGGACCATCGCGGGCTCGTCCCAGACGTCGGACAGCGGCACGCCGGGCTGCGGGCCGAAGAAGCCCATCCGGCGTGCCCAGGTGACCACCCGGCGGCGGGCGCCTTCCAGATGCGGGCTGAGGGTGGTGGGGAACGGCAGGGAGAGGTCGGGGATGCGGGAGGGGCCGACCTTCTGGTGCGGCACATGGGTGGAGCCGCGCAGCCGGAGCGCGCCGGCCGTGGTCAGCGCGGTCCTCAGGTCCGCCGCCGAGGTACCGAGGCCGCCGCGGGCGAACGGCGACCAGGGCTGCGCGGTGCCGGCCGCGGACCCGCCGCCGTTCATGTAACGACTGGAGCGCATGTGCCATTCATGGCCGCCGGACTGCCAGTCCTGGAGCCCCTTGGCGTACGCCAGCACGTCCGCGCAGGACCTCGGGTCCAGCCCCTCGTCCAAGAAGAGCGCGGGGAGTTCGGTGACCACGGTGTTCTCGAACTGCTGCAGCCGGGAGGTGATCAGGTCGTTGACGGCGTCGGCGGCCTCCTGGGTGGGGCAGTCCAGGAAGGTCTCCAGCACCAGCACACCGTTGCTCAGCTCGCCCTCCTCCTCCGTCTCGCGCTGGTAGGAGAAGAGGTCGTTGCGCAGGTGCACCGCGTCGGAGAAGGTGTCCCGCAGGACCCGCAGCGGACGGGAGCCGGCGACGGCCGCGGGCACCTCCGCGCCGGCCGCGTACTCCACCAGGCCCGCCGACCAGGGCGCGCCGCCGACCTTGCGGCGCATCTCGATGTACTCGACGGGGTTGGGCACCCGATGGATGTTGATGTTGGACAGTTCCCACAGCGACTCGTTGAGCAGGTGCTCGGTGCTCTCGGCGAACCGCTTCCGCCAGTCCACGGACATGTGCGGCACCGTGCGTGCCCACAGGTCGGCGAGTCCCGCCTCGACGGGGTTGGCCGGCTCGGGGACGGGCGCGGCCGGGTCCATCGGCATGAAGGCGGGCAGCCGGTCGAGGTACTCCTTGCCGCCCTTCCGGTCGAGCGTCCGCTTGAACTTCTCCAGGAAGTGGTCGTCGAAGAAGAAGACCCACACGTACCAGTCGGTCACCAGCGAGAGCGCGTCCGCGTCGCAGTCCGGGTGGGTGTAGGCGCACAGCAGGGCGTAGTCGTGCGCCGCGAGGTCCTTCTCCTCCCAGATGCCGGAACCCTCCAGCATTCCCATCCGGCGCGCCCATGCCGTGGAGTGCGTACGGGCCGCCTCCAGGTGCGGGTTCAGCCGCGCCGGATGGGGCGTGTAGAAGGTGGGCAATTCGAATGGCTGCTGCGTCACCGGTGGCGGCCTCTTCCCTGCGTACGGAAGGAGGACGCGCCGATCCACGCCCCCCTGGACGGGGGCAGCGCTACCCCGGCGGTCGGCGGCTTAGGCCTTGTGGAGGACGAGCTTCCGCCTCCGCGCCTCTTCGGTCCGGACGGCTTCGAACGGGGCCTATTTGCGGCTGACTTCTGGCAGCTTTCTTTCGCCCGGGGTGGTCGTCTTGGACTCGCCCGGAGTGGTGGTCTTCCGCTCACCCGGGGTCGCGGTCCGCCGGTCGTCCGGGGTGGCCGCCTCTCGTTCCCCCGGGGGGACCGTCCGGCTGTCCCCCGGGGCGGCCGTCCGGCCTTCCCCTGGGGCGGCCGTCCGGCCGCGCTCCCCCGTACGCAGGGCGAGTTCCGCGAGGGCCTCCGGGGCGCCGGCCTGGCCGCGGATCCCGGGGAAGGCGTTGATGTCCACGATCAGCGGCGCGCCGCCACCGGCGTCGAGGACGTCCACGCCGTAGACGTCCAGGCCGAAGACCTCGCCGGCCAGGAGCGCGGCGCCGGTCCAGCTCGCGGGCAGCTCACCGACCGGCAGCGGCAGCGTCGGCCCGCGGCCGTCCGGGGCCAGCTCCGAGCGGCGCAGCCCGGCGAAGAGCCGGCCGTCGACCACCCACAGCTTGTGGTCCCACCCGCTGTTCGCGGTGAACTCCTGGGTCACCACCGGCTCGTCGGGCCAGTCGGCGGCCAGTTCGCGCAGGCGGGCGGCGCTGTCGGCGCGGGCCACCAGGTCTTGGCGGCGGCTGAACCGGCTCTTGATCACCAGCGGCGTGTCCGGCTCCCCGGCCGCGGCCAGCCGGCCGAGCGTGGCCACCGCGGTGGTGGCGGCGAACGGCAGCCCCGCCGCGCGGGCCACCCCGGCCATCTCGACACGGTCCTGGCACCGCGCGGTCGCCGCCGCGGAGTTGAGCACCGGGGCGCCGTGCTCCTCCAGGCGGGCGGCCAGCGCCAGCGCCCGCGGCGTGCGCGCCTTGAGGAGGTAGACATCGGCGAGCGAGGAGGGGTCGAGGTCCGGCAGCTCGCCGCCCGGGTCGAGCCACTCGACCCGGTGCGCGGGCGTCAGCAGCTCGGCGACCCCGGCCAGCAGCGGATGCCCGGGATCCGCGGTGACCAGCCCGATCCTCATCGGCCCCCGCCGATCGAGGCGGCGGGCCGGTCGGCGCGTGGGGCGGCAGGGACGGGAGGCGTCGGTGGTGCGGGAGGGGCGGCGAACGGGGGTGCGGAGGCCGCCGTGGGGGTGGCGGTCGTGGCCGCCCCGGGTATCGCCGCCGGCTGCCCGACCGCCGGCCGAGCGCCCGCCGCCCGGTCGGCACTCGCCCCCGCACCATTCCCTGACGACCCGTTACGGGCGAGGTCCACGATGGCGGCGGACACCCGGGCGACGGCGTCCGGCACCTGACGGAAGCTCGGGAAGTCGTTGATGTCGACCGCCACCGGGCCGTCGGGACCGAGCAGGATGTCGACCCCGTACAGGTCGAGGCCGAAGACGGTGCCGATGTCGGCGGCGATCCGGGCGATCTCGGGGGTGAGCGGCACCTGGCGCTCGCGCACGGCGTGCGCGGGGTGCAGCGGCGAGCACCGCTCGGTCGCGTACAGCTCACCGGCGACGCTGTACACCTTCAGGTCCGTACCGGAGTTGGGCACATAGGGCTGGGCGATGAGCAGCCCGCCGTCCGGCGCTCCCGGGCCCCCGGCGCCGGCCGGCCCGGCGGGGTCCCGCAGCCGGTCCGGCGTGGCCACCAGCCGGACGGCGCGCCCGGAGCTGCCGTCCGCGGGCTTGACCACGATCGGGAACTCCGCCTCGGGTATCGCCGCGAACTCCTCCGGCCGGGCCGCCGCGTACGTGACGGGGACGGGCAGGCCCGCGCCGCGGGCGATCACCGCGGCGAGCGCCTTGTCGCGCACCCCGCGGATCGCCCGCACGTCGTTCACCGTGGTCAGTCCGGCCCTCGCCGCGGCCTCCAGCAGGGTCAGGCCCGGGCCGCCGGAGACGGTCTTGAGGACCCAGGCGTCGTGACTGCCCGCCCGTATCGCGTCGGACAGGGCTATCAGCGAGCGGCCGGGCCACACCACGTCCACCTGGTGGCCCCAGGCGCCGAGTTGGCGGATCACGTCCAGCGGCATGCCGTCGTGGCGGTACTGCTCCTCCACCAGGAAGCAGAGTCTCATCGGGGCACCCTCGTCATCGCCGCACGTCCGTCCACCGTCCGTCCGGCAGATCCATGACACTCCAGGATCCCATGCGGGTCCCGGCGGGGGCCGCGGGCCCACGGGCCCGGCTCCGGCCCGGATTTCGGCGAGGTCACGCCACCTCGTACGCCCACGCCGGATGCCGTGACCAGGAGCGTGCCGGCCCTCCGCGGGACTTCCGCCACCTGCGCGCCGCTCCAGCAAATCCCGTATGCCGGAACCCTTGTTCCAGTTCTGGCGCGGCCCTAAGGTCGGGCCACCCCGGGGACAGGCGGCGAACGGACCCACACGTACCGGAGTACGGAAGCACGGGAAGCAGGCGAGCGGGTTGGCGAACCAGCGGCAGGAGCAGGGCAACGGCATCCCCCCGGGCGGCCGGCCGGACCCGGAACGGGAACCGGGGAGCGGCACGGTGCGGCGGCGGGGTCTGCTGGTCGGCATGGGCCTGACCGGTGCGGGCGGGCTCCTGGGCGCGGCGGGCCTGGGCGGCGGGGAGGCGGCCGCGGCCGCCTCCCCGCGCGGCAGGGGCGCGGTGCGGCCCGAACAGTTCCACGGCGGCGCGCACTTGCTGGTCCCGGAGCTGCTGCTGTTGCCGGACGGGCCGGTACGGAACCGGGCCGTCCTGGTCCGTGACGGAACGTTCCGCGCGATCGGCCCGGCCCGGCAGCTCGTCGCCGCGCACCGCGACCTCCACCCGGTGCGCCTGGACGGCCACTTGCTGATGCCCGGGTTCGTGGACGCGCACCACCACCTGACCCAGAGCTTCGGCAAGGCCCAGTCCTTCGGCCAACCGTCGGAGATCTTCAAGACCGTCTGGGAGCCGCTGGAACACGCGCTGGACGAGGAGAGCGCCTACGTCTCGGCGAAGCTGGCCGCGCTGGAGGCCCTGCGCGGCGGCTTCACCACGGTCGCCGACGCCGGGACCCGTGCCCCCGTGGACGTCCGGGTGGTCGCGCGGGCCACCGAGGAGGCCGGTCTGCGCTGCGTCCTGTCCGAGATCGTCTCGCACGGCGCGGACGGGACGGCGCACCTGGAGCGGTGGGACGGCCGTCCGCTGGTCCACCCCTCGCTGGCGATCGCCGTCCCCGAGGACGCGCCCGGCGAGGTCATCAAGCGGACCGCCGACCTGTGCGCCGAGGCCGGTGCGGTGCTGCAGATCCATGTGAACGAGCATCTGGCCTCCGTGGAACGCTCGTTGAAGAGCGTCGGCCGCCGCCCCGTGGAGTACCTGCACCACCTCGGCGCCCTCGGGCCGCAGACCCTGGGCGCCCACGCCACCCTCCTCACCCCGTCCGAGATGCGGCTGCTGGCCGACTCCGGCGCGGCGATCAGCTACAACCCGGTGGCCAGCGCCTGGAAGGGCAACGGCGTCGCCCACGCCACCTTGCTGGCCGCGCTGGGCGTCCGCTTCGGCATGGGCACCGACGGCACCCGGGGCGACGGCTTCCGGCTGATGGACGCGGGCGAGACGGCACAGCGCCTGGCGTACGGCATCGCCTCGGGCGACTCGTCCTGCGGCGCCGGCCGGATGTGGCTGGAGCACGCCACCGCGCACAGCGCCGATGCGGTCGGCCTGGGCTCGGTGACCGGCGAGATCGCGGTCGGCAAGGCCGCCGACTTCCTCGTCGTGGACCTCGACGTCCCCGAGCTCACGCCCTCCTACGACCTGCGCTGGGAACTCGTCCGCCTCGCGCACCGCGACCAGATCACCGCGGTCGTCGTGGGCGGCAGGCTCCGCCTGTGGCACGGCTGGCCCCCGGACTGGGACGGCCCCGCCCTGGTGTCCCGGGCCGCGGAGCTGGGCCCGGAGGTCGTCCGCCGGGCCGGCCTGCACCGCGTGGAGCCGGCGCGGCCGGCTTAAGGCCCTGTCGTCCGACGCCGCGCGGGCGGCGCCGCACCCGGTCGGCCCCTCTCCGCCACACGCCCGCCCTCGCTACCGTGAGGCGACCGCGACCACGACGGACCGGGATGGACCGGGAAGCATCGGGAGGCCCAGTGACCAACAAGGCCGCGCCCTTCGACGACCTCGACCGCAAGATCGTTGCGGCGTTGATCGACAACGGCCGGGCGAGCTTCGCGGAGATCGGCGCATCGGTCGGGCTGTCGTCCACCGCGGTGAAGCGGCGGGTGGACCGGATGCGGGAGAACAACGTGATCACGGGGTTCACCGCGACCGTCCGGCCGGCCGCCCTGGGCTGGCTGACCGAGGCCTATGTCGAGGTGTACTGCGACAGCGCGGCGCCGCCCCGGCGGCTCGCGGAGGTGGTGCGCAACCATCCGGAGATCGCCGCGGCGATGACCGTGACCGGCGGTGCCGATGCGCTGCTGCACGTCCGGGCGACCGATGTCGAGCACTTCGAGGAGGTGCTCGAACGGATCAGGACCGAACCCTTCATCCGCAAGACGATCAGCTTCATGGTGCTGTCCCACCTCCTGCCGGACAGCCCGGAGGCGGGCGCCAGCCAGTCCTCGGGCGCCGGCCGGCCCTCGGGCGCCCGCCACCCCACCGGCGGCACCGCCCCCTGAGGTGCCCGCGCGGGGCTTCTCGCGCAGCAATCCGGCGTGAGCCGGGCTCTGTACGCAGCATTCCTGCGCCATTGAGCAGCATTCGCCGCTTGTGGCCCAAAACCGTCGCTCCTTACCGTGGAAGGACCACGGGTGACCGTCTGTGACATCCGGTCGCCCCGTACGTCCCGTGAGAAGCGAAGGGATCCTCCCGTGCCGATGAGCCGTACTGCGCGCCCCCGGCGCTATCTGGTCTGCGAGCCCAGACACTTCGACGTGCGTTATGCGATCAATCCGTGGATGAGCGCGGACGCACCGGTGGACACCGCCCTCGCGGGGCGCCAGTGGAAGACGCTGATGGACGCCTACCGCGCCCACGGCCACACGGTCGAGACCGTGCCCCCGGTGGCCACGCTGCCCGACATGGTGTTCGCGGCGAACTCCGCGCTCGTCGTGGGCGGCCGGGTCTTCGGCTCGTCCTTCCACGCGCCGCAGCGCCGGCCGGAGTCCACGGAGTACGAGACCTGGTTCAAGGCCGCCGGGTACGACGTCTACCGGCCCGAGTCGCTGTGCGAGGGCGAGGGCGACCTCGTACCGGCCGGCCGCTACATCCTGGCGGGCACCGGCTTTCGCACCACGCCGGCCGCGCACCGCGAGGTGCAGGAGTTCTTCGGCGTCCCGACCATCGGCCTGCAATTGGTGGACCCGTACTTCTACCACCTGGACACCGCGCTGTTCGTCCTGGAGGAGACGCCGGAGACGGGCGAGGCGAACATCGCGTACTACCCCGGGGCGTTCTCGACCGGCAGTCGCGAGGTGCTGCGGCGGCTGTTCCCCGAGGCGTTGCTCGCCACCCGCGACGACGCCATGGCCTTCGGCCTCAACTCCGTCTCCGACGGCCGCCATGTCTTCGTCGCCCCGCAGGCCACCGGCCTGATCGACCGGCTCGGCGCACACGGCTATGTCCCCGTCCCCGTCGACCTC
>Ga0207426_1001444_pt1 | contig 19705 bp, 19 predicted proteins | sample AraplaMF_Cvi_mMS_FD_184265 | JGI IMG/M metagenome (GOLD analysis project Ga0207426, IMG submission 184265) | Arabidopsis root microbial communities from the University of North Carolina, USA - plate scrape MF_Cvi_mMS (SPAdes) (version 2) | ecosystem: Host-associated > Plants > Roots > Endosphere... | reverse complement strand
GTCAGAAAACCCGCGCTGCCCTTGTGTCGCTCGTTCGCGGCCATGAAAATCTCTCCTGATTGCCAAGCGCCTAAAAACAGCGCCGCACAACCCAGCAAGACCAGCTATCTTCGATAGCGTCCAATACCAATATTGAAGGCGATCAGTAGCTTTTATGAATGGGTTGGCGGTTTGCGGGCACAGGGCCGCCTTGCTGTCTCCAGCTTCGACGGGTTGCCGTTGTTTTTGGCGCCATTTCGCCCAAAGCGTGTGCCGGTCGGCGTCCTCAATCATACCGGCGCGATGATAGGCGTGGAAATCACTGCAAGAGCTGATGCTGCGCGGCCAGCTCCTTGCAGAGGTCGACGATCGCTTCAAGGTTCGGGCCGAACTGCGCGATCTGATAGCAGAGCCATACCTTGTGCGCATCGATCGGGGGCGAGGTGAGAAGCTTGACGGCGCGACCCTTTTCGATGTCGCTGGCAACCGCGCGCAGCGACAATAGGCCTATGGCAAAGCCGCCCATCACCATCTGCATGGTCACCGACATGTTGTTGCAGGTGCTGACGCGATCGGGAGCGAGGCCGGCCGTCGCAAACCATGCCGTCATCGCCGCGTAAGACCGCGCCGTCTGTGGCCCGACAATCATGTGGCGATCGACGAGATCCGATGGCGTGAGAATGCCGGGTTGCACGTCCATTTGCGGACCGGCGATCCAGGCCAATTCATTCTGCCCCATGGGGATCTGCCGGACGTGGGCGGCAATGTCTGGATCAGGGACGATGGCGAGATCCAGCCTGTGTTCGTTCAGGAGATTGCTGAGAACACCGGTGTCGCCGACGACAACTGATGTCCTAAGGCGGGGATAACCTACCTCCAGCCGCTTCATCAGATCCGTCAGGCAGATCAGCGCGAAGCTTTCCGTGACGCCGAGACGCAGCATGCCGAGCAGCGGGTCCCTCGACTTGAACCGCTGCACGACGTCGTCGGCGGTGCCGAGCAGCCGGTCGGCATAGTCGATCAGCGTCCGCCCATCCGATGTCAGCATCACCCGCGGCCCGTTGCGCGTGAAGAGCTGTGCCCCGAGATTGGCCTCGAGATCGCGGATGCGCTGCGAGATGCTAGGCTGGGTAATGCCGATATGCCTCGCGGCCGCATGGAAGCTGCCGAGACGGGCGATGCGTTCAAAAGCGGTGATCTGCGCAAGCGTGATATGCATGATTGGTTATACCTATCGTAGTCAGTCCAAATAATCGATTTTTCACGCAACGGCGCCGCCGCTAGATTGGAATCTGAAGCGGACTGCTGCGTCAACGCGGCTGATCCATTGCCGCGCCGGTTACCGCGGCGCGCCGTCCTTGAGGAAATATCCAATGGAAAAAGAAGTGCTTGTCCCGACGCTCTACGGTCTTCAGAACGCCTTTGTCGCGTGCCCGGATGGGGCCGGGCCATACCCCGCCATCATCCTCTACATGGATGCGCCCGGCATTCGCGAGGAGCTGCGCGACCAGGCCCGGCGGATTGCTAAGGCCGGCTACTATTGCATGCTGCCGGATCTTTACTACCGCATTGGCATGGTGCGTTTCGATGTCGCGCGGCGCAATCCGCCGATGTCGGCCGTCATCAGCGCCGCCCTTCGCAGCATTACCAATAGCGATGTCGTCGAAGACACGCGCGGCATGATTGCCTTTCTCGACGCGCAGCCACAGGTCAAGGCTGGACCGCTCGGCTGCGTCGGACATTGCATGAGCGGCCCCTTCGTCACGGCGGTCGCCGCCGCCTTCCCGAGGATGAGGGCGACGGCCTCGCTCTACGGCATCGGCGTCGTCACCGACAAGCCGGATTCTTCGCATCTGCAGGTCGACAAGATCGAGGGCGAGATCTATTTCGGTTTTGCGGAAATCGACCCGGGCGTTCCCGAGAATGTCGTTCCGGATCTGCGCGCGGCGCTCGACAATGCCGGAACGACCTACACGCTGGAAACGCTGGCGGGCGCGCATCACGGCTTCTGCTTTGCCGCCCGGCCGAGCTACGACCCGATTGCCTCCGAAAAGGTCTGGGACACGCTGTTCGACCTGTGGGACCGCAACCTGAAATAGTTTTATCGGCAGGCTGGCGTTTGCGCCAGCCTGCGCCGGATATCGAAGCCAGCCATGTGCGGATTTATACTCTCCGCCGCGAATGAAGAGCCACATTTCTCTGGTCCCTTGAATTCGGGGCCGCGATCGCGATGTCACCCGGACACGCATGCTCGCAGCCAGGTCCGCGAGCATGCGTGACGGAAGCCACCCTTACGTGTCGACCCGCAATTTCCCCATCCTGGTCGCCTTGCTTTCTCCAATTTCGAAGTTCATCCGGCGCCGCTTATCGCGCGACGCCGGACTTTTGCTTACATCTGCGGCTTCATCGGACGGATCGGCGCTCCCGCCAGGAACGCCAGGACATTTTCGATCCCCTGCGTGTGGAACACGCGGAAGTTTTCGGCAACGCAATAGCCGAGATGGGGAGTGAGCACGGTGTTGGGCGCGTTGCGCAGGGGATGATCGAGCGGAAGCGGCTCCAGCTCGTAAACGTCGAGTGCTGCAAAAATCGCGCCGCGGGTGACGGCGTCCATGAGCGCGTCCTGATCGACAAGCGGCGCCCGCGAGGTATTGATGAGCACCGCCCCAGGCTTCATCCGTGCCAGATCCTCCTTGCCGAGAATGCCGATCGTCGTCGGCGCCAGTACGACATGGACGCTGACGAAATCCGCCTGCGCCAGAAGCTCCGCCTTGGGAACGAACTCAACGCCGGCCTCTCTGGCCCGCTCGACCGTCAGGTTCGGGCTCCACGCCAGCACCTTCATTCCAAGCGCCTTGCCATAGCCGGCCATCCGGCTGCCGAGATTGCCCAAACCAATCAGTCCGAGCGTCCTGCCGTTGAGCACGGTGCCCATGGGGACGCCGTTCTGGAAACGGCCGGCCCGGATCGCCGCATCGGCCGCGGGCAGGTGGCGGGCGGCGGAAAGCATGAGCCCAAGGGCAAGTTCGGCCGTCGCCTCGCCACCATTGCCGGATTCTGTGCAGGAAACCACGACGCCCCTTGCCTGCAGGGCGGCAAGATCCACCGAACGGTTGCGTCCGCCGGTGACGTTCAGCATCCGCAGTTTCGGCAGCTTCGCCGCCAGGCTGGCCGGAAATCGCGTACGCTCCCGCATCGACATGAGGATATCGAAATCCTTGAGACGATCGGCGATTTCGTCTTCGCTCGAAAGCGAGCTCTCGAAAAACGTCACATCCGCCTTGGCGGTCAGTGCACTCCAATCGGCGCTGGCGGCAGCCACGCCCTGCCAATCATCCAGAACAGCAACTTTTGTCATCGGTTCATCCTCCATTTGTGCTTAGCAACAGCCTCCCGGCGTATGCTCGATAAAGAAATCACGGGCGCGGGCAATCGCCGCGTCCCGGTAGTCCGGGCCCTTCCAGGGGTCGACGACCTCGGCGCCTGTGAGGCGAGCGATGTCGGCCGATACGGTGACGGGGTGCATGGTATCGTTGCCCGGCATGAGCAGTGTCGGAACGCCGCAGCGTTCGGTGAAGTCGCGCGTGGTGCTGAAGACATAGTCGCTACCAAACATGCGCGGCGCGACCTGGCTCAAAAATGTCGGATCGACATCGGGCCGACTGGCAATGCCGGCCGACCAGCTGCCGATCTCGCGGTCGACGACAGGGCGGTTGACGTCGGAAAGGCCGATCGGATTCTGCAGCACCATGGCGCTGATCGTCCCCGGTGCTTTCTCTTCGAGCGAAAGCGCGAAGGAGACGCCGATGCAGGCGCCCATGACATGGCATCGCTGGACGCCCAGATGTCGAAGCAGAGCGATGTGGTCGCGGGTGTAGCTGTCCCAATCATAGTCGGCGTCGATAGTACCGCGTGAACGTCCGGCATTTCTGACGTCGAAGGCGATGACCTTGAAATGCGGAGAAAAGACCGGCACCGGATCGCACCAATCCTGCACCACGCCAGGTTTCGATGGGTTGATCTGCCATCGCTCGATCCTCGAGCTCAAAAAACCGGGGGCAAACAGCAGGACCGGGTAACCGCTACCGCTGACCTCGTAATATATTTCGGCATCGTCCAAGCGCAGCAGCGGCATTTCGGTCCTCCGGTCGGTTTTGTTCGACAAATTGACAACGTTCTCTCCATCGAGACAACGGAATGCGTAGGCAAAGTCTATCGACCGAGACGAACGCTCTGGACCTTCGAATCTCGCTTCACCCGTTCACGCGGGGGTTTTCCATGTCTCGCGATAAGGCGAACCGGACGTCAGATCGGCGGTAGCGCCGATGCGGATAGGCTGGCCATTTCTCCTTTGGTTGCCTCGGTAATGGGGAAATGGCAGGCGACGCTGCGGTTGGGGCCATGCGGGAGCAGCTCGGGCTTGACCTTCGCGCAGATGTCCTTGGCGTAGGCGCAGCGGGTGCGGAAGCGACAGCCGGAAGGTGGGGCGAGCGGCGAAGGAGGCTCGCCCAGCAATCGGATGCGCGGCCGCTCGTTCGGATCGTCGGGATGCGGCGGGATCGCCGACAGCAGTGCCGCGGTATAAGGATGGGCCGGCCGTTCGAAGATGTCGACGGTATCGCCGATTTCGCAGAATCGGCCGAGATACATGGTGGCTAGTCGGTTGGCGAGAACGCGCACCACGGAAAGGTCGTGGGCGATCAGCAGGTAGGTCAGGTTGAGATCGCGCTTCAGCTCGAACAGCAGCCGAATGATCTGCGCCTGCACCGAGACATCGAGTGCTGTCACCGGCTCGTCGCAGATCACCAGGTCCGGGGAGGAAATCAGGGCGCGGGCGATGGCAATGCGCTGAGCCTGGCCGCCCGAGGTCTCGCGCGGCAGGCGTGCGCCGAATTCAATGGCCGAAAGTCCCACCCGACTGAGAATTTCCGCGACGTGCCGGCGTTTCTGTTCGGCCGACAGGCCTGTGCGGGCGCCGAGCGGTTCGGCAACCAGGCTCGCCACCGTCCATTTCGGATCGAGCGCACCGAGCGGATCCTGGAACACCATCTGCACCATCTCGCCATGTCGTTTGCGCGAGACCGCGCGTGTGCCTGTCAGATCGTTGCCGGCAATGCTGATGCGCCCGGATTTGGGGCCGGCAGCATCGACGATTACCCTGGCCAGCGTGGACTTACCCGATCCGGTCTCGCCGACGATTGCCAGCGTCTCACCGCGGCCGATCTCGAAGGAGACGTGATCGACCGCCGAAACCAGTCCGCGCCCGAACAGTCCGCGCCGCACCGGAAACTCCTGCACGAGATCGTCGCAGACCAACAGCGGCTCCGGCTTGTTGGAGGCTGGACTTGGTCTGGTATCGCTGACGACGGCAGCGCGCCGTTTGGCGGTCTCCGTCGACGGCCCGGGAAAGAAGCAAAGCGCCTCATGCTTGCCGCAAAGGCCGACAAGCGGTGGTCTCTCCTGGCGGCATATATCCTGGGCGCGCGGACAGATGGGCGCATAGGCGCATCCGACCCATTTCGAGCGCAGGCGATAGGGCAGCGTCGGCATCGGCTCGGGCACCTCGCCGGTGAAGCCCGGCATTGCCCGCAGCAAGGCCTGGGTATAAGGCATGGCGGCGGTGTGAAATAGCCCGTTTGACGGCAGGCGCTCCACCAGCCTGCCCTGGTACATCACCATGACATTATCGACGCGCGACGCCGCCAGCGATAGATCGTGGGTGATCAGCACCATTGCGACGCCGAGCTCTTTGCGCAGGTTTTGCAGCAGATCCATGATCAGCGCCTGGGTCGTCACGTCAAGCCCCGAAGTCGGCTCGTCGCAGAAGATGATTTTCGGCGCACAGGCGATCGCAACGGCAATGACGACGCGCTGGCGCATGCCCCCGGATAGCTGATGTGGAAAGGCGTGGAAGCGCTCTTCCGGATCGGCGATGCCCACGGCCCGCAGCAGTCCGAGCGCACGGGTCTCGGCCTCTTTTCTGGTGTAGCGTGGCTGGCGGCCTTTGACTCTGTACATGGCCTCGGCGATCTGCGCGCCGATGCGCATCGAGGGATTGAGCGCGCGGGTCGGATCCTGGAAGACTAGGGAGGCGACATTGGTGATATACTTCCGCCGCCGCCTGCGCGGCATGGTCAGCAGCTCCTTGCCGTCGAGCCTGATCGAGCCTTCGATGACAAACCTGCGGTCGTCAAGCAGATCGAGGACAGCGCGGGTACTCACCGACTTGCCGGCGCCGGATTCGCCGACGATGGCGATCGCCTCGCCGTGCTCAACCCTGTAGCTCACATTGTCGAGGATGGTGACATCGCCCGGAATGCGCTTGAGGCGTACCGTCAGATTGTTGATCTCGAGGATCGGGCCGCGATCTGCGGTCGTTGCCGGCAACGGCGCGAGATCGCGCAGGGTGGTGGGCGTGTATAGTGTCATCTGTCAAGTGCCATTCGCCGGCGGAAACCGTCGGACAGGAGAGTGATGGTGAACACTGTGATAAACAGGGCAGCCGCCGGGATGTAGATCAGCATCGGGTCCCGCGACAGGTAAGGCTGGGCGTCGGCAATCAGGTTGCCCCAGCTCGGATCAGGGATACGGATGCCGAGGCCGAGATAGCTGAGGCCGGCCTCGACGACCATGGCGTTGCCGATGTTGAATACCGCTAGTGAAATCAATGGCGGGATGATGTTGGGAATCACATGGACGAAGACGATCTTGACCTCGGACATGCCGCAGGAACGCGCGGCAACGATATAGTCGAAATTGCGCACGCGGATCGTCTGGCCGCGGGCCAAGCGGCCAAAGCCGGAGACCGTGAACAAGGCGATGGCGATCATCGTATGGAAGACCGAAGGGCCGAGATAGGAGGCGATCGCAAGCGCGATGATCAGCGAGGGAAAGGCATAGAGTGCGTCGAAGATGCGCATGATTGCGGCCTCGAACACGCCGCCGAACACGCCGGCGATGGCGCCGAGCGTCATGCCGACCAGGAACCCCATGCCCGTTGCGACGATGCCGACCAGGATCGACACCTGGCCACCGTAAAGTAGGCGCGAGAGCAGGTCGTTGCCGAGATTGTTGGTGCCGAGCGGATGGCCGGGCGAGCCGATCGGCAAAAGCCCTTGGCGCAGGCTGCCGATATTCGGATCGGGCAGGCCGAGCACGATCGGCCCGAAAAAGCAGCCGAGGATGATGAAGAGGAGAATGGCCGCCGGCATGGCGACGCCGGGGTCGCGCAGCGTCCGCAATGTCCGCAACAGTTTCTTTCGCCAGATGACCCGCGCGCCGGTCGCGACCCATTCGAGATCGGCCTCCGACAGAGTCACGCGGGCCGGCGCCGGCTTTGCTGCCGGGGCCTGCTTAGCTTTAATGGCGGAGAGGTCAGCGGTTGAGGGCATCACGAACACGCGGATCGAGCATGGCATAGGCTAGATCCGCTCCCAGATTGGACAGGACGACAATGACTCCCACAATCGTGACGCAACCGACGACGACGGGAGAGTCATGCAATTGAATACCCTGGAACAACAAGGTTCCGAGACCGGGTATGGCGAAGATGTTTTCGAGAATGACTGCGCCTGATACCAGCGGGCCCAGGCCTGCCGCGACGACCGTGATTAGGCCGAAGGCCGAATTACGGGCGACATGCCGCCAGACAAGGCCAAAGCCGGTCACGCCCTTCATGCGGGCGAGTGTTACGTACTCTTCTGACTCCAACTGCTCCTGCAGTTCGGCACGGAAGATGCGCATGATGCTTGGGAAGATCGTCAGGCCAAGAATAATCGACGGTACGATGATCGCGCGGATATTGGCGCCCCAGCCGGCATCGCCCGGGTCAGCCCAACCGATGGTGGGGATCAGGTGCAGTTGTACGCCGAAGATCGTGGTGACGATCAGCGCCAGGATGAAATTGGGAAGCGACGTGCAAACGAGCGCCAGCGCCGTACCGGCGCGGTCGATCCAGGGATTGCGGCTGACGACCGCGCCGATGGCGAGCGCCGACCCCAATATGACGGCAGCGAACATCGCGCCGATGACCAGCTCGACCGTCGGCAGCGCATCCTGCAGCATCGATTCCATCACCGACACATGCGTGGCCAGCGACCTGCCAAAATCGAGGTGGATCGCATGCCATAGCCAGATCACGTAACGCACGGGAATGGGCTGATCGAGGGCGAGTTCCTTGGTGAGTTCGGCCGCGGCCTCCGGCGTATATTGATCTCCGAGAATGACCGAGATGACGTCGCCGGGCAGCAGGTTCACCATTACAAAGGCAATAATCGTCACAATGAGAATGACCACGATCATCTGTGGGATGCGGATGGCTGTCATGCGCAGCATGGCAATCTCCATTCACCACGCATCATCGTCCCGGAACAGCCTTCCGGCTCGGCAGCACCCGATCGGCCCAGGGATGGAAATCTTGTCGCGCCTTTAGAGCACCATGCCGTGATTTTCAAAGCTGCCTCCCAATCTCACCGCTACTGGGCCAGCTTTCGTCGATAGCGTCCAATACCATGTCAGGTAGCGTTCGATAGCTTTTCGAAATCGATCGCATGTCGAACGCCACCGTCGTTCGATTTCGGAAAGCTATCGATGGGAGCGCATGTTGGTATTGGACGGTATCGATGAAATCACGGATGACGTCTGTGGATGGAGAATGCCGGCTCGTTGTGCCGCCGGCCTGGAGGATTGTATGGACGACAGCGAAAGCCTGGAGTTTGCCGAACCGTATCTGCAGATGACCTGCATCGATCCGGCTGATGATACCGACCCGGCGGTACTGGCCGAGTTCAGCCGGTATTACACCGAGGTTCACACGCCGGATGTCGTGCGCAACAATCCCGGCATCCGGCGCGCCTATCGCTATGAGCTTTCCGTGCCCGATACGAAGGGCGGCTTTGGTCCGAAATGGCTGTCAATCTACGAATGGGCAAGCCGTCACGGCGCGCAGGTTTTCGTCGTACGCGCCGAGGATCCTGCCGGCAGCTGGCGGCCTGACTATCTGCCCGAACCGCCTATCTGGATGGGCGTCGGCCGCGGACCCCGGCAATGGGGACGGTTGATGTGCAACAAGCTCGGCGAATCCGGGCCTTCCGACGGCCCGCCGGTTGCTATCGTGCTGGAGGGCATCGATCCGCCAGCCGATGCAAGCAAAGCCGATCAGGCAGCCTTCCGTGCGTTCTATGGCAGCGAGAGTAGCCTCGATGCCGGCAACGATCTTAGCTACGTGCGCGTGATTAAATATGAATTCGAAGAGCTGGGCACGAAGCCAGGCGCGGCGACGGATCGGCCGCGCTACCTCAGCATCTACGAAGCCGGCGCCGAGACGGCGGCGGCATTTGCACGGGGCGCCGTCGCTCCCAAGGAGCAGGAATCAGCGCCGCGTGTCTGGCGGCATCGCCAAATCGTTTGGCGACACCTTTATCGCCGTATCTCCACCTGCATCTATCCCGGCGCCCGCTACACGGCGCGGATGCTTTAAGCGAATTGCCGAAGGGAAGGAGCCGCACACATGCACTATACCAATCTCGGCAGGACAGGTCTCAAGGTTTCGCGTTTCGTCATCGGCGGCGCCCATTTCGGCCAGACGCTGAGCCAGCAGGAGCTCGACGCCATCGTTCATGCCGGCTGGGATGCCGGCGTGACAACCTTCTACACCGGCGACGATTATAATGTCGGCGAAGGCGAGCGGATGTTGGGCGAGGCGATCAAGTCGCGTCGCGACGATCTCGTGCTGATGGTCAAGGCCGGATATCGGGTGGGCGCCTATGGCAATTATTCCCGCCAGGGCACGCCCATCGATATCAAGGAGGATTATGTCGCCCAGCGGACGGGCAATCTCGACGATTACAAGCTTTGGCATGCGGGGGTGGCGCCCACCGCGCGCGGGCTCAACCGCAAGCACATGATCCAGGCGCTGGACGACAGTCTGAAGCGGCTGCAGACCGACTATATCGATGTCTACATGGCGCATTTCTTCGACCAGACGACGCCACTCGAAGAAACCATGGACGTGCTCGATGGCTTCGTGCGCGCCGGCAAGGTTCGGTATCTCGGCTGTGCCCAGTTCAACGCGTGGCAGTTCGTCCGCTCGCTATGGATCTCCGACAAGCGGGCCTTGCAGCGCTTCGAGGCATTGCAGCTCAATTTCAGCATGCTCGACCGCGGCGTCCAGGGCGAAGTGCTGCCGGCGCTACGCGACACCGGCGCCAGCTTCTTTGCAGCGATTACCGATGCCGGCGGCATGCTCACCGGTCACTATGACCGCAACAGCGAGCGTCCAAGTGGCGAAGGCGCGCGCCAGCGTTACATCGACCCGTTCTGGAACGACGAGGCGTTTGCGGCGATGGAAAAGATCCGCGCCTGCGCCAAAGAGCTCGGACGCGCGCCGCTCGAACTAGCCCAGGCGTGGGCGCTCGCGCAAAAGCCGGTGGCGTCGTTGTGGATCGGACCGCACGCGCCGGAAGAGATTGCCACGCAGACAAAAGTGACTGAGCACCCGCTGACCGCAGACGAACTTACGGTCGTCAACAACGTACTGGCGAGCATTCCAGCCAGCGTGCGTCGCTAGCAAGGCCATCAACTGGTGCGCCGCTGGCGCCGGCAGAAATTCCTGGTTCGCAAGTCGGGTGGGGAGCGAACAATGACGATCAACACGGAGGAGGGACGAGAATGCGCACGCATTTGAATGAAGGCGCAGGCCAAAGGCTCCGTCGTGCCGCGATCGCGATGGGGATGCTTGCGGCGATGGCGGCCTGGGGAGGCGCTTCGATCGCAAAGGCTGACGACGCGCCGAAAATGGGTGGCACCGTCATCATTCCCGGCGTCAACGGCACGCCCTGGCCCAATCTGTCCTGGCTCGAGCCGGGCTATCATGTCGGCAATCTGAATATCTCCTCGCTGATCCAGGGAAGCCTGTTCCTGTCTCCGGAAAAAATCGGCGGTCCGGTCATCCCGGATCTTGCGACAGGCTATCAGTACAACAGCGATAACACTGTCCTGACCATCAAGCTGCGCGAAGGCGTAAAGTTCACCGACGGTACGCCGTTCAACGCTGATGCGATCCTCTGGCTCTGGTCGCCCGATTTCGACATGAACCCGTCCTCCAAGGCGGCGATCTACCTGACCGGGGTCAAGGCGGTGAAAAAGATCGACGACCTGACCGTCGAGGTCGATTTCAAGGCGCCGAACACCACCTTCGTCGCGGCCCTCGCCTCACAGGCCGTCGGCCTCGTCGCGTCGCCCACTGCTTTCAAGAGGCTTGGCCGCAATCAGTTCGACCTCTTCCCGGTGGGTGCTGGCGCTTATACCGTCCAGACGCATATCCCCAACCAGTCGATCATCCTAAAGAAGAACCCCGACTATTGGGACGCAGGCCACGTCTATCTCGACAGCATCAAGGAGGTGCTGACCGGCACCGACGCGACGGCCAATTATCAGAAGCTTGTCAGCGGGCAGGTTGACCTTTTGCCGGGCATCGGTGTTTTCGCCTTCGACCCCGAAATCATCCAGCAAGCACTCGCCAACCCCAATCTCGCAAGCTCGCAAGGGATAGGCGCCAGCTTCGCATTCGTGGATTTCACCAACGCGCCGCCATTCAACAACAAGCTGGCGCGCGAAGCTTTGGCCTATTGCATGTACCGCCAACCCATTGCCGAACAGACGCTCGGTGGTTTTGCCGAACCAGCCTATGTCTGGGGTGGCCCTGCGAATGGCATGGATCTTTATCCAAAGGATGCCACAGGCAAGCAGACCGTCGCCGCTGCCCAGGCGCTCAATCCCTATCCCTACGATCGGGACAAGGCGAAAGCCATCGTCAAGCAACTTGGCGGTTTGAAGTTCAAGCTGACGAGCGACATCAGCAAGAACATCACCGTCGCCTTGCAGCAGGAATGGGCCGAATGCGGCATCGATGCCGAAATCTACCTGCCGCCGCCGGCGCAATATACGGCGATCCTGCAGAACGGCACCTACCAGGCCTACCTCGTGAATACTGGGGGCGTGCCCGATCCAAGGCTGTTTGCGAAATACATCACGCCGCAACAGCCGCTCGATCAGCAGCATGAAGTCGATGATCCCGTCGTCACCGACGCTTTCAATAAGTCGCTCGGCGATTCCGGCGATGCCCTGCAGCAGGATTGGAAGACGATTTTCAAGCAGTTGGCGAGCAACGCCTATGTGCTGCCCGTGATCGCTGCGCCGGGATACAACGTCTACACTCCCTGCCTGCATCGCATCTCCTATTTCGGCAATACGGTGACATTCCTCCATGCCTGGAAAAGTTGCTGACGACGGCGCGTTCGACTCTTTTCTGTCGGGACGAGATCATGAGGTACCGTCTCGGTACTTTGTCCTCAGGGGAGACCATGGAAAATCTGTTCTCGGGCTCCGCCATGCGCTGGAGCGGCACCAATCTCGTCGGCGCGACCGACAAGCAGCGCGAAGCCTATCGCCGCTACCTGGACGATGTCGAACTGTCGGCACTCTCCGGTTCTCCCGGCGCCACGGTCTCCCATCGATTGGAAAAAATGGTGCAGTCTCCGCGCCGTTCCTTCGGTCCGGATTTTCTGTCGGTCTTCGAGTTCGCCGCCACCTCGGACACCGGTTCGCTCACGCCGGCTGGAAACCAGCCGTGGAGCGATGTCTTCGAGGCGATGTGGAGCATGACGTGGCGGAAGATATCGGAGACCGGTCAGGTCGAGGCAAAGCCCGACCGTGTGCGGTTGCTTGCTCTCAGCCCGCCGCTCGACGCCACTGAGGCTGAAATAGCCGACTGGAACCGCTTCTATACCGAAGTGCATGTCGGCGAGGCCATGCAGCGGCGGCGCTGGACGCGCGCGACCCGCTGGACGCTGGAACATGCCGATCTGCATCCGGCGCCCGGATGCCCTCGTTACTTCGTGCTTTATGAAGCGGTCGGTTTCAAGGATGCGACCGATGAGGAGGTCGCGGCCTGGGGGCCTTGGACCGAGGGGCCGCCGATATGGAAGCGCCATGTCGGTGCGTGGACGCTGGACTACCGTGTGATCAAGCCGTCTTCGTGACACCGCGGGCATGCGTTTTCCATTAGGAAAGGGGCGAACAAGGTCACCCCTTTTTGTATCATTGCCTGCTCGCGGTCGGAGGCTCCAGGGGAACCGGGTAATCGGCGCTATTGGTCACCATTCCCTTACGCGTCGAATAGTCCCATCGCACCGGCGAGAAGAAGTCCAGGACACCGCCGGGCGTGCCGTTGGAAACCACCTGGATGGTATGGACATCCGGTGGCTTGGCGACGGCGATCCCGGGCGTGGAGATGACGACATGCTCGTCCGGCATCCATTTCGTGCCATCGCGTCCCCAGGGGCGTCGCATATGATAGACGTGCGTGCCGGAGTGGACGAGGGATATCTGCTCGAAATCGTCATGGAAATGCGGGCTCAGATCCGTGTCCGGCTTGGCGTGCGAGAGGGCGGGGAAGCCATAGCCGAAATTCGTCATGGCCGTGCGATGGACATAACATTGCGGCTTGCCGGCAGGCAGATCGAAGAGATTATAGACGCGAATGCGGTAGCCACCGACCGGTTCCGGCCATGTTACCACGGGTGTTACATGAGCAAGCGGCGTGTCATATTCGCTTTTGTTCGGGCAGCGGTCGATGAGGTCAGAGGATAGGCTGGTGAAACCAAGCCATACATGGCCTTCCTCCAGCAGCTCGATGCTGCTGTCTCCCGGCGGGACGATGACGACAGATCCGGCCGGGACATCCACGGACGCGTCGCCCGCCGTGACGCGGGCTCGATGAAACAGCGGCCAAACGAAATATTCGTCGGGATTTTCTTGGCGGCGAAACTTCGCCCCCGCCATCCCCGCCATATACACAGCGATCATATTCTGCGTGCGATGAAACCAGAACTGGCCACCATCATGGGATTCGTCAGGCGGATCCTCGTACAGACGGCGGTAGGTCCCGATCAGGCCCTTCGTGTATGACATCGTCTCTCACTCCCATTTCATCGGAATAGTCCGCGGTGGACGGCAGGGCTCTTCGCCGAACCTCCGCCGGTCTTCCGAGACAATCATTTGCGATCGATACCGTCCAATACCAAATTCAACGGCCATCGATATCTTCCCCAAAAGGATCGCGATTTTCCGCAGAGCGGCAATTCTATCCCAATTCATGTGCAAATCCCGGCCTGGTATGTCATCGACATGGCATCCAGGCCCGACAGGAGGATGAGGGCAGGGTAGATTCGGTTCATTTTGAAAAAGTATCGACGACCGTTGAATTTGGTATTGGACGATATCGAACGCAGCTGTCCTTCTTTACTGAGGAATAGACGGCAAAGGATGGCGCCGCGTCGGCCGGAGGAGATCGCGCTCTAATGCGCGAGCGGCAGTTGCGGAGCAATTCGCGTAGCCGGCACTGCCCCGAATGTATTTCAGGAAAAACAACGAATTACAAAAGCTCGAGGGGAGGTCGGGATGGTTCAATTCTTACGCAATCACAGGCGCTATTTCATATACCTTTCGCTGCTTGTGTTTCTCGGCATCTACAATCTCGACAGGCTGACGATTTCCATCGCCGGCAGCACGATTGCCAAGGAGATGAACCTTGGGCCTGTGGCGATGGGGTATCTGTTCTCGTCCATTCTCTGGCTCTACGCCGTTTGCCTGCTTCCCTCGGGTGCCGCGGCGGACCGGTTTGGGCCGCGAGTCACCGCCGCTGTCGCGGCCGCGTTCTGGTCGCTGTTTCAAGGTCTAAGCGGCTTTGCCACCTCTGCAACGACCTTGTTGATCACGCGGCTGGGCAACGGCGGTTTCGAAGCCGCGGCCAATCCGGCCGCCCATGCCACCATCCGCGCGTGGACGCCCAGGCGCGAGCGTGGCCTTGCCACGGCGATCTGGTTCTTCGGATCGGTCGGCGTGCCGGGATTGGGCGCGCCCATCCTCGCATGGATCGTTACCAACTGGGGTTGGCGCGCCTCCTTCATCGCGACCGGTATCCTCGGCTTTATCTGGGTTGCGCTGTGGTGGGCCTTCTACGAGCCGCCGGAAAAGGCGAAATGGCTGGAACCAGCCGAACGCGACCTGATCCTGCGCGAGCGGGATTTCGGAACCGTGGCCGTCGATACCGGGCCTGGGCTCGGCTACAAGGGCCTCTTCGCCGCCCCGACGATGTGGGGCCTGGCGCTGACGCAGTCCTGCGTGAACTACACCTCCTATTTCTTTTCGGCCTGGCTGCCGACGCTGCTGCAGCAGAATTACAACCTGACTGTCCTGCAGACCGGCTCCTATACGGCGATCGCCTATATCGTCAGCGCCACCACGAGCCTCCTGCTGAGCTACATCTGCGACCGCCTGCTCTCTACCGACGCGCTGCGGGCGGGCAAACGACGCTATGCCGTCGGCATCGCCAATATCATCGCGGCCTGCGTGATCCTTGTGCCCTTTGCCGGGTCATTGCCCATGGCGATGGTTCTTTTGACGGTTGCCCATAGCGGCAATACATTTGCCCAATCGATGAATTTCGCGCTCGTCAACGATCGCCTGAAATCGTCTGGTGATGTCGGGCGGGCTTTCGCGATCTTCACGCTTGGCGGCGTCGGCGCCGGTATGCTGGCGCCGATCGTCACGGGTTATCTTGTCCAGGCGACCGGCACCTTCGACAGCGCCATGGCCCTGACAGGCTGCATCGCTCTCATCGGCACATTGCTGACGTTGTTCATGACCCGTAAGCCGATCGGCGAGCCCGTGTTGGAGAAAAGCCCGGTATTGCATCCGGCTCAATGATGTTGGAGAAGACGATGATTCAATTCCGCCTTTGCAATCCGACCGAAATCCTCTTCTTTGCGGGGCAGATATCCACTTTGTCGCAGTTGGTTTCGCCCGGCACCAGGGTGCTGCTGCTCTATGGCGGCGGCAGCACTAAACGCAACGGAATCTATGATAAAGCCATGGCACCCTGCGCGATTGCGAGTTCCCGAATTTGCCGGCATCGAAGTGAACCCCGTCTATGAGACGATCATGGAGGCGGCGGCCGTAGTGCGGATGAAGGGTATCGAGCTCATTCTGGGCGTCGGCGGCGGCTCTGTCGTGGATGCGGCGAAATTCCACCGTCGCGCCGTTGAATGTCGGCGACGCCTGGGATTACTTTTTGGCAAGAGGGGAGGTTTCGACTGTCCTGCCGGTCGGTGCGGTTCTCACCTTGCCGGCGACGGGATCGGAGAGCAATCCGGTATCGGTCATCTCCCATCGCGGCAGACGATTGAAACTTCCCTTTGCCGAGCAACGTGCGCGCCCGCGCTTTGCGATCCTCGATCCCGACACGATGACGAGCCTCGATATCAGACAATTGCAGAACGGGGTTGTCGACGCCTTCACGCATGTCGTCGAGCAATATCTGACGTTGCCGGTCAATGCGCCGGTTCAGTACGGCTTCAGCGAAGTGCTGATGAGGACGCTGATTGAGTGGGGGCCGCGCCTGGTCGATCGCAACGACGCCGAGGCACGCGAGACGGTGATGTGGGCCGCAAATCAGGCGCTGAACGGCCTGATCGGTGCCGGCGTCCCGCAGGATTGGTCTACCCATATGATCGGCCATGCTATCACCGCAATCTACGACATCGACAATGCCCGGACGCTGTCGATGGTTATGCCGTAACTTCTGCGCTTCCGTAACGGGGCCAAGGAAGCGATGCTGCAGCGTTACGCCAAATTCGTCTGGGGTATCGATGAGGCCGATACGCAAGCCGCAGGCGAAGAGGCGGTCCGGCGGACGGAGGAGTCCTTTCGGCAAATGGGGTGCCCCGTCAGGCTTTCCGACATGGCGCCGATCAAGATCGATCCGGCGGAGATCGTCGAGCATCTCGAGCGGGGCGATCAGACGGCACTGGGTGAAAGACGGGATATCGGCCTTGCCGATGTGCGGACCACATTGCAGATGGCTGCATGAGATTTGCCCTCCTGCAATGAGCAAAATCAGATAGAAAACCCCTTGAATCGGCCGGATTCAAGGGGTTTGCGTTCACCGTGCGGTAGGCTTATATGCTTGACTGCGGTACATTCAGGCCCATCGGGCTGTCCTGGGCGACGAAACGGCTCTTGAACAGCCATTCTCCATCGAGCTTTACGACATGGCAGATATAGTGGCCCGGCCGCATGCGCTCATGCTTGCCGTCCTGCGTATAGGAGGTCAGCAGATAGGCAGTCACTTTCGCACCGCCATCCTCGGGCGTTACGATGATATTGGTGATGAAATGGCGCAGCTGCGCGCCGTTGGCATGAAAATTGGCGTAGCGGCTGGCGAAGGCGCGGATCGCCTCGCTGCCGCGATGCTCGCCGGTCGAAGATCCGGTGAGTACCGCATCCTCGGTGTAGCAACCCACGACGCCTTCGACATCGCCCGAATCCATGGAGGTGGCATAGCGAATGAACAAGTCGTTGATCGCCAGCCGGTCTTCGATGGGTAGAGCTTTTGCGACCATGATAATCCTCCCCGGGGTTTTGGTCTGATCGATGTTATTCCTGTTGTGCGGCTCGCCGCCGCTCCCTAGCCGATCGCCCAGTTGAGCACCTTGGCGATGGTCTTGCCCATGATCCATTCCTTGTCTTCTTCCGTCAGGAAATCGATCGTGTGGAGCATATGGTCGACCGCCTCCTTATAGGTCGAGCGGCGGAAACGACTGGCGTCCGTGCCCCATGCCAGGCGCTGCGGCCCGAACACATCATAGGCCTTGCGGATGAAGGGCGTCTGCGACGGGTAGGGATAGGGTTCGAGCGTATTGAGCGGCAGCGCTGACAGCTTGGCGTAGACGTTCTGAAATTTCGCCAGTTCCAGTACCTTGTCCTGAAAAGCCCATGGATCGATCTGAGTGAGGTCGCCGATCGTAGTTCCGAAGTGATCCATGATGATGATCGCTTGCGGATGTCGCTCCAGCATCTTTTTGACGAGGTCGATCCGTTCTCCGGCCGCCAGCAGCATCACTGGAATTTGCAGCCGCTCGATCGCCGCCCAGAACCAGCCGAATTTTTCGAGGTCAAGCCACTCGCCGCGATGGAAGGCGCCGGCGAAGCGGACGCCGAGCATGTGCGGCTGCTCGAGCCATGTTTCCAGCCGGCCGCGGTTGGGATCGAGCAGGTCGAACCGTCCCATCACCGCAAACCTGTCCGGATATTCGGCTGCCCAGGCAAGGCAGGGACCATTGTCGTCGCCGGCCCAGCTCGGCGGCACCAGCACGGCCCGATCGACGCCTGCGCCATCCATTTGCGGAAATATATCCTCAGGCAAATAATGAAGCTGGCCATGGGCCAGTCCGCGGGTTTCCGCCGGCCACGGATGCTCGGGCGTATCGGGAAGGAAAAGGTGGATTTGGCTGTCGATGACGAACATCGTGATCTCCAAATGTTATGGACGGCGAGAGCGCGCGCAATGACGCGCAGCGTGTCCTTGAAGGGCGCGACCGTGATTGGATTTTCTAGCTATCGGACCTGTAGAGACCTTTGACGGCCTCGCGGAATTGTTCGCCGGCGTTGGAATCGCGCTCCTTGTTCCACACAAGCGACAGGATGACGGGCGGCATTTCTTCCGCGAACGGAATGACCGCAACGCCGTCGGTCGCGAAACGTCGCGCGACGCTGGGCGAAATCGCCACGCCGAAGCCCGAGGCCACGAAGCCGATCTGCGACAGAATGGTCGGCACTTCATATTCGATACGGGGGTTCAGGCCCTGCTTGGCGAAGGCTGCGATGATGTGGTCGTAATGGTATGGCGACACCTTGCGTGGCGGCAGTATCAAGGATTCGCTCGCCAGGTCGCGAAGGGACAGGGTCTTCTTCTTGGCGAGGCGATGATCGGCGGGAACGATCGCCGAGAACTGTTCCCTGAGGATCGGCTGGATGCCGAGAGAGGGATCGGAGACGTTGCGCCAGACTAGTCCGATATCGAGCCGGCCTTCCACCACTTCGTCGGTGATGTCCATCGTATGCCCTTCCTTGAGCACGAGATGGACCTTGGGGTGGAGGCCGCGGAAATGCCGCATGATCTTCGGCAGGATGTCATACATGGCCGAAGGCACGCAGCCGACGAACAGTTCGCCATATTCGCCGGCACCGACGCCTTGCATGATGTGATCGACCCTCTGGACGTGGTCGAGCAGGCGGGCGGCCTGTTGATGCAGAATGCGACCAGACGCGGTCAGGAAAACCTTGCGATTGACACGCGTGAACAAGTCGACGCCGATCTCCTCTTCCAGCGCCTTGATATGAAGGCTGAGGGGAGGCTGGGATATGCCCAGGCGCTGGGCGGCGCGGCCGAAATGGAGATCCTCGGCGACGGCGACAAAATAGCGAAGCCTTGTGAGATTGAGCCTTTGGCCGGCGATCCTGTCTCGCTTCGGATCGCGCGCGGCTTCCGCCGGCAAAAGTGCCAGCGCGTCGAGGAGCGCCTCGTCGTCAAGCGCTGCGTCTTGCGGACGCGGAGGCTTCTTATTTGCCATTTTATGCGAACCCGTTCGCAAGGGACCAAGCGTCAGCAATGATGCTATGGTATCGTGCCCACTGAGGGAAGTCATTTGCTTGGCCGTCCTTACGCTTGGTCAGTTTCCGAGGGATTGCACCATCGCTGGGCTCAAGCCTTTTTCTGATGCGGGAAGTTCTGGTAGATATTCTGCACCAGATCCGGGATGCTCATGCCGGCATCCAGCCGCTTCACCCAATCGGCCTCTTTCGCGTCGGCGGATTCGCACAGTTC
>Ga0207426_1001443_pt1 | contig 19720 bp, 28 predicted proteins | sample AraplaMF_Cvi_mMS_FD_184265 | JGI IMG/M metagenome (GOLD analysis project Ga0207426, IMG submission 184265) | Arabidopsis root microbial communities from the University of North Carolina, USA - plate scrape MF_Cvi_mMS (SPAdes) (version 2) | ecosystem: Host-associated > Plants > Roots > Endosphere... | reverse complement strand
AAAGAGATGATTGCGATCGTCGCGAAACCCGTTGGGGCATCGTCACCGATGAAGGCTGCGAGCGCTCGGGTGTGAACAGTATGCCATCGCAGTGCCGACCGCCAGCCGTATGCTCGATTGCGTTGAGAACATCCGCCCGGCGCCTGGCGGGAACCCGTTTCAAACTGAAGGCTTTGTTGAAGATGAAAATGCGATCCGGAGTTACGCCCATGTCCGTTCAACCGGCGCAAGACTGGCGAGCACAGCCTGTATCCGGGAAGGCCTCCTACCAGGGCGCGTGTCGCACTGTGAGCGAGGCCGATGCTGATATTCTGAGGAAGCGCGCGTTGAAGAAGCAACGTGCGTTGATCGACACCCTCAATGGTCGTGGGCCATCATGAGAGATTTCAAATGCCCTCATTGCGGGCAGTTATCGGCCTTCGAGCTCTCCAAATGCAATGGCTGTATGCAGCCGTTGATCTTCGATCCCGAAAACATGGCAATGATCGGCGCGGAAAGTGCCACTGAATGCGTTAACCGGAATATCATCGATTGCAACTGGTGCGCGGTTGCGACGACTCCTTACTGCATGTCGTGCTCCCTGACTCACGTCATTCCCGCCACGCAAAATCCGCGTAACGTAGCCCTCTGGAAGCGAGTGGAGGAAGCCAAACGCAGGCTCATCTACGACCTGAGACGGCTTCGCCTGCCCATCGTGTTCGCGGGTGGATTTCACCTGGCATTCGAGATTCTCTCGGACGAGCATGGGCCGGTCATGACCGGTCACGAATCCGGCCTGATAACGCTCAATCTTGCGGAGGCCGACGACGTGCAACGCGAGATCAGGCGTGTTTCCTTTCGCGAACCCTATCGCACCCTGCTTGGTCACTTTCGACACGAAATAGGGCACTTTTACTGGAATGCCCTGATCCACCAAGCGGGCTTTCGGGCGCCGTTTCGGCTGGTCTTTGGCGACGAGACCGAGAACTACCAGGCTGCGCTTGCCGACTATTATGCCCGTCAGGATCGGTCTTGCGATCCGGCAGGTCACATTAGCATGTATGCGACGTCTCATCCCTGGGAAGACTGGGCAGAGACTTTCGCCCACTTCCTGCACATCGTCTCGACCCTGGATTCCCTGGCAGGACTTCCGTTGTCGTTGGACGCGCGCGGACAGCACACGCTGAATGACCCGTATCTGGAAAGCGATTTCGGTGCGCTCCTTGAGTTGTGGACCCCGCTCGCTCTGACGATCAACCGCCTCAACCGCTCGCTTGGTCTTGCCGACGCCTACCCGTTCGACATTTCACCCGCGGTCGAGGGAAAACTACACTTGGTGCATATGGCGATTACCGCCTTCAGGAATCGGCAAGGAAACGCGCACAACACGCAGATGATGTGCTAACCTGAGCTTCGGCTCGCCCCTCGGGAACCTGCGTCCCGCGAAAGCGTTGATAAGTATAGGCAGCGTCCGCTTGCCGTTGTTCGACAACGCGCTGGGACCTCGCGAAAGTTCTGGCGCAAAGCGGAGCGTTAACGCTGGTCCGCTCCCGGGACATATATCGCTTGGGCTGCCATGGCGAATATCCGAGCCCCAGACCGGCGCAGATCCAATTCCTGGAGATCAAAATGATGAAAAGCGAAGCGAAGGCTACCCGGCATCTGCGGGAGGCGAACAACGCGTTCAAAGCGGTACGAACAGAAAAACCAATGACCGATTACGCGAAAGATCAGCAATCCCTGCACGATAATCACGATCGTCTGAAGGCGGCCCGATTGGCGCGTGAAGCCAAGCCGAAAGACCCCCGGGCATAATCGTCACTCTCGATCTAGAGCATCGAGAGCACGACGATTCCGTTTTCGAGCTCGCCGGAGGCGAGCCGCGCACGGGCGACATGCTCGAATTCTTTTCGATATTTGTGAAGATAACTGAAGGCCTGCTTGTCGGTCTGAAACGTCGTTGTAAGCCTGCACACCTGCCGTGCTGCGCCAAGCGCAAGCATGAAAGTGATCGTTCCTCCGCCGTCTGCTTTGACTCTAGGCATCCACCCAGCCCGTGCAATTCCGTTTCACGATGATGCCGTGCGATCGCGAGTTCGACTATCGCGCCGACCTGTTTTTGCGCTTCGTCGGTGCGGGCGCAGGCAGCGATGCCCGAAACGCGATGTCGGCAACTTCCTTGGCCTCACGCAGCTCGCGGAGGCGCGCCATGTTCTTTCGTACCTCGATGGCCTGCCGTTCCGCGTCAGCCAAGGCCCGCACGCCGTCTTCAGTGGCCAATCGCTTGCGGTTCGAGCGCGAGATGCCTTCGGGCGACGGCTCTGCCGATTTCCTGGCGATCATCCTCAACCCGCATGATGAAAAACAAAACCCGCTCCATCCGAAGATCGAGCGGGCAGCCTGCCGTTTCAGTACATCCGTGAAAGCGGCGTCGACAAATCAAGCCAGCGAAAGGTTTTCGGCGCTCACTTTGCCGCGCATCTTGTCGGTCTTGGCCTCAAAGTTGACCTTTTGGCCCTCGGCGAGACCCGCAAGGCCAGCCCGTTCGACCGCGCTGATGTGAACGAACACATCATTGGTGCCGTCGGTCGGCTGGATGAATCCAAAGCCTTTTTGGCCGTTGAACCACTTAACAGTACCTGTCGTCATTTTCATTCTCCAAAGCGCGCGAGCGCGCATCGCGTGACGATCACGCGATAACTTCAACTTCGTCGATGTCTTTGGAAAAGGAGCCCGCGGGCGCGTTCAACAAGGCACAGCGGCTAATCGAATTCCTCTGATATATATCATTTTCGGTTTTTTGCAAGGCAACACTCAAAATTGTTTCCGAGAGCGCTGCTACACGAGCGCGTGTGGGCGAACGTTCCCTTGCGATCGAGGGGCTCCAAACGACGTGTGGGAACGGCACTATCCATTGACAGCGCGGCTGACAGTGGTCACGTTGCGCTACCGAACTTGATTGCCGTGACGCATAGACCGGCTTGTTCGAGGCCGGCGGAAGAAGACGCCGTCACTCCCATCATCGCAATCGCCGCGAGACTCCTGCGCAATTGGCTGCATGCAGGACTTGCGCAGCGAGGAATGTCAATTGCAGGTACTTGTTCGCGACAACAATGTCGACCAGGCCCTTCGTGTTCTGAAGAAGAAGATGCAACGCGAAGGTGTCTTTCGCGAAATGAAGCAGCGGCGCTCATACGAAAAGCCTTCCGAAAGAAAGACGCGCGAAAAATCCGAGGCTATTCGCCGGGCCCGTAAGCTCGCTCGGAAGCAGGCCATCAGGGAAGGTTTGCTGCCGGCGCCCCCGAAAAAGAAGCTTCCCGAGCGCAAGCCTCCCTTGCCGCAGATCGCCGGCAAAGAGCGCGCATAACGGGAATGCGCGTAGAGGAACGCTATTGCCATAGATTAATTGCCATGGTGGTTGCGCCGAGTTCGACGCAGCAAAGGCGGGGGGCGTAGCTGCCAGATTTCAGTCGCGGTCTATAATCCAGGAGATCGAGATGACGAAGACGGGCACGAGTGATCATCGCATTCTGACCGAACGCGCGCGTGCCGCTCACCTGGCTGGCAAAGTTATAGACGAGAGGGCGGACAATTCTGCGAATGGCGATGATCAAGCGATGCGAAGGCAGCGTTTGATCGAGGGACCATCGGAGTTCAGGGCCGTCCGCTGATCGTTCAAGAAAAACTGTTGATCGTTATAAGCGATTCCCAGATCACGTCATGGCATGTTGTTAGGTTCTGAAATCGATGCCGCGCAGCACGATACCTCGAGGATCTCCTTCAAGTTCCGTCGCTCGATACTTGCTGGCCGCGCGGGCCTCGATGCGGTCGCGTAGGCGGACGAATTGGGCTTCGCGCTGCTCGGGGCGGACCTGCGGGCCGCGCTCAAGATAGTCCATCGCGGTGGTCGAGATCGCGCAGGGAATTTCCTTACCGCCGTCCTGCATCGAGAACAGCACGATCATCCGGTCATATTCGTGGCCGATGTAGCGACCGCTCGTGAGCGTCATGGCTTCCTCCTTTAAGTGACCGTTGCTGGCACGATCGCGCGCGCGGAGAGTTGCTCTGCCGTCAGTCCTCGCCCGAGAGCCGGACGAAGTCGTCGAGCAACGACGCGACCAGCGCCCGGTGCCTCGTATCCTCGGCAGGCAGGCTCGCGGCATAGAGGTTGAGCAGGTGCCGCGCCTTGACCGCCGCCTCCGGCCAGGAAGCGGCGGGCACCGTCATCATGCGGTGTTCAAGTTCGGCCTCCCGCTCACGCAATTCCCTGACATGGGCCTCGACGTCTGCCAGCGCGCGGCGCAGATCGGTAGCCTTCTGCGCAGCCATGCCGCGATGCTTGTCGAGATCTACGGGATGGTCAGTCATGCGCGGCGCTCGCATCCGCAGCCTGCGCATTGGCGAGATCGACTGAGCCGATCGAGAGCATCTCCATTGAGTCGCGAACGCCTTCCGCCGGCACCATAATCATCGTCGCGATGCGGCGATAGGCCGAGAAGGTGAGACCCTCGATCGTCTCTTCATCAGTGATGACCTCGTAGGCGCCGGCGGGCAGCAGCCGCTCGATGCCGCGGATTCGGAACGGATGTCTGAACGTGACGGTCTCTCGCCGTGAGCGGATGGTCATGCACGCCTGCCTTTTTGCAAGAGGGGCCCTAACCGACCGACAGCGACGACCATGCGCCCGTCATTGAGCAATAGCCAGCACATTCGCCATTGCCGCGCGCTGACGTCGCAGTGCAGCCTTGCCCGAACTGCGTTTTAGCACTCGCTATTGGCGCCTCGCAGGCGTAGGGTTGTCGCATCACCGCACTTCTCAACGGCATCGACCGGTGACTGAGGGTCACGTGCGCTCCCGCCGACAGAGTTGCGGGAGCGCTCGATGTCGCGTTTTCGCGCCTCGGAATGGATGGTCCCGCCGGTGATCGTTCCGTTATTCCTTTTGCTTCTGGTGTGTGCTGCGGCCATCCTCAATGGCTAAGGCAACGCGCGTGCCTTACCTGGTCATGGGGGCCAACGAATATGGCAGCGCCAATCTCGGCCGTGGCAGCGCGATCGTTGCACTGCGGCTCGCGCGAAAGCTGCTGCGCGACGGTTACATGGATGTCCGCGTCTGCACGCCTCGCGGGCGCATCCTGCAGTCGGACGAACTGAAAGAACTTGAACCCCAACAGGAGATGGACGTCATGGCCAAGGGACAGCAACGCGGCAATCGCGAAGCCAAGAAGCCGAAGAAGGAAAAAGCCAAGGTCATCGCAGCACAGCCCAGCCGGAAAGAGGTCGCCTGGCAGCCGGATTTCGGGTCGGCAAAAAAGAGGTAGGCGGCGCAGTCAAGCGTGAGGCGGACGCTTGACCGCTATTGCGGCGCGACGAGGGGCCACCTCATGGATGCTCGAAGGTGGATCGAGGAGCAACGCCGGCACCCATAGGCCCTGTCACTGTTGCCGCCCTCCGTCGCCAAATTCGAACCCCACATGCATCACGGGACCGGCGTCGTCCCGTACCGCAATTGCCATAAGGCGCTTTGAAGAACTGCCAGATTCATACGTCGCATCCCGTGCCATGTCGGCCAATGACTTTGCCGCCTCAACCTGCGCCGCCCGAAAGTCAGCAAGTTCCAGACCTTCCTCGTCAAGGAACAGGCCGTCATCGTCGACGAGATCGAAATAGTACCGGGTCATGACGCACTCCGGAGACAGACGGGAGTTCCATGTGCCAGCGACCGATGCCCCTTGTGCAGCCTCGATCGGTGATGGAGGACAAGAGATGTGGCAGAAAATGGTTGCTGGTCCGACGGCCCGCACGAGGATCTCAAAGTCCGCTGTCTAGCCTGGCACACCTGCGTAAGCTGCACGGCAGCCTTCGGGTGACTATCACTGCGTCGACTGCGTTGCGTGGAAGGCGATCGTTGTTGTTAGCTCCGCGCTGGGGTCGAAGATAGATCGGACAACAACGGGTGATCGTGCTATCGGCATTGATGGAAAAGATCTTGGTGGTCGGCGCGATCCTCTGCTTTCATCCAGTGCTAATGTTCGAGCAGCCGAGCAAGCGCCTGCTGCAACAGAAATGTCAATTCGCGACCAGATCAAGGCCGCACGCGCTAAAGATGTATTGGAAGAGAAATCAGCATCGGTTGCGCGCCCATGGGATCGTGACGCGTTCGGCAAACGCCCATGGGATACCGCGAAACCGACTGAGCCTGTGAAGCGGTGAAATACCTTGGCGCAGCGTGCGGCCCCGAGGTGAAGCCTGTCGAGCTTTCTTCTACTCTTTTGTTTGCCGGTTGGGGCGCCATTTGCTGAGATTGATCAAGCTCACGCTGGCAGCAGCCATTGCGCTCGCGCTAATTCCCCATGCCGTGATATACTATGCTTTACCCCGCGACCGTCTGATTCGGATCGCAAAGCAGTGCGAGAATGATGCAGACAAGTTAACGGCCTCCGACGCGGCAAAATGGACGGAAGCTCACAACGGTGGGACAAATAATCCGTATCAAGCGCAAAGGGACGCTCGAGTCCAGATCTGCATTAAGGCGGACGGCTGGTGTTCAATGAATGATGACCGGCCGGCAGTCAGTAACCCAGCCATGTTCGCGCCGCGTGATCCGGTTGCTCGGGCGCTATATCGTTGGCGATACACCGACGAAGCTGGAAGAATCTGTCGCGATTGAGCTACTGGAACAATCGAAAAGACGATCAATCGCTTCGCAAGACAATGGAGACGAGACTATCTTCATGCCCGTCGCTGCTGTTCGTTACTTCAAAGTAGCGGCTTCCTTGGCGATAGCCGAGATCGAAATGCCCGATTTGCGAAGGACGCTGCTAAACTGCTCATCCGTCAGCTTGAGCCGCTTGCGCAGGATCTTGACCTGCACCTTGTCTCTCAAATTCAATGAGTTGCGGAAATGGGTTGGCTTCGACCTGTTCATGATATTTCTCTTGCTTGGAGGGATGGCTTGATCGCGACCAAGCGGGCGTTACGCCGCTCCGGCCGCGATGGTGACTGTCCCGCTCCTTGCGATGATTCCGCCGCCGCAGAGGCAACAGTCCCCCAAGACCGGCGTTCCCCCATTCCGGGAAATATCTCGGCGCGTAGCGATTAAGGTGTGCCGGGCCGGGCTCTCCCTCCGGGGGATAGTCTGCAAATACTGTTTCGCGGCATTCCGAGACGCTATGGAATGCCCTTAGACAACATTTCGCTCCTCAGCCGATAATTGCGCAACTCAGCAATTGCCCAAATTGGGTGCTGCCCCGTTTCTTTGGTCGGACTTGCTTTCCCGCCGCGATCACGGCCGTGTCAGCAATCGTCTTCCCGATATTCCTAGCACGTGTCTCTCATCGAATCGAGGACATCGCTACCTCCTAAGCGGCTTCGTCGGCAGAGGGGCCGACGGTCGGTATCGACGGCGCGCTCGGGCATGAGGGTCGGCTCGGTCTTCCGCCCAGCGATGATGAATATTGGTGGATGGCGGTCGGATGTCGGCCCGCCGAATTGCTTAAAGTCTCTCTAGAGCGCCGCTAAGGTACGAAACAGAGGACGGCGCCGAACCAGAGCGGCATCGCCAGCCGCAAGTCCGCCGGCCTGAACCAGGGCCAGCCTCCCCACATTTGAATGGAGGCCGTCTCCTCCAACGAGCATCCGACCACCGGACTGATAGGGCATGGACGGATGCGCGTCTTAGGAACTCGCGTCATTTTGGCCGGTTTTCATTCAGGCGTATTAGAGTGAGAGGGCAGAATGCATTGGCGCACGATTGAAAAGTCGGCGATCGTTCAGCCTGAACGCGTGCCCCTCCCAAGATGCTCGGCGATCATCGCCATTCCTGCGCGCAACGAAGCCGAGCGAATCGCGCGCTGTCTGGCGGCGCTTGCCGTTCAACGCGATCAGTTGGGAGCGCCCATCGAACCCGATCGTTTCGGGGTCTTGTTGCTCGTCAATAATGCGACCGACGGCACGGCTGATGTTGCCCGCAAGCTCATGTCCGATTTGCCCTATCACTTGGAGGTCTTGGAGGTCTCCCTGGTTGGAAATGCCACCGCGGGCGGCGCCAGACGCCGAGCAATGCAGGAAGCCGCAGAGCAGCTCGGTGAAAACTCCGCCAATGGGGTCTTGTTGACGACGGACGCTGACAGTTTGGTGACGCCAACCTGGTTCAGCGACAACCTGTCCCAGCTCAACGCCGGTGCGGACTGCGTTGCCGGCTATATCGATGCCGAGCCCGCTGAGATCGTCTCGCATGGAGCGCTATTTCTCGCGCGGGGCCGCCTTGAAGATACTTATCTGCGTCTGGTTGCCGAAATTTACGCGCGGTGCGATCCACGACCTCACGATCCGTGGCCAAACCACCGCGTATCCTCCGGCGCAAGCCTCGCGGTCAAGCTCGCAGCCTATGAAGCCGTCGGCGGAATGCCCGATAAGGCCCTGGGCGAGGATGCCGCCTTCACGAAGCTTCTGGACGAAAAGGGCTTCAAGGTACGTCATCCACTCGATGTTTCGGTACTCACGTCATGCCGCTTGGACGGTCGAGCGACGGGCGGGGCGGCCGATACCATGCGTTACCGCAGAGATACGCCTGATGCCCCATGCGATGAGGATCTCGAACTGGCGACCAAGACCCTGCTCCGCGCCAGCTTGCGGGGCTTCTTGAGAAAAGCCTATCAGGAGGACGACATCGAAGCAGGGGTGTCTCGCCTTCTCAAACGGGACCGATTGGATAGCGTAGCTTCCTTGCCATTCTTCAAGGTATGGCGGGAAATCGAAGTCCGACATCCAAATCTTCAAAGGCGGTCGCCGCTACGTCCCTCCGAGCTTCCGCGGCAAATTGCTGCCGCGAAGTTTATTCTTCGTCATTTGCGACTGAGCTCGAGAAGGACAGGCGTTCCAGAAGATAAATACCCTCATGCAATATCACATGCGTTGGTCGACGCTTAGCCACCGCTTTTGCGAACAGATCGCTGGCTTGATGGCCGGTGAGGGGATAGTCAGTCTCCCCCAACCAATGGCAAAGTATCATTTCGCCGCCGCTCTTTAGAGCCTCCAGGCATTTCTCGGCCAGCCGTCGTAGATCATCTTCAGAAAAGTAGTAGAGGACCTCGGAGAGCACGATGAGATCGAAGGCGCTGATTGGGAAGTCGTCGGGTAGGAAAGCGGTTTCAAACCGGACATTCGGTAGATTTTGCCGAGATGCTTCGGCAATTGCGGTGATCGAGGCGTCTAAGGCGATAAGCTTATCGCAGCGCTGCGCGAGCGATGCGGAAAGAATCCCGATGGCGCAACCGACCTCAAGGCCGTTTTGGTATTTCCGCTTCGTTAAGGCCGCGACCGTAGCTTCGTATTTTGCTTGCTCATATGAGCTTGTCCGGAAGCGCCAGGGATCTATGTCGGCTTGGTACTTGGTCTCAAAATACGACGGCTGCAGAGTCTTCTTGGTGCTCATCACAGAGGAACTTCGATGTAGTATTCGAACGGTCGCAAGAACGGTGCGAGTGTCTCATCCGTGAAGCGAAAGCCATCCGAGTCGTCGTCGATCAGATCCGTCATTTGGGAAGTATGCGCTGCTATCGCAGCGATCTTTTTAGGAAGCACATCCTCGATGGTCAGGCGAACACCTTTCGGAGCCGGGGCTAAAACTGCCTGCGAGGGAGGAAGGTGCCATCCCCAAACCGGATACGACCATAATGTCAACGTAGGATGCCGCCTTCGTAGCTCTTTCGCGAGCTTGGCAGCCGCTTGATGGTCGCAGTGCGGATCATGCTCCCAGGTTGCAAACAGAGTGCTCGCTCTGGCCGATGCGAGGATCGCGCTGACACGCTCGACAGCTTGTTCGAAATCGGGACCTTCAAAGGGAGCCGCCGCATCCGGTAATCCAAGTTCGAACAGCTGATCGGAGCAAACGCCAAGGATGCGCGCCGCACTGGCAAGCTCCGACCGCCGCGTCACGATCAGGCGATCGCGAGGATATGTCTCTGAGCTGGGATGCGATTGCGAGCCGTCGGTCAAAAGGATGATCGAAACGTGCTGGGCATGAAGTCGCGCCAGCGCGATAAGGCCGCCGGCGCCAAGACTTTCGTCGTCCGGATGAGGTGACAGAACCGCGAAAGGTTCGCCGCGGGTCAGCTCGGTCCAACCCTTGACCGGTAGACCGTCGACCAGATGTAAGTACTCGTCCGCGTTCAAAGGGGAGCTCCGATGCAGAGTTCGCCGGCCAGGACAGCGCGCGCGGCGTCGCTCATCGCCATGTCCGGGACAGGCTGGCGGAGGTAAGTAGCAAGATCGCGGCAAATTCGTTCGATCGGATTTGGACGCATCAAGCCCGAGAGACCCGTGCCTCGTTGCACGCATTCCATGACGTCGAGCGCAGCGCGCTCAGTCACCATGCGCGCAAAATTGGTAAAGGCGACTATCGCAGCAGGCTTGAGGGTCTCGTCTGCGAACTGGCGCGCTGCTTCCTCGACCCAGAACAAAGTGGTTCGGCAAGCAGCTGTGCAGTGTGCGACCCGCTCGAGCTGATAGGGATCGCTCTCTCGGGACCGCGCCCGCAGCTGCGCGCAATAAAGTTCGGTCAGTTGATCCATGGCGCCGAGCTGGGCGGCGCAAAATCGCCAAGCGCCGCCGGAAAAGAATGGTTGACGCATGTAGTCCCCGGCACCACCGATTTGCTCGGTCGGCCCGACGATCACGCCGTTGAGATCGATTGTGCCGCTGGCACTCGCTTTCATCCCCAACGGCGTCCACGAGCTCATGTCAGCCCGCTGACCTGCTTCGAGGTTCAGCAGATAGAGAACATGCCCGTCGGGGCTTCCTATTGTGACCAAGGGACGCGCGATTATGTCGGCGCCGGAAGCCAGGATCTTTTTTCCTTCAAGCAGCCACGAGCCGCCGTCACCCAGCCGGCGTAAACCGTGAGCGTCTTCCGCCCCCCATACGCCGGACAACCCGCCTTGTTTCACGCTCCCGGCAAGTGACTCGATTTGAGGCCGGGTCCCATACCGCGACACGAGCATGACCGCGTTGACATGACCTTCGAAGAGTCTCGCGACTGCCAAGTCGGCACCGCCGATCAACCGCAGAATGCCGCAAAGTGTGGTCTGCTGGTTGGGATCATTGAGACCGATCCCTCCGAAATCCGGACTGAAGGGAGCCATCGAGAGCCCGGTATCGAAAAGCGCCGACCAGACGGCGTGGTCGATTGACCCCGTCGCATCGGCATGGCTCGCGGCGTCGCCTGCGACCTGCGCGAATTCCCTGGCGCGCTGAAGCAACTGCAGATTTTGGGCGGGCGCTAAAATGGTCGACCTCGGTTAGCTCAGTGACATCGATAAGGCATAAGCTGGCGCAGGCGGTTCCGTTCCTAAGCTTAGGAACTCCCCTCCGACCGTGGCCTTGTCATAGCAGTCACCAAGGAGATGAACGTGGCCGACATTGAAATGCGGCCCGATCCTTTCCGGCGGGACGTTTGGTGGATTTATTGGACCGAGCGTGAAGAAATCGTTGGGCGGATCGATCAGGATCCGGGCGGACGATGTATTGTCACGCCTCAAGGTCCGCACTGGAGTCCGATGAAAAGTATAGGCCGCTCGTTTGAGAGCCCATCACGCGCACTGAGCGAGGTCCGATTGTATTTCGCGCGGCGCTGATCGGGCCGAAGTTTTTAGATGTTAGTCGGCGAACCGATGAAGATGGGCTCCTCCGGCAGATGTTTAATGCCCCACCATCCGACAGGACCAGCATTTTGCCGGGATTCTTGATCCTCTATGCCGCCCTCTACCTGGCTTACGGAACGCAATCGGCTTATCTGCCCGCGTTCCTGCAAAGCCACGGATTGGCGGTCGAGCAGATCGGGTTGGTACTGGCCGCAGGTACAGTTATCCGGATCGGTGCCGGTCCTCTTACGGGACGCTTGGCCGATTATCTCGAGGCTCGCAAGCAACTGCTCGCGTTGGCGGCCTGTCTGTCTGGTTTCATTGGCCTGACCTATAACCTGGCATTTGGCTTTGCGGCGCTTTTGGTCGTCAGCATGCTGCATGCTGCATCGACGGCCTCGCTCGCGCCGTTGAGTGATGCCCTCTCGGTAGAGGCTGCCCGAGAACGCGCATTCCAATATGGCTGGGTGCGGGGCGCGGGTTCTATCGCTTTCATCGGGGGTACGCTCGCGTCCGGCCAGCTCATTGATCGGTTCGGACTGTCGTCGATCATACTCACCAGCAGCGCATTCTTCCTCATCATGGCCATCTGCGCGGCAATTATGCGCGGGCCGGCTGAGGGCCCTCACTCGGCCGAAGCTTATGACGGGGGCGCCATCAGAGCGCTGCTGGGAATCGCCGCCTACCGGAGATTGCTCATTATCGCCTTTCTGGTTATCGGAAGCCACGCGCTCAATGACACCTATGCCGTGATCCAATGGCGGAGGGCGGGCTACGACAATTTGTCGATCAGCCTGATGTGGTCAGAGGCGGTTGTAGCCGAAGTCGTCGTGTTCTTCCTGGTTGGCCCTTGGCTGATTGAGCGGCTTGGTGTTGCTGGAGCGGCTGCCCTTTCCGCAGGTGCTGCCATGCTGCGTTGGAGCGTTATGGCGAGCACGAGCGAAATGCCGGCTTTGATAGGTTCCCAAGCCTTGCACGGATTGACCTTCGCTCTATTGCATTTGGCGGCCATGGGTATCATGGCGCGCTTTGTCCCTGACCGTCTGGCAGCGACGGCCCAAACGATCTACGGAACCGGTGCACTTGGCATCGCCTCTGCCATCATGACAACGGCATCCGGATATTTGTACGGGATGTTTGGAGCGAAGTCTTTCTGGGCCATGGCCGCCTGCTGCGCCATTGCTCTTCCGCTCACGCGACGACTTAAATTCAGAAGCAACTCAGGGCGTGGTGTCGCAACTAGAGGGTGACGTCGTGCTTCTTCGTGGTCTCGGGCTACAATTGCAACAAAATGTGGTACGACCGCTGCAAATTTTCTGGCCGACCGATCCACTGTGTGCTGATCAACTATCCGGCCCGAGAAGAGAGCAACTGGGCAAATCTTGACCTGCATAAACTCGAAGCCAAGACGTTCCGCGAGCCGTGCGGCTGGTGCCCCTACCGGCGAGAGGCGAGGGTCGGACCCGGCGATTTCACTTGATCGGAAAACATGAATGAATTCGAGCAAGCGCTTCACGGGTTAGGAAGTGCGGTCTAAAGCTTGGCGCGACGACAAGGGATGGGGCGGAATTCTCTGCATCAAAGTGCGACGAGGCGCGCCCCTGCGGGGTCCGTTGCAATTGAGCGCATAAGGCCAAGCGCACGAATTAGGTAATATCGAATTCGTCGTGTGCGTTCTTCTTCGTGGAGTGACGCTTGGTATCGGAACTGCAAGTCGGAGAGAACGTTGTATCAAGCGCATGGGCGCATTGAGTCCTGGATTATGCAAGACTTCGCCAATGCAGCGTTTCCCCCAGATATGCTTGAGGCTATGACCTCCGCCCTGCACGCTGCCGTGGCGACGCTGCCGGAGCCAGTTCATTCGGCGCACGTCAACATTATCGCTGAATCGATCCTGCGCACGGCGAAGGGTGGAGAGCGAGACATGACGATCCTGCAGCGAATAGCCCTTATGGAACTGCAATTGACGGGTCGAGCTTAAGCTGACCGCAAGCGGTACGGACTCGTCTACCGCGAGAACGCCCGAACGATTGTTCAAAGTATTCGCAGCCTGAACTGGTGCTGCCAAAAGCTCGCCTATTGGAAGCCAGAACTAAGTGGCCTTTGGCATAACGGAATTGCTCCGCTCAGGGCGCAGCGGCGGCTTCGCGCGAACGGATCCATCCTAAACGTAGGCCGAACCGCGGGTTCAGTTGCGGTTCAACTTGCTCGGTCTAACCAGACCTCGCCACGGGGACGATATTGCGAGGTGGATGATCTCGGGCTTCGCGGAGGTTTCGGTCCCGATAGCGTCGTGATCGATTGGCTGGATGCGCATAGCCAGCGCCGTCTGACGGACCTCCTGGAGCACTACGCCGGGCATACGACGCTCGATTGCTTGTGGAGGCTGCCGCTTCGTTGGACGACTGACATATTCTCCTGTTGGTTGGGCAAGTTCGACAAGCGCGACTGACGGTCGCCTTCGATCTCCACGAACTGCAGCCCGAGGGCGTCTCGTCTGGCTCGACTAAATCGATTACGACGGCAGCGCGGTTTGGGCGAAATTCTGGTTTGGCGATTCGGGGCGATATCTCCCGCACGCTTTGCGTATTTTCCGGAAGAAGACGTCACGCAAGCCGAGGTAGCCCAGTTTTGCATCACTGCCTGACGCAGTTCGCCGGCCCCGACCGGTAGGGGACTTTGGCTGTTTCGCGGTCGACGGGAGCGATAGGTTCACGCGGCATCGGCCAAATTCGAACTCGCGATTCTCGACGTGAATCTCAACGGCGCAAAGATTACGCCAGTCGCCCGGGTGATCAAGGCGCGCAACCTCCCCATTATATTCGCCACGGGATACGGCTTTGCGAGTCTGCCCGAAGATTTCAGCAACTATCCTGCGCTGTAAAAGCCGTTTCAAGTCGAAGCCCTCGCCAAGGCGATCGACGAAGTCTGGAAGCATTCAGATTAGCTTCTTTGAGGAGACCGCGGCCAGGCGAGGCTTTGACGGCTTTGGATTCTCGTTGCTGAGACATTCTAGAACCATACCCAGAACATCCGGAGCATCTTCGAAGCAGGATCAGCAGTTGGCTTATCATTCGATGACCCCACGCTCGCCGCAGTTACAGCAGCTGAGATGCGCGCGGCTGAGGGATCACTGTTCAGGCGAAAGTATGCAAAAGTGTGCATAAACAGAGTTGGCCTTATGGCGCCAGCGGCCCCGGATCGATTAACCGAACGTACTCCCGATACGCTAGGCGAGGAGGGTTTGCGCGACATGCAGCTGATGGCCGACATTTACCAAGCGGCCCAATCCGGGACTCGGCTTCAGCTATAGTCTTGCGCGCCGGCGCGCTCGCATCTCTATGGGATAGCGCCGTCCGGAGAAAGGCCCTGATCCAGTCCGACCGACGGTACCGGCAACCGGATTTCGTCGGAGCCGGCACGCAGATATCCAGGCGCGGCGGGCATCTTTGTCGATGAAGTCTCGAACCGTCCCGCCAGGAGCCGGCGATAGGCGGTGACGTAGTCATTCGCCATGCGCTCAGCCGTAAATCGATATTCGAACTGCTGGCGAATGGCGAGGCGGTCGAGACGCACTGCGTCTCTGACTGCCGCCACTGCCTGATCTGTGTTGCGAACGACAAACCCTGAAATTCCGTGATCGATGACCTCAGGCACTGATCCATGATCGAACGCGATGACCGGCGTGCCACACGACATGGCCTCGATCATCACGAGGCCGAATGGCTCCGGCCAGCAGATCGGGAACAGCAGGGCCATCGCGTTACCGAGGAAATCCGCCTTCTGTTGCTCGTTGATCTCGCCGACGAACTCGACATTAGGGTGGGCCGATATCAAGGGTTCGATGACTTGCGTCCAGTACTGGCGGTCTGCCGCGTCGATCTTGGCGGCTATTTTCAGGGGGAGACCGGCCTTCACCGCAATCTCAATGGCCTTCTCAGGTCCTTTCTCGGGTGAAATCCGCCCCAGGAATGCCAGATAGTCGCCGCTCGGTGCGTTTCGATAGGGGAGCAGGTCTCGCGGCAGTCCGTGCAGCACGGTTCCAAGCCAGTTCACGGGCGGCATTGGCCGGCGTTGCGATTCCGAAATCGATACAAGCGGGAGTTCGGGAAACGCCGAGTAGAAGGGCAGCAGATCCGGGAGGTCGAGACGACCATGCAGTGTCGTCAGGATGCGTCCGGGATGGGAGCGCACGATCGGATAGTGCAAATGGTCGATGTGAAAATGCAAAACATCGAAGTCGCGCATCCGTCGGCGGACCTCGTCTATCATCATGATGTGATAGGGCACCATGTCCATCACCGAAGGATCGAGCCGTAATGCCTGCTTTGAGCAAGGCACCAGAGTTGCATTCGTGAGCGAGTCGCCGCTTGCGAACAAGGTGACATCGTGACCTTGGCGTACCAGCTCTTCCGTCAGAAACGACACGATGCGCTCTGTGCCGCCGTAAAGCTTGGGAGGACAACTTTCAGCGAGCGGAGCGATCTGCGCGATTTTCATGGATAGCCCCTAGGCCATATCAAACGGATGCTTTGTAGAGTGCTGCGTAGGCTCTTGCAGAATCCGACCAATTGAATGCCTGAGCCATCGCGGCACGGCGCATCTGATCAAGACGATCTTTCATGCCGAAGGTCGAGAAGGCACGACACAGGCTGCCAAGGAATCCCGGCGCCGAAGGCTGGTCGAACAGGAAGCCCGTCTCGCCGTCGACAATGGTCTCGGCGAGTCCTCCGGTCCGATGACCGATGGGAAGCGACCCGAAGCGTTGGGCATACATTTGGCTCAGGCCGCAAGGTTCGAACCGGGACGGCATAAGTGTGAAGTCGCTGCCGGCGAAGATACGTCGCGCTTCAGCGTCGTCGAAACCGATTTTAACCGCGACCGATTGCGGGTTCAGCGCTTGAGCCTGAAGCAGAGCATCTTCAAAACGTGTTTCACCCTTACCGGTGACGACGATCTGACCACCCGCTTCGACGATCGTTTTTGCGCTCTCGATGACGAGGTCCACGCCTTTTTGGTGGACCAGTCGCGCCACGAGGGCAAACAGCGGGCCGCGGGAGACGGCCAAGCCGAATTGGTCGCGCACGTGATCAGCATTCTGAGCGCGTTCGGTCCAGTCGCCGGCGCCAAACGTCTTGCTCAATGAAACGCAGGTTCGCGGATCCCAGCTTTCGTCGATGCCATTCAGGATGCCGGACAGTTCATTGCGGTCGGCGCGCTGTCGCAGCACGCCCTCGAGCCCACAACCGAACTCCGTGGTGGTAATTTCTCGGGCATAGGTCTGGCTGACGGTCGTCAGATGGGACGCGTAAACCAAGCCGCTCTTGATGAAGGAGAGGCGGTTGTAGAACTCGACGCCGTCGACGTGAAAGCTTGCCTCGGGAATCCCAAGTTGAGCCATCACGCTTCGGTCGAAGACGCCCTGGTAGGCAAGATTATGGATCGTGAAAACGGTTGGGATCCGGGAATAGAGCCACTCGAGATAGCCGGGGATGAGCGCGCACTGCCAATCGTTCGCATGAACCAGGTCGGCCGACCATGCCCCGTCGATGGATCCGCGGGCGAGCTGGGCAGCTGCATAGGAAAACGTGGCAAACCGAACGTGGTTATCATCCCAGTCGGTGCCCTGCGCGTCGCCGTATGGCCCTCCAGCCCTCTCATACAGAGCCGGACAGAGAACCGCGTAGTAGGTCAGCCCGTCAGGCGCATGCCCAAGTCCAATCTCGAACGCGGGCAAGCCCGCGAACGGCGCGCAGCGCCCGACCACGGTGAGATCAGTTAGGCCTCGAAGAACGGATGGATATCCGGGAATGATGACCCTGATATCGGAGAATTCGCGGAGCGCCCGGGGTAGGGCGGACGATACGGCGGCAAGGCCGCCCACCTGTACAAAATCTGAAGCCTCGGGAGTCGCAAACAGTGTTCTCATCCGCGCCCACCCACGAACGAAACTCGGCCGCCCTGACGAACCATCTTGAAATTCCCGCGGCTCTTCGCCATCGAAAAGCCCAGGTCTCAATTCCGCATTGCACCAAAGGTTCCTACGACCCGTCCTCTCGTGCGCGGTCGTTCAATGTTCAAAAGTGCACGCACCGCGAGCCGCTTTAATCGATCGGCGTTTCGCTGATGTCCAATAGCGCTCCAAGACCCTGACGCAGTCGACGTGTAGCCTGGGCTTCCGAAGCCAGTCCCAGGGCGAGAAATGATCGACCCGTGACGGCGTAGACATGACCGAATTCGAATGTCGGCAATTGCGCCTCGGGCTGGTTCGTATCAATCAGGCCTAACCAGGAGCTGCCTTCGGGCACCGCCGGCAACGTAAAATTCACCACGTCGTAGTGCGCGTTGTAGACCAGAAGCATCGTCGCATCCGAACCGCGACGTTTGATCCCTGTTTCTTGCGCGCGGCCGTCGAGCAGCATCCCGAAGCACTTGGCGTTTCCATCTTGCCACTGGTCGGTCGTCATTTCCTCGCCGGATGGCGACAGCCAAGTGACGTCGTTGACGTCGAGCTCCTCATTGCGCGATCCTACCAGGAAACGGCTGCGATAAAGGATCGGGAACGCTTTGCGCAAAGCGATCAACTTGCGGACAAACTCGCGCAGGGACCGTCCTCTGGACGATATTCCCATCCAGTTCAGCCACGTCGTCTCATTGTCTTGGGCATAGGCATTGTTGTTGCCCGCCTGGGTATGGCCGAACTCGTCTCCCGCCAGAAGCATCGGCGTGCCGTGCGAGAGCAGCATTGTCGCCAGCAGATTGCGCTTTTGCCGCTCGCGCAGCGCCACGATCTCCGGATCGTCGGTCGGCCCTTCGGCGCCGCAATTCCAGGAGTGATTGTTGCTGTGACCGTCGCGATTATCCTCGCCGTTGGCTTCGTTATGCTTGTCATTATACGAGACAAGGTCATTCAGGTTGAAGCCGTCGTGCGCTGTGATGAAATTGACGCTCGCCCAGGGGCGACGACCGCGCTTGTTGAACAGGTCGCCCGATCCCGAGAGCCGCTTGGCGAGATCCTGTATCGTGGCGCTGTCACCCTTCCAGAATGCGCGCGCCGTATCCCGGAATTTGTCGTTCCATTCTGCCCATCCCGGCGGGAATTGCCCGACTTGGTAGCCGCCGGGACCGATATCCCAGGGTTCGGCGATGAGTTTTACAGACGACAGCACGGGGTCCTGCCGGCATGCATCGAGAAAGCCTCCACCCTCGTCAAAGCCGTAGGGTTCTCGCGCCAGAATGGTCGCCAGGTCGAAGCGAAAGCCGTCGACCCGCATTTCGGTCGCCCAGTAGCGCAGCGAGTCGGCAACAAGCTGGAGCACCCTTTGGTGCGACAGGTTCACCGTATTGCCCGTGCCGGTGTCGTTGATGTAGTAGCGCTTCTTATCAGGCATCAGTCGATAGTAGCTGGCGTTGTCGATGCCCTTGAAGGAAAGGGTAGGCCCGAGCTCATTGCCCTCGGCCGTGTGATTGTAGACCACATCGAGGATGACCTCGATGCCATGGGCGTGAAACTGATTGACCATGGCCTTGAATTCGGACGGAAACGGCGTCTTCAGATAACGCGGCTCCGGTGCAAAGAACGCGATCGAATTATATCCCCAGTAATTGCGGAGACCCTTCTCGACGAGATAGCTGTCGTCCACGAAGGCATGGATCGGCAGAAGTTCGGCGCTCGTAATGCCTAGCGACCGCAGGTAGGCAGGCACTTCCGGATGGGCGAGACCCAGGAAGGTGCCGCGCTCCGCCTCGGGGATCAGGGGATGCAATTGGGTGAAGCCCTTGACATGCAGTTCATAGAAAATGGTTCGTTCCCACGGCACTTCCGGCTTGCGCGATGCGCCCCACGTGAAGGCCGGATCGATGACCCTGCACTTTTGCATCAATGGCGCGCTATCTCGCCCGTCGAACGACAAGTCCTTGTCATGGTGGTCGAGCTGATAGCCAAATAGCTCCGGTCCCCACCGCAAGGTACCAACCAGTTGCTTCGCGTAGGGGTCGAGCACGAGCTTGTTGGGATTGAAGCGATGGCCGGCGTCGGGTTCGTACGGACCGTGGACCCGGTAGCCGTACACAGTGCCGGGTCGAGCCGATGGCAGGTA
>Ga0207426_1001440_pt1 | contig 19735 bp, 18 predicted proteins | sample AraplaMF_Cvi_mMS_FD_184265 | JGI IMG/M metagenome (GOLD analysis project Ga0207426, IMG submission 184265) | Arabidopsis root microbial communities from the University of North Carolina, USA - plate scrape MF_Cvi_mMS (SPAdes) (version 2) | ecosystem: Host-associated > Plants > Roots > Endosphere... | reverse complement strand
GCCGGCTCGTCGCCGCCTACAACAACACCCCACGCAAGTGCCTTGACTTCAGGACCCCGGCAGAGGCCTTCTCTCAACTGTTGCACTTCGAATGTGAATCCACCTCCCGGCCTTCGCCGGGACGACGGCTGAGGACGTCGCGGTAGCGTCAGCTTCAATTCGCGTGCTTCTTCTTTGTACGCTTCGGCTTCGTCACCGTCGCCGCCGTCGATCCACCCAATTGCGACCTGCTCTCCTGCAATCGCCTGTCATAGCCGGGCGAGTTCATGACCGTCGGGGGCCTCGCATAGGCAAGCGTCGATGCGCCGCAGAGGGCGGCAAGTGCGAGCCCGATCATCAAACAACGACTCATCGCGCTCCTCCTTGCACTCAGGCCGTCCCGCGAATCTGCTGCGGTGTCAGCCCTGGCGGGCCCTTGCCGGCAATCTCGGCCTCCCTGATCAGCGCAACAATGCGGCGCATCAGCGGCACGGCGACATTGTTCTGCTCGGCGAGCGCGATGACCGCGCCCTGCAGATAATCGATCTCGGTCTTGCGGCCCTGCTTCAGATCCTGCCACATCGAGGAGCGCGCCTCGGGATCGATCTTCATCGTGCGTCCGAGGATCGCGTTGAAGATCATGTCAGGCAGCCGCAGCAAGGTCGGCGACCACTTCATCGGGATCGGCGTCGAGGAGACCGGCGCGATGCCGGCGGCCTGCAGCGCGGCCAATCCTTCCGCCATCTGGTCGGCGAACAGCCTGCGCCAGTCGCGGTTGGCCAGTTGCGCGGCGAGCGGCATGTCGGACAGCGCGCTGAGCGCGTTGTTCAGATTGATGATCAGCTTGCCCCATTGCACGCCGGTGATGTCGCCACTCGCGCGCACCTCGAGCCCGGGCACCGAAAGCGCCGCGGCGGTGCTCGCCTCGTCTTGCCCGACATGGATGTCGCCGGAGCTCGAGCGGTGGAAGCGCCCCTCGCCCATCGCAACCACGTTGAACGGCACCATGCCGGCGAGCACGCGGCGGCCGCCGAGGCGCTCGCGCAGGACGGCGACATTGCCGATCCCGTTCTGAAGCGAGACGATGACGGCATCCTCAGGCGCATGCTGCGCGATCTGGTCCGCGACGGCGGCGGTGTCGGCGCTCTTCACCGTCACCAGCACGATGCCGGCGCTGTGGAAGATCGAAGGGTCTTCCGAGAGCGCGAGCTGGCCGGCGCCGAGCTTCGTCTCGGAGCCGTCGAAATCGGTCAGAAGCAGGCCGAACCGCTCGATCTCGGTCTTCACCCGCGGCCGCACCAGCAGCGCGACGCGGCGGCCGGCGGATGCCAGCATGCCGCCGACGAAACAGCCGATGGCGCCCGCGCCGGCCACCACGATGGGTCGATCCGTAACCACCATTTTCTCCTTAAGGTCCCGCCTTCGATAGCAGAGGCAACGCCCCCTGCCCATTGGTTGCGGCGCATCCGCCTTGTAACCGTCATGAGAGCCCCATATGTTTTCGCCCCGGGGGCAGTCAGCGGCGAGAATTCGCCGAACGAGACGCCAAAGGAGAGCACCATGGGTCTACTCGATGTCCTCAACGGCATGCAGAACGGCCCCCGCGGCCCGAGCACGCCGAGCTCCGAACAATCCTCCGGCGGCATGTCGCCGATGACCATGGCACTACTCGGCCTGCTCGCCTGGAAGGCGTTCAAGCATCTGACCGCCGGCCAGCCTGACGCAGCTCCGGCCCCGCAGCAGCGCTCACCGCTGCCGCCTCCGACACAAGTGAACACAGGCGGCAACGTGCTTCCCGGCGGCCTCGGTGGCAGTGGCGGTCTCAGCGACCTGCTCAAGGGCGGCCTCGGCGGCCTGCTCGCGGGCGGTGCGGCCGGCACCGTGCTCAGCGGCGGGCTCGGCGATCTCCTCAACCAGCTCCAGCAGGGCGGCCACGGCGATGCCGCGAATTCCTGGGTTGGCAAGGGCGAGAACAAGCCGATCGCGCCCGGCGATCTCGCCAATGCGCTCGGCGCAGACCAGATCGAAAGCCTGTCCGCCCAGAGCGGGCTGTCGCGGGAAGAGCTGCTCTCCGGCCTCAGCCAGTATCTGCCGCAGGTGATCGACCACCTGACGCCGGACGGGCGGATGCCGACCGAGAACGAGCTATCCGGCAGGATTTAGTAAAAGTCCGATCGACATCTTCGAGGCAAGGGGAGCACTGTCATGAGTTTCGGCGGCCTGTTGTGGATCATCATCGTCGGCTTCATCGCCGGCCTCATCGCGCGCTGGCTCGCGCCGGGGCCGAACAATCCGAGCGGCTTCATCCTCACCACCATCCTCGGCATCGCCGGGGCGTTTCTGGCGACCTTCATCGGCCAGGCCATCGGCCATTACAGCCCCGACCAGGGCGCCGGCTTCATCATGGCCACCATCGGCGCGGTGGTGGTGCTGTTCATCTGGCACCGGCTTGTGGCGAGCGGGGTGATAAAAGGGTAGCCACTGTCATTCCGGGGCGCGCAAAGCGCGAACTACGGTGCGCAATTGCGCACCTGAGAATCTCGAGATTCCGGGTTCGATGCTGACGCATCGCCCCGGAATGATGTCGTGTAGCATCACGTAATCAAATGCATCCCCGCATCCATGCGCACGACCTCGCCGGTCATGTTGCTGGACGCCGGCATGGCGAGGAAGCAGACGAGCTGCGCGATGTCGTCCGCAGATGACGCGACCTTGAGCGGCACCTTCGCCACCACGCTGTCGCGCACCTGCTTGGCACCGGCCTCGCCGCGGCCCTTGGTGAACCAGGGCGTGTCGATATAGCCGGGGCACACCGTGTTGACGCGGATCAGCGGCGCCAGCGCGCGCGACAGCGACAAGGTCATCGTGTTCAGCGCACCCTTGCTTGCGGCATAGGCGATCGACGAACCGACACCGCTGATACCGGCGACCGACGACACGTTCACCACCGCCGAGGGACGCCCCGACGCCTTCGCTCCGGCTTCGAGCAGGCCGCGCGCCGCGCGCACCATCTGGAACGGGCCGATGGTGTTGACGCCGTAGAGGCGCTGGAAATCTTCCGCCGACAATCCGTCGAGATCGGCATGGGCGACATGCTTGGTGATGCCGGCATTGTTGACGAGGATATCGAGCCGGCCCCAGCCGCTCGTCGCCGCGACGATCTTGCGGCAATCCTCATCTTTGGAAACGTCGCCCTGCGCGACCAGCACTTCGGCTGCGCCAGCCTTGCGGCAGAGCTCTGCCGTGGCCTCGGCCTCGGTCTTGCTCGACGAGTAGTTGATGACGAGGCGCGCCCCGCTCGCTGCGAGAATTGCCGCGGTGGCTGCACCGAGGCCGGATGCGGACCCCGTCACGATTGCGCACAAGCCGTCCTTTGCCATCCGGTATTCCTTCCCTTTGTAAATTACAGGCGCCCTGTTTAGCGAGTTTGCCGCGCCCTGCAAATCGAGCAAACTCCGCTAAGCGGAATTAGTCCAGACCGGCTCTCGCCCCCATGCCGCCGCCGCAGATGGGCTTGCGATCAACGCTTGTCAGGGCCATGGCTTTTTCCGATCATCGGGCGCAAGAAGAACTTGCGCGCCGGCTGGTCAGACCGGACGCGCCAATGGCAAAACACGGGGAACGCTGTGGCGGAGAGTGACAATATCGTCGTCGAGACCGCGGAAAAAATCTTCGCCGATCTCGCCGATCCGCAAACCATCAACAACGACAAGAAGGACTCGTGGCAGGCGCCGCTGTGGCAGGCGCTGAGCGAAGCCGGCTTGCCGCTAGCCTGGGTGCCGGACGATCTCGGCGGCTCCGGCGCGAGCCTTGCCGACGGCTTTGCCCTGCTCAATGCCGCCGGCCGCTTCGCCGTTGCGGTTCCCCTCGCAGAAACCATGCTGGCGGGCTGGCTGCTCGCGCAGGCAAAGATCACTTCCCCCGAAGGCGAGATGACGGTCCTGCCGGCGTCGCCGAAGGATCGCATCACCCTCGATGCCGACGGCGCGCTTTCGGGCCGCGCCCGCGGCGTGCCCTTTGCGAAAGCCGCCAAGCACTTCGCGGTGCTGGTGCAGGGCAAGGACGGCGCGGTCGTTGCGCTGGTCGACGCGGGCAAGGCGCGGATCGAATCCGGGCTCAATGTCGGCTACGACCACAGCGACACCGTGACGCTCGACAAGGTTCAGCCGGTTACCGTCAAGCCCGCACCGAAGGGCTTCGAGCAGACCCACCTGATGCTGATGGGCGGCGTCGCGCGCAGCCTCCAGATCGCCGGCGCGCTGGAATCGATGCTCGACATCTCCGTGCGCTATTCCAACGAGCGCGTCGCCTTCGAGAAGAAGATCTCGAAATTCCAGGCGGTGCAGCACAACCTCGCGCGCCTCGCCGGCGAATCCGCCGCGGCGCTCGCGGCCGCGACCTCGGCCGCCGACGCCATCGCGAATGCGAAAGCCTTCGACGACGAAGTCTATCTCGAAGCTGCCTCGGCAAAGATCCGCTGTGCGGAAGCCGCCGAAAAAGGCGGCAGCATCGCCCATCAGGTCCATGGCGCGATCGGCTTCACCATGGAGCACATCCTGCATCGCTATTCGCTGCGCGCGCTGGCCTGGCGCGACGATTTCGGTTCGGAAAGCCATTGGGCCGTCGAGCTCGGCAAGCTCGTCGCCAAACGCGGCGCCGACGAATTGTGGCCGCTCGTGGCGTCGCGCTGATCGGGGAGAGAACAGATGACCGCAGCCCTTCGTTTCGACCCGATCCGCCTGCCCGAAAAGTGCGAGCAACTGCGCAAGGAAGTGCGCGCGTTCCTCGCCGAGGAGATCGCCGCCGGCACCTTCGATCCACACAAGCCCAACCGCGAGGACACCGACGCGCCGGAATTTTCCCGCCGGGTCGGCGCCAAGGGCTGGCTGGGCATGACATGGCCGAAGAAATATGGCGGCCAGGAGCGTTCGTTCCTCGAACGTTACGTCGTGACCGAGGAGATGCGCGTCGCCAACGCGCCGACGCGGCGCTTCTTCGTCGCCGACCGCCAGAGCGGACCGGTGCTGCTGAAATACGCGCCCGAGCACATCAAGATGGACATCCTGCCGCGCATCTGCCGCGGCGAGATCTGCTTCGCCATCGGCATGAGCGAGCCGAACTCGGGCTCGGACCTGTTCGCGGCCAAGACCCGCGCGACCAAGACCGACGGCGGCTATCTCATCAACGGCACCAAGATCTGGACCTCGTCGGCGCATATCGCCGACTACATGATCGCGATCTTCCGGACGTCACAGCCGACCAAGGAAAATCGCCGCCACGGCCTGACCCAGTTCCTGGTCAAGATGAAGCAACCGGGCATCAAGGTGAATCCGATCGGCCAGATCACCGGCCAGTACGAGTTCAACGAGGTCGTGTTCACCGACTTCTTCGTCCCTGAGGACCACGTGCTCGGCGAGGTCGACGGCGCCTGGAAGCAGGCGACGAGCGAGCTCGCCTATGAGCGTTCGGGCCCCGAGCGTTTCCTCGAGACCTATTACGTGCTGACCGAGCTGGTCCGCGCGGTCGGGCCCAATCCGGACACGCGCAGCGCCGAAGGCATTGGCCGGCTCGTCGCCCAGCTCCACACCATGCGGCGCATGTCGGTCTCCGTGGCCGGCATGCTGCAGGCCGGCAAGGAGCCGGTGGTGGAGGCATCCATCGTCAAGGACATCGGCACGGTCTGGGAGCAGCAGCTTCCGCACCGCGTCCGCGATCTCGCCGCCTTCGTCGAGGAGACCGCGACCAATCGCGAGACGCTGGAGCGGCAGCTCGACTTCGCCATCAAGACCGCACCGAAACTCACCATCCAGGGCGGCACCACCGAGGTGCTGCGCGGCATCATCGCCCGCGGACTTGGCTTGCGCTAGTCGCGCAGGACTTGGTTTGCGCTAACGCTTCGAGGACATCATGAGCACCTACAAAGATATCGCCGTTGAGAAGGTCGGCCACGTCGGCACCATCGAGATCCGCAGGCCCCCGCTCAACTTCTTCGACATCTCGCTGATCAACCAGATCGCGGATGCGCTCGACGAGTTCGACCGCGACATCGAGATCCGCGCCACGGTCCTCTCGGCACAGGGCAAGGCGTTCTGCGCCGGCGCGAATTTCGGCGACCCGGCACGGCAGGCGCAGGAAGCCCGCGAGGCCGAGAAGAAGGGCGATCCCGCCGACAATCTCGGGCCGATCAACCATCTCTACATCCAGGCCGTGCGCATCTTCCGCGCCAAGAAGCCGATCGTCGCGGCGGTGCAGGGCGCGGCCATCGGCGGCGGCTTGGGCCTCGCGGTATCAGCGGATTTCCGCGTCACCTGCCCCGAAGCGCGCTTCTCCGCAAACTTCACCAAGCTCGGCTTCCATCCCGGCTTCGGCCTCACCGTGACGCTGCCGGAGCTGATCGGCAAGAACAACGCCGAGCTGATGTTCTACACCAGCCGCCGCGTCACCGGCGAAGAGGCGGTCAAATGGGGCCTCGCCAACGTGCTGGTGCCGCAGGACCAGGTGAAGGCGGAAGCGATGAAGCTCGCCGGCGAGATCGCCGAATGCTCCCCGCTCGGTCTGCTCTCAACCCGCGCCACGATGCGCAATGGCCTCGCCGACCGCGTGATGGCCGCGACCAATCACGAGCTCGCCGAGCAGACGCGCCTGCGCGCGACTGAGGATTTCAAGGAAGGCGTGAAAGCCACCGAAGAGCGCCGCGCGGCGAATTTCAAGGGACGGTAGCGTCTTACAAAACCGTCGCTTCTTTCTTCCTTCTCCCCTTGCGGGAGAAGGTGGCGCGAAGCGCCGGATGAGGGGTATCTCCCCGCTTGAGAGACCACTCGTGAGGACAAAAACCCCTCACCCGTCTCGCCGCTATCGCGGCGAGCCACCCTCTCCCACAAGGGGAGAGGGTTTAGAGTGCTCAGCTCACCCGAAACGTCACGCCACCCAGCAGAAACTCATTCCCCGCCACCGCAAGCCCCTTGGCCTTGGCGGCATGCAGCACGCTCGCGGCATCGGCCACGCGAAACTCCAGCGCGCTCATGATCTCGCTGGCGCCCTTCACGAAGCGGAAGGTGGTGTTGGGCAGCTTCAGTTCGGCATCGCGGCTCGCAACACCGATGATCTTGCCCCAATGCTCCGCCAGCCCTTGCGGATCCGGGCTCTGCATCTCCACGACCGTCAGGGCCTGCGTCACGTCCTTGCGAATGAATTTCTGCCAGTCCGGCCCTGCCGGCGGATACGGGCCCAGAATGTCGTCGCTGCCTTCGGTGTGATTGAACTCGATAAAGGCGGCACGGCAGTCGCGCGGGTGGAGCTGCACGCCGTGATAGGGCGCGTGGTCGATGACATTGGCGGTGCGCACGCCGAGCGCATTCGCATTGCGGCCGCGCTCGTCCGGATCACCGCAGCAGAAGATCGCCATGTAGCCGCCGCGGCCACCGGTCTTCTCGATGAAGCGGCCGGCCGTGGTGCCGTCCTTGAACGGCGCCACCACCTCCAGCAGGATCGTGTCGACCGGGAGCAGCGCGTTCTCCAGTCCGTATTTCGCAACATTGCCGTCGCGGTAGCAGACGGAGAGGCCCATGATCCCGGCGATGTCGGAGATCACGGGCTCGAGCTGCGGCGCGACCAGGCAGATCTGCCGCAGGCGCATATAGGATGTCATCGTCACTCGCCCCTGAAGGCGGGCTTGCGCTTCTCGACGAAGGCTTTCGCGGCCTCCTTGTGATCGGCGGTGTCGCCGCAGCGGGTGTGGTGGATGGCTTCGCCGTCGAAGCAGTCTTCCAGCGCCAGATGCTCGGCATTGTTGATGTTGCGCTTGATGAAGCCGAGCGCGATCGAGGGTCCCTGCGCCAGCGACAGCGCGACTTCGTGCGCAGCCGCGTCGATCTCGGCATCGGGCACCACCTTGGTCACCATGCCGATGGCATGCGCTTCCTTTGCGGTCAGCACCGGCGACATCAGATAGAGCTCGCGCGCCCGCGCGCTGCCGAGCAGCTGAGTGAGGAAATAGGTGCCGCCGTAGTCGCCGGAGAAGCCGACCTTGGCGAAGGCCGTCGTAATCTTGCAGGATTCGCTGGCGATGCGCAGGTCGCAGGACAGCGCCATCGACAGCCCGGCGCCGGCCGCGGCACCGTCGAGCTGCGCCACCACGGGTTTCGGCATCTGGTGCAGGATGCGCGAGACCTCCATGCCGCGGCGCAGGTTCGCAAGCTTCTGCTCGAACGGCAGCGGCGCCCGGCCCTCCGCCATCGACTTGACGTCGCCGCCGACGCAGAACGAGCCGCCGGCGCCCTTGAACAGCACCGCGCGCACCTCCGGATCGTCAGCGGCGCGCCGCGCCGCCTCGACCAGCCCGCGCACCATGTCGGGATTGAGCGCGTTCTTCCGCTCGGGGCGGTTCATGGTGATGGTGAGTAGCCCACCTTCGAGCTTCTGCAGGACCATGTCGTTCACGGGGCGTCTCCCTTGTTGTTATGTCCTCCGTCGTTCCGGGGCGATGCAGCGCGTCGAACCCGGAACCTCGAGATCCCGGGTTCGCGCTCACGAGCGCCCCGGGATGACGCCGTGACTTACGTCACGCCGTCACTTCTTCACCAGCGGGCAGCGCGATTGCTCCAGCGACTGGAACGCCTCGCTGCCGGGAACGGTGGCGAGCAGCTTGTAGTCGTCCCAGCGGCCCTTGGACTCCGACGGCTTCTTCACCTCGAACAGGTACATGTCGTGGATCATGCGGCCGTCCTCGCGAATCTTGCCGTTCTTGGCGAAGAAGTCGTTGACCGGCGTCTCCTTCATCACCTTCATCACCGCGGCGGCGTCGGTCGTGCCAGCCGCCTTCACGGCTTTCAGATAGTGCGTGACTGACGAATAGACGCCGGCCTGCGCCGAGGTCGGCGGCCGCTTCACCCGCTCCATGAAGCGCTTCGAGAACGCGCGCGTCTCGTCGTTCATATCCCAATAGAAAGCCTCGGCCAGCAGCAGGCCCTGCGCCGTCTCCAGGCCGATCGAGTCGATGTCGGTGACGAAGGCGAGCAGCGGCGAGACCTTCTGGCCGCCCTTGGTGATACCGAACTCGGCGGCCTGCTTGATGGCGTTGACGGTGTCGCCGCCGGCATTCGCGAGCCCGATCACCTTCGCTTTCGAGGCCTGGGCCTGGAGCAGGAACGACGAAAAATCCGACGTGTTGAGCGGATGGCGCACGGCGCCGAGCACCTTGCCGCCGGTCTTGGTGACGACGGCGCTGGTGTCCTTCTCCAGATCCTGGCCGAAGGCATAATCGGCGGTGAGGAAGAACCAGGTGTCGAGGCCCGACTTCACGGCCGCAAGGCCGGTGACGTTGGCCTGGCCGTAGGTGTCGAACACGTAGTGGATGGTGTAGGGACCGCAGGCCTCGTTGGAGAGCCGGATCGAGCCCGGGCCGTTGAACATGATGATTTTGTTGCGTGCCTTCGCGATCTCGCCGGCGGCAAGCGCGGTCGCGGAGGCCGCGACGTCGTAGATCATCTCGACGCCCTGATTGTCGAGCATGTCGCGGGCGATGTTGCCAGACAGATCGGCCTTGTTGAGATGGTCGGCCGCCAGCACCTGGATCTTGCGGCCGAGCACCTCGCCGCCGAAATCCTCCACGGCCATCTTCGCCGCGGTCTCGCTGCCGGGACCGGTGATGTCGGCATACAGGCTCGACATGTCGAGGATGCCGCCGATCTTCAGCGGCGGCTTGTCCTGGGCCTGCGCGGCGGCGCTTGCACTGAGGGCAAACGCGGCGGCAAAAATGCCCGACATAATATGCTTCATGGAAAAGACCTCCCTTTTATCGCCTGTCTCTGATGGCGGCTTGGTTATTGCTCTTGGCAAAAGCTGTTGCCGCAATCATGCCGCATGCGCAAGTGCGCAGCAAGCGCAGGTGCGAAGAGGCCGCATGTTGCGCCGCGCGTTTTCCGCAAAGCGGAATGGTTGGAAGACGCAAGATTTTCTGCATCGTCATTGCGAGCGGAGCGAAGCAATCCAGAGTCTTTCCGTAGAGGGATTCTGGATTGCTTCGCTGTGCTCGCAATGACGGAGCGTGACGAAGCCTCTTCGCGACCCGCTACGCTTGGGTTAAAGCTAGGGCGTAACGCAACCTCTCCGGGCAACGTGACGCGACTGCTTCATCTCACCGTCGCATTTCTTCTCGTCGCGGGTCACGCCGCGCTCGGCGCACCATGCCTGTTCGAGTCGCAAGGCGAAGGCCGCGTCGCCGCGATCGTCGATGCACGCAGCGTGCGTCTCGACGACGGCCGCGAGATCCGCCTCACCGGGATCGAGCCGACGGCGACGACGAAGCAGGCGCTGGCGTCGTTGCTCACCGGCCGCGACGTGACGCTGCGAAGCGCGGACGACACGCCAGACCGCTACGGCCGCCAGGGCGCCTTCATCTTCGCCGGTGAAGACGACGCCTCGGTGCAGTCAAGGCTCCTGGCCCAGGGCGACGCGATCGTCTCCGCGGAAGTCACCGACAAGGGCTGCGCGGCCGCCCTGATGGCGTCGGAAGCCGAGGCCCGGCGCCGAAAAATGGGCAGCTGGGCTGACCCGTCGGCCATAAAAAACGCGGAAAGTGCGGACGATATTTTGGCGGGGATCGGGCGCTTTATGGTGGTCGAGGGCAAAGTCCTGTCGGTCCGGCAAGCTGGGGCAATGACCTACCTCAACTTCGGACGGAACTGGACACGCGGCTTTGCCGTGACTATTTCAAGGCGCGTGAGTGCGACCTTCGAGGGCGCCGGGATCCCCCTTAAGTCCTTGGAAAATAGACGAATTCGAGTCCGAGGCTGGGTTGAGGGGAATGCGGGGCCACGTATTGACGTGCGTCTCTTGGGTCAGGTTGAATTGCTGGGCGCAAACGAGCCTACTGGGGTAAGGCCTTAACGGCCAGGCACGGGTTAAGCGACGTGAATGGGGTGCTAGAACGGCACGGACTGGGTGATTGCCGCCGCCTGCGGGCAGCGCCGGCCGCGCTTTGCCTTGCGCTGGGCAGCCTTCTCGCGGGCTGCGGCGACATGGGCCGGTTCCAGACCGCGGCCGCCCCGCCGACCGTGGCGATGCCCAAGCCGAAGCCGGCCGTCGCGCAGACTCCCGCCACCGAGAAGGAGCACGAGCGCATCCTGGCGAGCTATGGCGGCACCTATGACGATCCCAGGCTCGAATCGCTGGTCAGCAAGACCGTCGACCGGCTGGTCGCCGCGTCCGACCGGCCCGACCAGGGCTACAAGGTCACCATCCTCAACTCCGGCGCGGTGAACGCCTTCGCGCTGCCGAACGGCCAGCTCTATGTGACGCGCGGCCTGCTTGCGCTGGCGAGCGACACCTCGGAACTGTCCTCCGTGCTCAGCCACGAGATGGCGCATGTGCTGTCCAAGCACGCTGCGATGCGCGAGGACCAGGCGCGCCAGGCCGCGATCGTCACCCGTGTCGTCACCGACATGAGCAACGATCCCGATCTCACCGCGCTTGCGCTCGCCAAGACCAAGCTCACGATGGCGAGCTTCTCGCGCAACCAGGAGTTCGAGGCGGACGGCATCGGCGTTGGCATCTCGGCCAAGGCGCATTTCGACCCCTATGGCGCCGCGCGTTTCCTCTCCGCGATGGAGCGCAATGCCGAGCTGAAGGCCGGCAAGTCCTCGCTCGATCCGCGCGCGCAGGATTTCACGTCGTCGCATCCGGCAACGCCGGAGCGCGTGCAGAACGCGCAGAACATCGCACGGCAATACACTGCGCCCGAGGGCGCCGAGCGCGACCGCGAGACCTATCTCGCCGCGATCGACAATCTCGTCTACGGCGAAGACCCCAGCGAAGGCTTCGTCCGCGGCCGCCGCTTCCTGCATCCGAAGCTCGGCTTCACCTTCCAGGCGCCGGACAATTTCACGCTCGACAACACCGCTCAGGCGGTGATCGGCGTGCGCGACGGCGGCTCGCAGGCGATGCGCTTCGACGTCGTCCGCGTGCCGGCCGAGCAGTCGCTCGGCGATTACCTCAATTCCGGCTGGATGGAAGGCGTCGAGAAGGCCTCCACCGAGGACATCACCATCAACGGTTTCCCGGCGGCGTCCGCCACCGCCAAGGGCGACCAGTGGCAGTTCAAGGTCTACGCGCTGCGCTTCGGCAGCGACGTCTACCGCTTCATCTTCGCCACGCGGCAGAAGTCGACCGAGAGCGAGCGCAACGCGCGCGAGACCGTCAACTCGTTCCGCCGCCTGACCCTCGACGAGATCCAGGCCGCGCGCCCGCTGCGCATCAAGGTCATTACCGTGCAGCCCGGCGACACCGTGGAATCACTGTCCCACCGCATGGCCGGCGTCGATCACCCCGCCGAGCGCTTCCGCGTGCTCAACGGCCTCGACCGCACCGCGCAGGTGAAGGTGCGCGACCGCGTGAAGATCGTGGCCGATTGAGGCCGCGCTCGCTCGGTCACCGTCGTCCCGGCGAAGGCCGGGACCCATAACCACAAGATCAAATTTGGCGAAGATTCGTGGTTACCGGCTTGCTCCATAAGGCCGCCCTGGGCGTATGGGTCCCGGCCCCCGTGCGCAATTGCGCACTAGGCCGGGACGACATCTTACTTGGAGTGGCCGCTCGAACCACGCGCCCTCCCCGACCCGGCGCGCTAGTTGACCAGCACCGCGCCGTCGCAACGGACACCCGACACCCACACATCCGCCTGACCGACACCGACCCCGAGCGTGGACAGCACCGACGCCACGAGCTGGTCGATCGAGCTGGTCGCCCCTGACAGGATGCCGCTGACGGACGACGTCAGTCCCGGGATCGGAATGCCGATGCCGCTGACGCTGAGCGAGAGGTCGCCGAGCAGGCTCGACGTCAGCGACGAGGTGAAGTTTCGCGTGCTGACCGTCTTCGCCAGCTGCGACTGGATGTCGACATAGGTGAATTCGACCGGGGTCGGCGAGGTATTCCCCATCGCCGCATGGGCGCGGCCGGAGATGTTGAAGCCGCCGACATTGACGAGCACGGCCGCAGGCGGATTTGGCTTGCTGGAGAAATTCGTCATGTCCGCCATCGAGACATTGCCGATCCAGGCATCCACGAGGCCCGGCGTCACGCCCAGCGTCACCGTCGAGTTGGTGATATTCGCGCGGCTGCACGAAATGGCATCGAGCGTCGCCGTACCTTGCGCGATCTCGACATAGAGCGGCAAGTTGATGGCCGGAACGATCCCGCTGCCACCGATCTGGACCATCAGCAGGATCCGCGTCTGGGCGGTATGGACGCTCGCGCCCTGCGTGCCGACCGCGACCCAGCTCGAGCCCACCGGTCGTTCGCCGACGGTCACGACGAGGCTCGCGGCGGCGATGCCCGGCAACCCCAAGCTCACGGGCGCCGTGATCTGGTGCGTGCCGTTGGCCACTTCCGCGATCGCCGAAAGCAGGCTGAAGACCGAGACGCTGACGCCGACCTTCGGCTTCTGTCCGGCGATCATGCCGCCATAGGGCCCCAGATCGATCACCGAGCCGACGCTGACCTTGGTCGAGAGACCGGACAGCGCCTGCGATATGCCGGACAGAGCGGTGGTTGCCGAGCTCGCCCCATTGGTTGCCTGCTGGGCCGCGAGCGCCGCAGCAACCGCGTCCGGCAATTTGACCTTGCCCGACAGCAGATCGTTGTAGGTCACGCCCGTCAGACTCACGCGCGTCGCCAGCGCGGTGAGAAAGTCGAACGCGTCGATCCTCGCATTGACCAGCGCCTGGTAGTCCATGGCCGACAGCGAGATGGTCGTCCCGAGCATGCCGCCGAGTATCGCGTTGAGCAGGCCTCCGTTGAGAGACACCAGCCGCGATCCGATCGCGAATGAAGCGAATGCCGTGCTCGAGGCGGTCGCCTGTGTGCTGATCTCGAACTTGTCCTTGCCGGTGATGTAGCGGGCGAAATACAGCGGCGTTTCGGTCTTCAAAGTCACGCGCGCGGCATTGGCGGTTCCAGGAGACGGCGTGACGAACCGCGCCTGCGGCGCTGCCGCGGGATTGGGCGTGTAGGTGCCGACGTCGACGGCGACCAAGGACGCCGCCGGGTAGTTGTTCTTCACGACCGTTGCTGACGCGGCATTGTAGGCGTTGGACAGGTTGCTCGCGGCGACGATGGCAGCGAGGTCGGCGGCGCCCTGGGCTTTGCGCCTGTCCGTGAAAATCGCGCCGACATCGACGCCGAGCGCGGTGCAGCCGATGACGAGCGTCATCAGACAGGCGCTCATGATGGTGAAGTTGCCTGAGCGATCCGCCGCGAAACGGGAAACGAGTGTCGCCAGCCTCATCTCAGAACCCTCCGTTGGGAATGACCGCCGATCTCGAGATCGACTGCGGCAGCGGAGGCACGAACGGGAGCGAGAAGATGAAGCTGGCGGAAGCGTCGTAGTTGACCTTCACGATATAGGCATTCGGATCGGAGCTGGACGGCGCAGCCACGACGTTGATCTTTGCGGCGTCCAGGAGCGGATAGCTTGCAACGCTTGATGTCACGTAGGACGTGGCAAGACTATTGCGTTCGCTATCGCTGAGACCCGCAACCGATGTCCTGGCGGCTTCGGCCGCAAGCTGCTGAACGCCGTGAACCATGGTGAGATAGGATCCGAAGACCACGATGCCGAATATCAGCGCGAGAAACATCGGGAGCATGATGGCGAATTCGACCGCCGTTGCTCCGCTCTGATCTTTTCCAAAACGCATATGACAAAAACCTCAATGCCCCGAATTTGTACGGAGCTTGAGGAATGCGCATTTACAGGGTATGGATAATCACACACGCAGCAGTTGAAGTGCTTATGCACGCAAATAGCCATATAGATTTTTATGACGTGATCGACACCAAAGGCCAATTGCGGTCGGACTTCTGACGCACAACCGTAGAGCGACGGCGGGCTGCGCCGAAGCACAAGAACACTGATTCTATAGGGAGATAAGTTTCATTGATGCCACCTGCCCGGAGGAGCTGAGTGCTTCGACCGCAGATTCAAAATATTCCCATGGAGACCATGCGAACCGTCGTGGCAATCGCCGAGACGGGCAGCATGTCAAAAGCGGCCGAGCGGCTCAATCTTAGCCAGCCGGCGATCAGCGCGCAGATCAAGCGCCTGCAGGGTCTCATCGGCGGGGAGCTGTTCTCGCGGACCGCGAATGGCACCGTTCTGACCGAGCTTGGCAAGCTCGCGCTTCAACAGGCCCGCCGCATCGTCGACGCCAATGACCAGCTTCTCAGGCTGGGAGGATCGGATAAATCCGCCGTACGCCGGCTGGGCGTGAGCCAGCTTCTGGCGGAACAGCTGCTCAATGAGTTCAGCAAGGAAAGCCTCTCCAACGTTTTCGTCTCGGCCGAGCTCTCCACCGAGATTCGACGTGGCCTTCTCGAGGGATTTATCGATGTTGCCTGCCTGTTTGTGCGTGACAATTTCGGGCAGGAACTCGAGGACCTGATCGTCGGTGAATTCCAGTTCGAGACGAGCTGGGTCAAGTCGAGAGATTTCGTCGCGCGGCCGGGTGCGCCGATCCCGATCATTACCCTGCCCGAGGACAATTGGATGATCGGCCCGCTGGATCGCAGCGGAATTGCCTACCGGATCGTGCTGCGAAGCTCGGATTCCGCCGTGCGCATCAGAGCCGTTCGGGCGGGCCTCGGCGTCGCCGCCCTGCCGAGCGTCCTCGCCGGATCGGATGTCGTCAAATCCAGGGACTATTATCTGCCAAAACTGCCGCCATCGCGCGCCGTCGTCTGCGTCCGCGACGGGCTCGTCGATCCCGACGTCAAACAGCTCGCAAAGCGGCTGTCCAATCTCCTTGCCAGGCTCAACGGCGAGGAGATCTCGCCGCAGAGCCGCATTCCACGCAACTGATCGATCGTCTCAGTTCGCGGAGGAGCCCGCGTCCATATCGCCGGCCTCGCGCTGGCCGCTGAGCCAGAGCGCGAGCAGGGTCCAGAACGCGCCGGACAGCAGATACGCACCCGAGGCGATGACGCCGAGATTGGTGGCGAGCAGCAGCGCGACCAGCGGCGCAAAGCCGGCGCCGAACAGCCAGGCCATGTCCGAGGTCAGCGCGGAGGCCGTGTAGCGGTACATCTGCTTGAAGTTCGAGGCGATCGCGCCGGAGGACTGGCCGAACGAGAGGCCGAGCAGGATGAAGCCGATCACCATGTAGATGGTTTCGCCGAAGGCGCCGGCATCGAGCAGCTGCGGAGCAAAGCCGCTGTAGATCGCGATCGCGATCGCCGATCCCATCAGAAGCGATTTGCGGCCGACCCGGTCGGCGATGACGCCGGAGGCCACGATCGCGGCGACACCGAACACGGCGGCGACGATCTCGATGATCAGGAAGCGCACCGGGCTCTCGCGGGTGAACAGGAACACCCAGGACAGCGGAAACACCGTGACCATGTGGAACAGCGCGAAGCTGGCCAGCGGCGCGAAGGCGCCGAGCATGATGTTGTGGCCTTCGCGCGCGACGGTGTCGGAGATGCGCGAGGGCTGCAATTCGCGGGTCTCGAACAGCGAGGCGTATTCTTCCGTGGTCACCATGCGCAGGCGCGCGAACAGCGCCACGACGTTGATGGCGAAGGCGACGAAGAACGGATAGCGCCAGCCCCAGTCGAAGAAGTCCTCGGCCGACAAATTGCCGGCGAAATAGGCGAACAGGGCGCTCGCCACGATCAGGCCGAGCGGGGCGCCGAGCTGCGGCACCATCGCGTACCAGCCGCGCTGCGAGGCCGGCGCGTTCAGCGCCAGCAACGAGGCCATGCCGTCCCAAGCGCCGCCCCAGGCCAGACCCTGCGCGATGCGCGCCAGCGCCAGCAGCCAGATCGCGGCAACGCCGATCTCGTGATAGCTGGGCAGGAAGGCGAGCGCGACGGTGGCGGTGCCGAGCAGGAATAGCGCCGAGACCAGCTTGGCCGTCTTGCCGTACTCCCGGTCGACCGTCATGAAGATGACGGTGCCGATCGGCCGCGCCAGGAACGCCAGCGCGAAGATCATGAAGGAATAGAGTGTGCCGGTGAGTTCGCTCGTGAACGGGAACACCAGGCGCGGGAATACGATCACCGAGGCGATCGCGTAGACGAAAAAGTCGAAGAATTCCGAGGTGCGGCCGATGATGACGCCGATGGCGATCTCGCCGGGACTGGCCTGGTCGTGGCCGTGTTCGCCCGAGTGGAGGTCTGCCATTGCGGGGGTCTGTGCCGTCGCCATTCGTGCGCCCTTAACGTCCTGAAAACCAAAGCCGACCGCCCGGCGGGGCGCCAGGCGATCCGCCCCTGTCTGGCCCAACATCTCGCACTGCAACATTGGACAAATTGTCCAATGTCCGGATTGCTGCGCCGCAGCTACCCCTTGGCCCCGCAAAGGAAACTCATTCTCAAAGGCTCGGCCCGTGTCTCGTCTCAAGATCCTGGCGCTACTACCTCTGGCTGCCGCACTCAGCGGTTGCGACTACGTCGTGCTGGCGCCAGCCGGCGACATCGCTGCCCAGCAGCGCGACCTCGTCATCATCTCCACCGTCCTGATGCTCCTGATCGTCGTCCCCGTGATGGCGCTGACGGTGCTGTTCGCCTGGCGCTACCGCCAGTCCAACACCTCGGCCCGCTACGAGCCGGAATGGGACCACTCGACCAAGCTCGAGCTGGTGATCTGGTCGGCTCCGCTCTTGATCATCGTCTGCTTGGGCGCGCTGACCTGGATGGGCACGCATCTGCTCGACCCCTACCGCACCCTCGGCCGCATCAAGGCGGAGCATGCCGTGGACCAGTCCAGGGCGCCGCTCGAGGTCGACGTCGTCGCGCTCGACTGGAAGTGGCTCTTCATCTATCCGGACTACGGCATCGCCACCGTCAACGATCTCGCCGCCCCGGTCGATCGTCCGATCACGTTCCGCATCACCGCGTCCTCGGTGATGAACTCGTTCTACATCCCCGCGCTCGCCGGCCAGATCTATGCGATGCCGGGCATGGAGACCAAGCTCCACGCCGTCGTGAACCACGCCGGCACCTACAAGGGCTTCTCGGCCAACTACAGCGGCGCCGGGTTCTCCGGCATGCGCTTCAACTTCCAGGGCCTCGACGACAAGGGCTTTGACGCCTGGGTCGCGCAGGCCAAATCCGCCGGTGGCTCGCTCGGCCGCGCCGAATATCTCCAGCTCGAGAAGCCCAGCGAGAACGAGCCGGTGCGCCGCTACGGCACGGTCGATTCCGATCTCTACCGCCTGATCCTCAACATGTGCGTCGAGACCGGCAAGATGTGCCAGAGCGAGATGATGGCGATCGACGCCAAGGGCGGTCGCGGCCATGAGGGACTGAACAACACCCTGCCGCTCACCTACGACAAGTACGCCCGCCGCGGCACCCCGCTCGGGCCGGAGCCGACCTTCGTCGCCGGCACCTGCACGCCGGATGCGCCGCAGGGCCAGACCACCGCGTCGATCAAGGCCCCGATCGACATTGCGCCGCTCACCGGCGCCGGCCTGAAGCGGCCGACCTTCACGCCGCTGAAGTCCTCGTCCTTCTTCCTCGGACAGCGTCCGAAGTCAGCTTCTTAAAGAGAACGCGCATGTCTCCTGATCTTCTCAAGCTCATCTTCGGCCGGCTCGGCTTCGAATCGCTGCCGCTGCACGAGCCGATCGTCGTCGGCACTTTCGCGGTCGTCGCACTCGGCGGCGCCGTGCTGCTCGGCGGCCTCACCTATTTCCGCCTCTGGGGCTACCTCTGGCGCGAATGGTTCACCACGGTGGACCACAAGCGCATCGGCATCATGTACATGATCCTCGGCATCGTGATGCTGCTGCGCGGCTTTGCCGACGCGCTGATGATGCGCGGCCAGCAGATGCTCGCGTTTGGCGGCTCCGAAGGCTATCTCAACGCCCATCACTACGACCAGGTCTTCACCGCCCACGGCGTGATCATGATCTTCTTCGTGGCGATGCCGCTGGTAACCGGCCTGATGAACTACGTCGTGCCGCTGCAGATCGGCGCCCGCGACGTGTCGTTCCCGTTCCTGAACAATTTCAGCTTCTGGATGACGGTCGGCGGCGCGGTGCTGGTGATGGCCTCGCTGTTCATCGGCGAGTTCGCCCGCACCGGCTGGCTGGCTTATCCGCCGCTGTCCAACATCGGCTACAGTCCCGACGTCGGCGTCGACTATTACATCTGGGCGCTGCAGGTCGCCGGCGTCGGAACGACGTTATCCGGCATCAACCTGATCTGTACCATCGTCAAGCTGCGCTGCCCCGGCATGACCATGATGAAGATGCCGGTGTTCACCTGGACCTCGCTCTGCACCAACATCCTGATCGTGGCGTCCTTCCCCGTCCTGACCGTCGTGCTCGCGCTGCTCTCGCTCGACCGCTACGTCGGCACCAACTTCTTCACGAACGATTTCGGCGGCAGCCCGATGATGTATGTGAACCTGATCTGGATCTGGGGCCACCCCGAGGTCTACATCCTGGTTCTCCCCGCCTTCGGCATCTTCTCGGAAGTCACCTCGACCTTCTCCGGCAAGCGGCTGTTCGGCTACACCTCGATGGTCTACGCCACGGTCGTCATCACCATCCTGTCGTACCTGGTGTGGCTGCACCACTTCTTCACGATGGGCTCGGGCGCCAGCGTCAACTCGTTCTTCGGCATCACCACGATGATCATCTCGATCCCGACGGGCGCGAAGATGTTCAACTGGCTGTTCACGATGTATCGCGGCCGCATCCGCTACGAGCTGCCGATGATGTGGACGATCGCCTTCATGCTGACCTTCGTG
>Ga0207426_1001439_pt1 | contig 19761 bp, 19 predicted proteins | sample AraplaMF_Cvi_mMS_FD_184265 | JGI IMG/M metagenome (GOLD analysis project Ga0207426, IMG submission 184265) | Arabidopsis root microbial communities from the University of North Carolina, USA - plate scrape MF_Cvi_mMS (SPAdes) (version 2) | ecosystem: Host-associated > Plants > Roots > Endosphere... | reverse complement strand
GGCGGGGCGGGCGCGGTATGCCGGGGCGGGGAGGGCGTGCCGAGGGATCTTGGGAGCAGAAGCTGTGTAGGTCCGTACCGAACGAGGAGCGTCCCGTATGAGCGTCCAGCCCGAGGCCAGCCACCGGACCGCGATGCGGGTGCATCCCGAACTCGTTCCGGCCTACGAGGCGTTGCCGCGGTTCTCCGATCCGTACGAGGACATCGAGGCGACGCGCGACGGGTTCCGCGCGATACTGGCCGCTTTTCCGGCCGACCGTACGGGCGTGCGCAGCGAGCGGTTCGGCATCCGGCGGGCGGACGGCAGCACGCTGACGGTGGAGGTCTACCGGCCGGAGGAGGCGGCGGGCGCCGGGCCGGACGCTACCGGGGGTGCCGGAGATGCCGGGGCCGCTCTGCCCGCTGTGCTGCACTTCCACGGGGGCGGGTTCGCCCTCGGGCGGTCGCTGCCCGGGCAGGACCGGGTGGCCATCGAGCTCTGCCGCGAGCTGCCCGCCGTCGTCATCACCGTCGAGTACCGCCTCGCCCCGGAACACCGCTACCCGGCCGGGGTGGAGGACTGCTATCGCGCGCTGGAGTGGGTGGCGGAGCGGGCCGCCGAGCTGGGCGTCGATCCCGCGCGGATCGCGGTGGCGGGCAAGTCCGCGGGCGGCGGCCTCAGCGCCGCGGTCGCCCTGATGGCCCGCGACCGCGGCGGTCCCGCGCTCGTCCACCAGTCGCTGTGCGTCCCGGACCTGGACGACCGGGTGGGGGCGGACGAGGCGGAGGACGGGGAAGGGGCGCTGGATGCGCGGGTGCTCACCGGGCGCGGGGTACGGGCGTCGTGGCGGCACTACCTCCCGGAGGGGGCGGCGGAGGCGGAGGCGTATGCCGCGCCGTCCCGTGCCACCGACCTGTCGGGGCTGCCGCCGGCGCATGTCCTGGTGTGCGATCTCGATCCGATGCGCGATGCGGGGCTGGCCTACGCCCGGCGCCTGATGGACGCGGGCGTGCCGGTCACGGTCCGCAATGTGCCCGGTGCCTGGCACGGCTTCGAGCTGTTCGCGCCGGACACCCGGGTGGCGAAGGAGATGACGGCCCACTGGACGGGGCAGCTGCGGGAGGCGCTCCATCCGGCGTCCCCGGCGGTGGTCTGAGGCTGCTCGGTCCGTCCTGCCGGGTGCGGCCGGGGTGCCTGGGGTGCCCCGGCTCGGCCCGGTGCCTGGGGTGCTTGGAATGCCCGGCTCGGCTGGGCGCCCGATTCAGCCGAGGTGCCCGGGGCGCCCTCCCCCGGGCACCGCCCCGCCGCCCGCGCCCTCGCCGCCCGTGCCCTCGCCGCGCGGGGTCTCGACGGTCGAGATCAGGCCACGGGTGATCCGCACCATCGTCGCGACCAGCAGCTCGCGCGGGCGGTCGGGCCGCTCCAGCCACCACAGGGCGAGCCCGTACAGCGAGCTGCGGATCGCCTCGCCCAGCGGCTCCAGCTCGGCTTCGGGGATGCCGGGCGCGAACTCGCGCAGCAGCGCCATGTCCGTCTCCCGCTGCCTGCGCTGCAGCTCTTGATGGAAGGCCGCCACCTGCGCGTCCCCCGTGGTGTCGCGGAACATCATGCGCCAGGTGTACGGATGGCTCTGCACATACCCGAACCAGGCGTCGTACATCGCCGTCAGGCGCGTGGCCAGATCGCCCGCGCCGTGGACGAGTTCATGGATCGGGGCGGCGGCCAGCTCGTCGCGATGGCGCTCCAGCAGCGCGAGGTGCAGCTCCTGCTTGGAGTCGAAGTGGCGGTAGAGCATCGGCTTGCTCAGGCCCGCTCCGGCGGCGATCTCCCCGATGGTGGTGCCCGCGAAGCCGCGCTCCGCGAACAGCCGGGCCGCGGTGTCCTCGATACGCGTCCTGGCCTCGGCGCGTGCGGCGCGGCCCCGGTCGATGTCGCTCATGCGCTCCCACCCTGCGATCTGGCGTGTTCCGGCTGGTGATTTCGGCTCGCCCCGTCGGCTCGATTGGAGGATACTGGGTCGTGTACCGCTTGGTATACGCAGCAGTAGACCTACTCGCAGACCGCTGGTGGACCTCACTCGGCGGGACCAGGTACGGGGGCTCAACGTGATCGTTTCCGCCCATTTCGCCGACGTCGGTGTCCGCGCCACGCGCGCCGTCCTCCGCGAACGGCCACGGCCGGACACCACACCCGGCCTCCGGTACGCCCAGACCACGCTCACCGGCATCATCGCCTCCGGTCCGCCCGTGGTGCGCCCCGGCCGGGCCGCGCTGCTCGCCGCGTGGGAGGACGATGCCGCGCTCGACCGCTTCCTCGCCGAGGACCCGTTGGCGCGACGCCTGGCCGACGGCTGGCACGTACGGCTGCGGCCACTGCGGCTCGCCGGGTCCTGGCCCGAGATGCCCGTCGAGATCGAGCCGGGCGCCGCGCGCGACGAGGAGGACGGGCCGGTCGTCGTCCTCACCCTCGGGCAGCTGCGGCTGCGCCGCGCCCTGCCCTTCCTGCGCGCCAACTCCCGGGCCGCGGGCCGGGCCGCGGCCGACCCCGCGATGGTCGCCTCGGTCGCCCTGGCCAGACCGCCCCGCTTCGTCGGCACGTTCTCCGTCTGGGGGAGCACGTCGGCGATGTGCCACTACGCCTACGGCGCCGACCGGCCCGCGCACCGGGAGGCGGTCGGGGAGCACCAGGAGAAGCCGTTCCATCACGAGGCGGCGTTCCTGCGGTGCCGGCCCTACGGCGCCCAGGGCCTGTTGGACGGGCGGGAGCCGGTGGCAGCGGCGGTGCGGGAGGCACGGGCTTCGTAGAGGGGGCGGTCCAGTGGCCGGGGGGGCCGGCGGTCCAGGTGGTCCGGCGGCCGCCGGGGGGCCGGCGATCGCGATCCGCGTGGCCCGGGCACGGGAGGGGCGCCGCGGGCTCGTGCCGATCGGCCTGGAGACCGCCTGGGCTCCCCGTGAGAGCCGATCGCGGGCGGACGGAGGCGGTAAGGCGGGCCGGGCAGGGCCGGCCGGCGTGGGCCTGCAACGACAGGGCAGCCGTTGCTCTGCGATCCCGACCGGACGCGACGGCCCGACGTGCGAGGGGGCGTGTGGGGCCACCCGGGGCCCGGCCGCCAGGCGCTCGGCGAGTTCGCGCCACCGGCCGGCTCCGCGCCACCGGCCGGCTTCGGGCTCGCCGTCCGCGGCGAAGAGCTTCCCGGGAGGCACGGGACGCGTTTCAATCCCTGGGACGACGAGATGAGTTGGCGGCGGAGAGGAGCGGGCGGAATGAGTGCCGAGAACGGGACGAGCGCGGGAGCGGGTACGGGGACGGGGACGGGCTCCGGAGCAGGTGCCGGAGGAGGCGCCCAGGCGGGTGCCGGAAGGGGTGCCGGGGCGGGTGCCGGAAGGGGCGCCGGCTCGGGCGCCGCGGGTGACGCCGGAAGCCGTGGACATCGCACGGGCGCGGGTGCGCACGGCGGTGAGCCGGAGCGCCCGGGCGGCCCGGAGCGCATCAATCCCCCGCATCTCGCGCCGCCGACCGGGTTCAGCCATGCCGTGCGCGCCGCCCCGGGCGCCATGGTCTTCCTCGCCGGGCAGACCGCTCTCGACGGAGCGGGCCGGATCGTCGGGGACGGCATCGTCGAGCAGTTCGAGCGGGCGCTGACGAACCTCCTGGACGTCGCGGCGGCGGCCGGGGCCCGCCCTGCCGACCTCGTCAAGCTCACCGTCTTCGCGGTCGATGTCGCCGACTACCGCAGCCGTGCCCGCGACCTCGGTGCGGTGTGGAAGCGCCTGGTCGGCAGCGACTACCCGGCGATGGCCGTGATCGGTGCCACCCGCCTGTGGGACGAGACGGCCCTCGTCGAGATCGAGGGCATCGCCGTCGTCCGCTAGCGGGTGCGGCGCCGGCGCCCGGACGCGCCGCCCCGGCACGCGCCAGGGGCGCTCGCCCCGCCGGTCTCCCGGCGGAACGAGCGCCCCTGGCGCTGTTCATGGACGTACGCTGCCGTCGCCCACCCGCTCACGCGTCCTCCCGTTCCGGACGGCCCGCGGCCCCGGACGAACCGTGCCTCACGCCGCTCGGCGCGAGGCACGCCCCCGGACACAGGGCACAGGACGCGAGCCACGAGGTACGACGCACGACCGCTCGTCGCCGGCCCTCACCGCCCGGTACCGCTCGTCCGGATGGCGACCGGTCACTTCCGCTCGCGGGCCATCCCCACCGGGTCCTTCTTGAAGGCCCAGGTCATCTTGGGCTCCATGGCGAACCGGAAGATCCGCTGCACGGGCGGGGTGCACAGCAGTGTGATGACGGTGCCCGCGATGAGCGTCAGCAGCACGGCGCCCCACGGGGTCTGCATCCAGTCGGCGTCGTACCAGTCCCAAAAGCGCGACCCCTTGGCGAGGAAGCCGTGCAGCAGGTAGCCGTAGAGGGTGCCCGCGCCCAGCGCCGTGCACCACATCGTGCGCCCGGGGATCCAGGCGAAGAAGCAGGCCACCAGCACCAGTGAGCAGCCGAACATCGCCAGCGTCATCACCGCGCCGCTCCACCACGGGGCGGCCAGTTCCTGCGCGGCGTCGCGGTGGTAGAACCAGGCGGCGTTCATCCGCGGCGCCGCCCAGTACGCGAAGACCAGCGCGGCCGCGAAGACCGGTACGGCCAGGATCCGCGCCTTCTTGCGGCGCACGAGCTTGAAGTGCTCCGGCCGCAGCGACAGCCCGATCACGAAGAACGGCAGGAACTGCAGCACCCGCTGGAGGTCCAGGTCGTCGCCGATGTCCGGGGAGACGGACGCGAGCACGGCGACGGCCAGGGCCAGCGGAACCGGCCAGCGCACGATCTTCCACAGCGGAGTGGTCAGCCGCCAGATGAACAGCGCGGCCAGGAACCAGGTCAGATACCAGGGATCCATCAGGCTGATCGGATAACCCGGATCGTCGTCCGCCCACCTCTTGAAGAGCGTGTACGCGACTTCGAAGAGGATGTAGGGAACGGCGACCCCGGTAATCAGCCGCTGCAGCCGGTCCTTGCGCATATCGAAACTGCGCGAGAAATAGCCGGAGATGATGATGAACGCCGGCATGTGGAAGGCGTAGACGGTGATGTAGAGAGCCGCGGCCGCGCGGCTGCCGTCGCGCAGCGGCTCCCAGGAGTGGCCCATCGCCACGAGCACGATGGCCAGGTACTTCGCATTGTCGAAGAACGCGTCGCGCGGCTTCGCCTTGGCATCCGCCGCGTCGGCCTTCTTGGCCCGGTCCGCGCCCCGGCTCTTGGCGTGGCCGGGGGACCCCGCGGGCGAAGTGCCGTGCGCAGACGCAGGCTGACGGTCCGTCGGCGCTCCGGAGGAAGTGCCCGTGGCGGTCGTCGCCGTCGCCGGTGCCATGGTCGCCGTCGCGCCGCCGGTCCCGGCCGAGCCCGTCGGACTCAGCTCATCGTGCGGCATCCGCCGTGGCGGGGGAAGCGGCACCCGCCGTTCGCCGTATGCCGGAAAGTCGTTTTTCAAGGAGCCTCCCGGAACGTTCCCAGAGGAGGAGCTGGACGCTGGCCCGCACCGGGCCGCAAATCGGAACCCAAAAGCCAAATCCTGCGTCTTAGTTCTTTTACGGGGAGTGTGGCGGCGTCGAACATCCCAGGCACCTTAGCCCCGCGGCGGGAATCACGTAAATCCCCGACTGCGGCGGGCCACACGCGCCGCATCCGCCCTCCACAGCTCCTTCACGCACCGTGGACGGCCGCGTGGCCCGGATCACGGCCCGGCGCCCCGCGGGATACGGACAATGCCCCGCGAATCCCCGGCCCTTGCCCGCTATTCAATAACACCTTCGACCCCTCGGGCTCTCACCGACCGCGCGCTGGTGTTCTTCGCCACGTCCCACGCATAGACCTGCAACGGGCGCCCGTGCGGGCCGCGCAGCCGGTGCACGGCCGCCAACCAGCGTGAACTGATCGCGGAAGCACGGGGGTTGATCTGATCGGCGAACCGCGCGTAGCCGGCCAGTTTGTCCAGGCCCGGCGCCCCGAGAATCCCCGTACGGACCTGCGGCGCCGCCTCGTGCACGGCCTTGACGCACGGCACGGAGAAGCTCTGGACCACCAGCCGGCTGCGGACATGGGCCCGGTCCAACCAGCCCCGCTCCCGCAGTTCGCGCAGGACCTGTGCAGCGATTCCCGGGTACTTCTCCGGGGCCTTGATCTCCAGCAGAAGGCGCTGCCCGTTGTGGTCCAGGCGGCGCAGATAGGCGGCGAGCGTCGGCACCCGCTCGCCGGCGAACCGCTTGCCGAACCAGCTGCCGGCGTCCAGCCGCGCGATCTCGGCGGCCGTGAAGTCCCCCACCCGCCACGGCGCCCGCCCGGGAAACACCTTCGCGGCGTCGGTCGTCCGTTCCAGCGTGGCGTCGTGCAGCACCACCAGGCGGCCGTCCTTGCTGCGCTGCACATCGTTCTCCACCCATATGAGTCCGCGGCGGTGGGCGGCGTCGACCGCGGCGAGGGTGTTCTCGGGTGCGTAGCGCGAAGCGCCGCGGTGGGCGATCACCAGCGTCGCCGCGGTGCCGGGGCCGGCCCGCGTCCCGCTGCTCACGGCGACGTCCGCGTACTCCTCGGGGCCGGACGCCATCGCGGACGACACCACCGCGGCCGTCACCAGGTAGGCGACCCCGACGGCGGGTATCCGCAGCGATCTCCTGAGCATCCGGCAGCCTCCTGGTCCGCGCACCCGCGGACGGCCCCGTCCGCGTCAGTTCGCCCCCTGAGGCCCTTCCTTCCGTCCAGGAATACGGCTTTCTCCTCAACATGCCCGCACCGCCCGCCGGCCGCCACGCGAGGAGCGCAGCGGGCGCGGGGGCTCCCTCCCGACGACGACCACGTTTGCCCAGGTCAGCATGGTCGGGAGGGGGGCCGCGGGGGGCGTGCGGCGGCTTCCTGGTGAGCCCTCCATCCGTGTGTGCGCGGCGGCGGACGGGCGACGTGGCGGACGGGCGAGACGTCCACCGGCCTGCTGCCCGAGGCCGCCGCCGACCGCCCGGCCGCCCAGCCGTCCCCCGGCCTGCGCTCTGCCCGTCCCGCGGCCGCCCCGGCCCCGTCCGCTCCCGTATGTAGATCACGTAACAGCCGTCGATGGACGGCTGTTACACGGCTGACAGGCCACCGAGAAGCGCCGCTCATAGCTTCTGACGCGCCGACCGATCCCGATCAACGGAGCGAGAGCCATGAACCGCACCACGAATCCGACCCGGCGCCACAGGACGGCGATAGGCGCCGCGCTGGCCTGCGTCGCCGTCCTCGGCACCCTCGCCACCGCCAACGGCGCGAACGCCGCGGCCCCCTCGGCGCACACCGCGCACCCGGCGCGTGCCGCCCACGCCGCGCCCACCCCCTACGTCATCAACCACTACGGCGAGGAGAACGCGGACAAGGGGCGCGCCGAGCGCCGCCCCGCGCACCTGGTGCTCTCCGAGTTCACCTCGGCCGGGGACCTCCACTGGAAGCAGTGGGGCGCGAAGCAGGCCGTCGCCACCGGCGAGGTCACCGGCAACTGGTGCCTCGAGACCTGCCTCGACAAGCCGCTGAAGGCCACCCTCACGCTGTCCGGCCCCAAGACCGTGCACGGCAAGAAGGTCTTCTCGTCCTTCACCCTGAAGCTGGCCGGCGGTTCCGGTAAGTACGATGCCGAGGACCTCCAGGGCAAGCGACCGCTCGCCACCGGCTGACGGAGAAGACTCCCGATGAACAAGCCCGCGGCCGTCGCCGCCCTCGCGCTGATGCTGACGGCCGCGGGCCTCACCGGGTGCGGCAGCCCCGAGGCGCCCCACGTCGAGGGGCCCGCGCCCAGCCCCGGCCGGGTCCCCGGACCGGTCTATCTCTCCGACACCCTGGGCCATCCGCTGACCCGCCCCACGCAGTTCGCCCTCAGCGAGTTCTCCTCGGTCTCCCGGCTGAGCTGGCGCTCGTGGGGCAAGCCGACGGCCGTCGCCACCGGGCGGGTGAGGGGGATGTGGTGCATCCCCCACTGCCCGGCGAAGGGGTACCCGGCCACCATCGAGGTCGGCCGCCTGCAGCGCCGTGAGAACGTCTCGTACTACACCCACGCCGTCGTACGGTCCCCGCACCGCCTCCCCGGGGCGGCGGCCGAGCTGAGCAACATCCGCCTCCCCCTCCCCGAGCCCTAGGAACGCAAGCGATGACCGATGTGCTGCTCGTGGAGGACGATCCCCTGCTGCGCGAGGCCACCCAACTGTCCCTGGAGCGCTACGGATACCAGGTGCGCACGGCCGCCGACGGCCACGCCGGGCTGGCGCGCTTCCGGGAGCACGCGCCCGACGTCGCGCTGCTGGACGTGATGCTGCCGCGCCTCGACGGGGTCAGCGTGGTGCGCCGCATACGGGAGGTGAGCCGGCTGCCGGTGCTGATGCTCTCCGCCCGCACCGACCCGGTGGACGTGGTCCTCGGTCTCGAAGCGGGCGCCGACGACTACCTCACCAAGCCGTACGACATACCGGTGCTCGTCGCCCGGATACGTGCGGCGCTGCGCCGCACCACGGACTTCGCCGAGCCCGTCGCGTACGAGTCGGAGACGCTGCTGCGGTTCGGCGACCTCACGGTGGACACCGCCTCCATGGACATCCACCGGGCCGGGCGGCTGCTGGAACTCACGCCCACCGAGCGCAGGTTGGTGCTGGAGTTCGCGGCCGAGCCCGGGGTCGTGCTGTCGCGGACCACGCTGCTGGAGCGGGTGTGGGACTACGCGTGCGGCGGCGATCCCCGGGTCGTCGATGTCCATGTGCAGCGACTGCGCGCCAAGATCGGCCACGGCCGCATCGTCACCGTCCGCGGCTTCGGCTACAAGCTCGCCCTCTGACCGCCATGGGGCTGCGCACCAAGACCGCCCTGGTCATCGCCGGCACGGCTGCGATCGTCGCCACCCTCATCGGACTGCTGGTGCACCAGCTCACCGGGGAGGACCAGCAGAGGAACGCGGCCCATGTGGCCGACGCCCGGCTCGTCGAGGCGGTCGGCGACTACGCCTCCGGCATCGACGGCGGCGCCCTGATCAATCCGCGGGACCTGCCCGCCGCCCTGCGCCGGACCGTCACCGACCGTCCCGTGCGGGCCACCTTCCTGCAGCGCGACGGCGGCTCCGGGGCGCCGGTGCTGTGGGCCGCCACCCGCAGCGGCCACGACGTCCTCGCCGTCCGGCGCTCCTACGCCCCGCAGGCCCGTGCCCTCGCCGATCTCGACCGGGTGCTGCTGGGCTCCGGCGCGTCCGTCACCGCGCTCGGCTGTGTGCTGGGCGTGGTCGCGGCGGCCGGCGTGGGACGGCGGATCGCCGCGTCCGCGGACACCGCGCAGCGGATCGCGGACGGCGATCTGACGGACCGGGTCCGCCCGCGGGGCAAGGACGAGATCGCCCGGCTCGGCGCCGCCGTCAACACCATGGCCGATGCCCTCAGCGCCCGGCTGGAGGCCGAACGGCAGGTCACCGCCGATATCGCCCATGAGCTGCGCACGCCGGTGGCGGGGCTGGTGACCGCCGTCGGGCTGCTGCCGCCGGGCCGCCCGGCCGAGCTGGTCAGCGGGGGCGTGGACACCCTGCGCAGCCTGGTCGAGAACGTCCTGGAGGTGGCCCGGCTCGATGTGCCGGGCGTCGAGCAGGCCCAGCGCGAGGAGATCCGCACGGGCGCGCTGGCGCACCGGGCGGCCGCGCTGGCGGGCGGGGACGTCGAGGTGGTGGTGCGCCGCGAGGCGCCCGTGACGACCGATCCGCGCCGCGTCGAGCGCATCCTGGCCAACCTGGTCACCAACGCCCGGCTCCACGGCGCCCCGCCCGTCACGCTGGAGGTCGACGGGGCCGCCCTCAGCGTCCGCGACCACGGGCCCGGCTTCCCGGCCGACCTCCTCACCCACGGCCCCCGACGGTTCCGCACCGGCGCCCGCGAACGCGGCGCCGGCACCGGCCTGGGCCTCACCATCGTCACCGGCCAGGCGCGGGTGCTGCACGCCAGGGTGACGTACGAGAACCCGGCGGGCGGCGGGGCGTTGGCGATCGTGGACCTGGCTCCCGGGAGCCCGTAGGCGGCCGCGGGGGTACCGGTGTCGGGGGGATTTCCCGGAGAAACGTATGGCCCCTCCCTTTCGGGCCGCCGTCGCGGCACGGCGGTCCGCAACGGCGTGCGCGTATCCCGGCAACGGAGTTTCCCGGCGCCGGCGTTGCGCACATTGCTTTCCCCACGCCCTTAAGCGCCCTCCGCAATGGCGTTGCGGAGGGCGCACAGGGACCTTTTGAGGCCGCGACCGGATTCGAACCGATGTAAATCGCTTTGCAGGCGATCCCCTCAACCACTCGGGCACACGGCCACCACAGGCAGCACGCGACAAGAAACCATGGATCGTTGAAGACGCTCCACATTTCCGGAATGCAGGATTCCGCCTCTCGGCTTCCCCTGCCGTGCCGCCGAAATACTGCCGCAATACTAGCGAGAGCATGTTCCGTTCCGTCAACAGTCGTCCGGATGTCGAGAAAGGGGAGGGCGGAAGCCGACCGTCCCGCAAGATTCCCAAGAGGGGCTGTCCGGCCACATAAACCGCTTCGACCTGCGGTTCTTGATAGTTGTAGCCGACATCCGGCCACAACGATCGCCTTGCTCTTGCGATTTCCGGAGCGCCGCTGGTACTTCTTTGGCACGCGCTGACGACGCAACGTCAATTCATCTCGTAGCTGGCTTCTGTGCGCGCATGGGGGGAGCGTCCGCAGGGGGGCGAGCCGGCAGGCGACTCCCGTACTCCCAGATGTGCGCGGCTACTTCTTCAGGCACCTGTGGGGGTTAGTCATGACCGCGTTAACTCATTCATGGTTCAAGGACATCGACCTGAAGCGCCTCGCCGAACAGGCGGGAACTCCGGTCTTCGTCTACAGCGAAGCGCAGTTCCGGAAGAACCTCGGCCGGGTCAAGGACGCCGCCGCGGCGGCCGGCCTCGGCGAAAGGGTGGAGCTGTACATCCCGTTCTTCCCCAACTCGAATCCGCATGTCCTGGAGCCGCTGAAGGACGTCGACGGCGTGGGCATCCTCGTCCAGCTGCCGAGCGAGTACCGGATCCTGCGCGAGTTCGGGTTCGAGAAGTTCATCGTCTCCCCGGGACACGTCTCCGACCGCGAGATCGCCTTCTGGGACGAGACCGGACACCCGACGTTCCTGGCGAGCCTCGACGAGGTCTCCTACTCGCTGCGCACCAACGCCCCGACGATCAGCGTCCGGATCGACAGCCTCGACTCCGGCAAGCCCGGCATCAAGTACGGGGAGCTGGGACAGCTCGCGGCCCTGCTCAAGGAGTACGAGCGCGACCTCGAGGGCCTGGAGGTCTACTGCGGCAGCGGCAACTCCCTCGAGGAGATGGTCGGCATCGTCGAGCAGGTCTTCAGCATCTACCTGGAGCACTTCCCCACCGCCCGGTCGATCAACTTCGCCGGCGGTCACGGCTTCGACTACGACGCATGGACCGAGTCGGAGAAGCACTTCGACTGGCACGAGTACTTCCGGCGGATCGCGCGGTCCGCCGCCCGCATGGAGATCCCCGAGGACGTCACGTTCCTCTTCGAGCCGGCCCGGGACGTGCTGGCCGACACCGGAGCGCTGCTGCTGGACATCGAACGCAGCGTCATCACCACCCCCGTCTCCAGCATCCTGGTCACCAACGGCTGCCGGATGCTGATGCCGTCGGCCCAGCTGCGGGACCGCAACCACAACGTGGCCTTCCTCGACTCCGCGATGCAGGAGGTCACCGGCGGGGCGACCACGAGCGCCGCGGTGCGCGGGCGCACCATCCTGCGCAACGACTACATCCTCCCCGGTGACGTCCAGGTCCCCGAGGGCGTCGGCGCCGGCTGCCACCTGGTGATCCTCGACGTGGGTGCCTACTGCGCCACCCAGCACATGGAGTTCCTGAACGTCCCGCCGGCCGCCGAGGTGCTGATCGCCGCCGACGGGACCATGAACCTGGTCACCTCGGCCGGCAGCGAACTCGACAAGTGGCGCCACCTCCTCACCGAGAAGACGCCGCTCAAGCAGTAGTCGCCCGGCGACGGCACGCGGCGTGGGCCTCCCGCGCACGCCGCGATGCCGCGCCCCTCGGCCCGCGGCCCCCGCCGCGGCCGCTCCGTTCCCCGCCGCTCCACTCCACCGCCGCGGCAGCCGCGCGCTGCCGCCCAAGGAGAAATCGATGTCCGCGCAGATTGCCGAGACCGGTGACCCGGCGGAAGCCGCCGCACCGCAGGCTCCCGAGTCCGTCCCGTTCGACCTGTTCCTCACCTGGCTCGACGAAGCCGGCGCCGCCGAGGTCAACGACCCCAACGCCATGGCGCTCGCCACGGCCGACGCGGACGGGCTGCCCGACGTCCGCATGGTGCTGCTCAAGGACCACGGCCCCGAAGGCTTCGTCTTCTTCACCAACAGCCGCTCCGGCAAGGGCGCCCAGCTCGACGCCAATATGCAGGCCGCCGCGGTGCTCCACTGGAAGACCCTGCGCCGGCAGGTGCGCTTCCGCGGACCGGTCGAATGCGTCACGGACGCGGAGGCCGACACCTACTTCGCCTCCCGCGCCCGGGACAGCCGCATCGGCGCCTGGGCGAGCCGGCAGTCCCGGCCGCTCTCCGGCCGCGCGGAACTCGATGCGGCCGTACGGCACCAGGCCGCCCGCTTCGAGGGCGAAGAGGTGCCCCGGCCCCCGCACTGGACCGGCTACCGCATCCGCCCGGTCCACGTCGAGTTCTGGTCGGACCGGCCGTTTCGCCTGCATGAGCGGCTCGTTTTCAGCAGGGAGAAGCCCGACGGCCCCTGGGACCGCGGCCACCTCTACCCGTGACCACTCACCGCTCCACACACCCCTGGGACAGCACCATGTACTTCACGCACGCCGACGCCATCTGGAACACCCACCCGGACCTGCGGGCCCTGGTCGTCGTCGCGGACCACGTCCGTGCCGCCAAGAACGACAGCGACCGCCTCGGGGACCTCGCCAAGAGGGTCGAGGAGCGCCAGGCCGCCGCAGGCGAGGCCGAGATGCCGGAGATCGCCGCGTGGCGCGAGGCCTTCTCGCGGATGGGGCTCAAGCCCACCCAGTACCGGTGCGCCTCCGAGGCCCTGCTGCGGCGCTACCGCAAGTCGCAGGACATGCCGTCGTTCCACCCCCTGGTCGACTACCTGAACTTCGTCTCGATGGCCTTCGGCATCCCGATCGCCGCGTTCGACTGCGCCCACGTCACCGAGGGCATCACCGTCCGGCCGGCCGACGGGTCGGAGACCTACCAGACCTTCCAGGGCGAGACGGAGCACCCGGCCGTGGGCGAGGTCGTCTTCGCCGACCCGGAGGGCAACGCCCACGCCCGGCGCTGGACGTACCGGCAAAGCGCCCGGTCCGTGGTGTCGGAACAGACCGACCGGGTGCTGATGGTGATCGAGGCGCACCACGCGTCGGCCGCACAGGACCTCGCCGCCCTCAAGTCCGAGCTCGACCTGGGCCTGGCGGGCCTCGGCGTCCGCGTCACCGGCTCGGCGATGTTCGACCCCGCGCAACGACGGCTGGAATTCTGAACTACTCCCCCGAGGACGAGCCAACGTGAGCAGCACACATCCGATACCGCCCGCTTCCGGCCAGGTCAGCGGCCTGGAGCAGGTGCGCACCACCATCGCCGCCGCCTGCGCACGAGCCGGGCGCACACCGGAGTCCGTGACGCTCGTCGCGGCCTCCAAGACCGTTTCCCCCGAGGCCCTGGTGCCGGCCATCGATGCCGGCCTGCGGGTCTACGGGGAGAACCGGGTCCAGGAGGCCCAGGAGAAGTGGCCCGGGCTGCAGGAGAAGTTCCCCGGGCTCGAACTCCACCTCATCGGCCCGCTGCAGTCCAACAAGGCGCGTGACGCGGTGGCGCTGTTCGACGTCATCCACTCCGTCGACCGTCCCTCGCTGTGCCGGGCGCTGGCCCGGCAGTGCGCCGCGCAAGACCGGCGCCCCCGGCTGTTCATCCAGGTCAACACGGGTGCCGAACCCCAGAAGGCGGGCGTGCTGCCCGACCGGGCGGACGCCTTCGTCGACACCTGCCGGGAGGTGCACGGCCTCGACGTCATCGGGCTGATGTGCATTCCGCCGGTGGGCGAGCCCCCCGAACCGCACTTCTCCGCGCTGGCGGAGACGGCCGCCCGCAACGGACTGGACTGCCTGTCCATGGGGATGAGCGGCGACTACGCCACCGCCGTCGAGTACGGCGCCACACATGTGCGGGTGGGCAGCGCGATCTTCGGCGCACGCGCCTACCCGGCCCCGCAGCCGACGCATCACTGACGCCGAAGGATCCCGATGCCACGCCCCGAGCGCTTCGACGTCCTCTTCCAGCCGGTCCGCATAGGCCCGGTCACCGCGAAGAACCGCTTCTACCAGGTGCCCCACTGCAACGGCATGGGGCGCGCCTTCCCCAGCTCCATGGCCGCGATGCGCAGCGTCAAGGCCGAAGGCGGCTGGGGGGTGGTCTGCACCGAACAGTGCGACATCCACTACTCCGGGAACCACCAGCGCGAACTGCGCCTGTGGGACGCCAAGGACATCCCCTATCTCGCCCGCGCGACCGACCTGATCCACGAGCACGGCGCCCTGGCCGGCGTCGAGCTGGCCCACAACGGCGCGCACGTCAGCAACCTCGAATCACGCGCCGTCCCGATCGCCGCGAGCGTCGAGGCCACCCGGGGCCTGTTCCCCGGCACGGCACGCGCCATGGACAAGAACGACATCCGGGCCTTCCGCCGCTGGCACCGCGCCGCCGCGGTCAACGCCCAGCGCGCCGGCTTCGACATCGTCTACGTCTACGCCGGGCACGACATGACGCTGCCCATCAACTTCCTCTCCCGGCGCCGCAACCAGCGCACCGACGAGTACGGCGGCAGTCTGGAGAACCGTGCGCGGCTGCTGCGCGAGCTGATCGAGGACGCCAAGGAAGCGGTCGGCGACCGGTGTGCGGTCGCGGTCCGCTTCAGCGTGGACGAGATGATGGGCGAGCGCGGGATCACCGCCGACGGCGAGGGCTACGACGTCGTCGAAATGCTCGCGGAACTGCCCGACCTGTGGGACGTCAACGTCAGCAACTTCGACAACGACGGTGCCACGGCCCGCTTCAGCGACGAGGGCTACCAGCAGCAGTACGTGAAGTTCGTGAAGAGCGTGACCACCAAGCCGGTCGTCGGCGTCGGGCGGTTCACCTCGCCGGACACCATGGTCTCGATGATCCGCAGCGGCACCCTCGACCTCATCGGCGCCGCCCGCCCCTCCATCGCCGACCCCTTCCTCCCCCGCAAGGTCGAGGAAGGGCGCTTCGACGACATCCGGGAGTGCATCGGCTGCAACATCTGCGTGGCCTGGGACCGGGCCGGGGCTCCGTTCCGCTGCACCCAGAACCCGACCACCGGCGAGGAGTGGCGCCGCGGCTGGCACCCCGAGCGCATCGAGCGGCGCACCACCGACGACACCGTCCTCATCGCGGGCGGCGGACCGGCCGGGCTGGAAGCGGCACGCGCCCTCGGCCAGCGCGGATACAGCGTGATCCTCGCCGACCGCAACCGCGAGCTGGGCGGCCGCGTCACCCGGGAGAGCCGCCTGCCGAGCCTGGCCACCTACGCCCGGGTCAGGGACTGGCGGCTGCAGCAGCTCCGCTCGATGCGCACGGTGCAGCTGCTGCCCGCCAACGAGGTCACCCCCGAACTCGTCCACGAAGCCGGGTGCTCGCTCGTCGCCGTCGCCACCGGCGCGGTATGGCGGCGGGACGGGGTGGGGCGGCACCACCTCGCCGCCGTTCCGGGCCTCGACCGGCTCCCGGTGTTCACCCCGGACGACATCATGGACGGCCGTCTGCCGTCCGGCCGGGTCGTGCTCTTCGACGACGACCACTACTACATGGCCAACGTCATCGCGGAGCACCTGGTGCGGCACGGGTGTGAGGTCACCTTCGTCACCCCGGAGAGCATGGTCGCCGCCTTCACCCAGCAGACGGCCGAACAGCGCCGGATCGCGCGCCGGATGCTCGAACTGTGCGCGTCCGTGCGGCCGTTGACCTCGCTCGCCCGTACCGAGGCCGGGGCCGCCCACCTGGCCTGCGTCTACACCGGCCGGGAGAGCGAGGTGCCGGCCGACGCCGTCGTGCTGGCCACCAGCATGGTGCCGCGCGACACGCTCTACCAGGAACTGCAGAACGGGGATCCCAAGGCCCTCGCCGCGGCGGGCGTCCGCCGTGTCGTCCGGGTCGGCGACTGCCTGGGACCGGGCATCATCGCGGCCGCGGTCCACAGCGGCCATGAGTTCGCGCGCACCCTGGACACCGGCCTCACCGACTGGACCCCCTTCCGGCGGGAGAACGTGGCGCTCGACTGGGACCAGGCCATGCCGCCCGCAAGCAATGCCGTGATCCGGTCGGAGGCGTGATGGAACGGTTCAGAGCACTGCTGGACAAGACCGCCACGGGCGGCACGCTCACCCGCGACGAGTCGGCGCACGTCTTCGGCCGGATGATGTCGGGCGAGGCGACGCCCTCGCAGATGGGCGCCCTGCTCATGGCCATCAGAGTGCGCGGCGAGACGGTGGACGAGCTCGCCGGCGCGGCCGCCACGCTGCGCACCCAGATGCGCCGGGTGGCCGCGCCCGAGGGGACCGTCGACGTGCTCGGCACGGGCGGTGACGGATCGGGCTCCTACAACATCTCCACCTGCGCGGCGTTCATCGTCGCCGGCGCCGGCGTGCCCGTGGCCAAGCAGGGCAACCGGGCCCTGTCCTCGCGCTCCGGTTCGTCGGACGTCCTGGACGCCCTCGGGGTCCGTACGGGGCTGACGCCCGAAGGAGTCGAACGGTGCCTGCGGCAGGCCGGCATCGGGTTCATGTTCGCCCCGGCGCACCATCCGGCCCTGCAGCACGTCGCCGCCACCCGCGTCGAACTGGCCACCCGCACCATCTTCAACCTGCTGGGCCCGCTGCTGAACCCGGCCGGCGTACGGCACCACCTCGTCGGCGTGTTCTCCCGCCGGTGGACCGAGCCGATGGCCGAGGTCCTCGGCGAGCTCGGCTCGACCCGTGCCTGGGTGGTCCACGGCTCCGACGGCCTCGACGAGATCACCACCACGGGGCCGACCACCGTCTCCGAACTGCGCGACGGCACGGTACGGACCTTTCGGATAGCGCCCCAGGACGTCGGCCTGCCGCCGAGCCGGCCGGAGGATCTCCGCGGTGGTGACGCGGCGAGCAACGCCAAGGCGCTGGTCGCGGTGCTCGACGGGGACCGGAGCCGCTACCGGGAGGTGTCGGTCTTCAACGCCGCGGCCGCGCTCGTCGCCGCGAACCGGGCCACCGATCTCGCCGCCGGGGTGGAACTGGCGGAGGAATCCCTCGATTCCGGCCGGGCCAGGGAGTGCCTGGACCGGCTCGCCGCAGCATCGAGCGCGACAGGAGAATGATGTGACCGACCTGCTGACCAGGATTGCCGCCTACAAGTTCGACGAGATCGCCGCCGCGAAGAAGGCGGTGCCGCTGCGCACGCTCCGGCGCGAAGCCGACGCCGCTCCTGCGCCGCGCGGCTTCCTGGCCGCCATCGAGCGGCGCCGCGCCGAGAACGCCTATGCGCTGATCGCCGAGATCAAGAAGAAGAGCCCGTCGAAGGGCCTCATCCGTCCCGACTTCGACCCGCCCGCCCTGGCGCGCGCCTACCAGGCCGGCGGAGCGACCTGCCTCTCGGTCCTCACCGACGCCCCTTCCTTCGAAGGGGCGCGGGAGCACCTCGCCGCCGCCCGCGAAGCGACCTCGCTGCCGGTGCTGCGCAAGGACTTCATGTACGACCCCTACCAGGTCGTCGAGGCCCGTGCCTGGGGCGCCGACTGCATTTTGCTGATGCTGTCGGCCGTCGGCGACGAGACGGCCCAGGCCCTGGAGGACACCGCCTTCGAGCTGGGCATGGACGTCCTGGTCGAGGTCCACGACGAGCAGGAGCTGAAGCGGGCGGCCTCGCTGCGCTCGCGCCTGATCGGCATCAACAACCGCAACCTCAAGACCCTGGAGACCTCGTTGAGCACGGCGGAGGCGCTGGCGCCGAAGGTCCCCGCCGACCGGGTCGTCGTCGGGGAGAGCGGCCTCGGCACACCCGCCGACCTCGGCCGCCTCTCCGCGGCGGGGGTGCACACCTTCCTCATCGGGGAGAGTCTGATGCGCTCCGCGGATCTCGAGTCCGCAACTCGCGCTTTACTGGCCCGGTAACCAGTAGCGTTTCTCCCGCCGCGCGGGGTCGAGCCCGCCACGAGAGCACCCCTGCGCCGCCCGTCGAGAATGCGTCCCCGAAGGGACGCCGCCGGGCGGCGCCGTACCGAGCAAGGAGCGCGTCCCATGAGCATCGAATTCCTGATCACGTCGTTCGTCATCGTCGTCTCGCCCGGAACCGGAGCCCTCTACACGATCGCCACCGGCTTATCCCGGGGCTTTCGCAAGAGTGTCGTCGCCGCCTTCGGCTGCACCCTCGGCATCGTTCCCCACCTGGCGGCGGCCATCGCCGGCCTCGCGGCGATCCTGCACACCAGCGCGGTGGTCTTCGAGACCTTCAAGTACCTGGGCGTGGCCTACCTGCTCTACATGGCCTGGAACACGCTGCGCGAGCAGGGCACCCTGAAGGTGGAGGACCAGGAGGAGGGGGAGCGCTCCTCGCTCCGGGTCACCGGCACGGCGATCCTCATCAACTTCCTGAACCCCAAGCTCTCGATCTTCTTCCTGGCGTTCCTCCCCCAGTTCGTCCCCGCCGACGAGTCGAACTCCGTTCCGCACATGCTGGAGCTCAGCGGCGTGTTCATGCTGATGACGTTCGTCGTCTTCGCCGTCTACGGAGGCTTCGCCGCCGCCGTCCGCGACCATGTCATCTCGCGTCCGAAGGTGATGGCCTGGATGCGCCGCACCTTTGCCGCCGCCTTCGTGGGCATCGGCATCCAACTGGCCTTCGCCAGCCGCTGACGACAAGGAATCCCCCGTGCACACCCCGCTCTTCATCAAGGTGTGCGGCCTGCGGACCGAGCAGGCCGTCGACACCGCGGTCCGGGAAGGCGCCGACGCCATCGGCTTCGTCTTCTCGGACAGCCCGCGCCAGGTGGACGCCACCACGGCCCGCACCCTGGCCCGGCGCGTCCCGGAAGGACTGCTGACGGTCGGCGTCTTCCGCAACCAGCCGCTCGACGACGTCCGTGCCCTGGCCGAGAGCGCCGGGGTGCGGGCGGTGCAGCTGCACGGCGACGAGGACCGCAGCTACTACGACAGCCTCGGCGCGGCCGGCTGGACGACGATCCGCGGAACGGCCGTCCGCGACCGGGTCCCGCGCCGCGGCGAACTGGGCGAGGACCTGCTGCTCCTGGACGCCGCGGTGCCGGGCGCCGGCGTCCCCTGGGACTGGGCCGGCGGACACTTCACGCCACCGGAGGGGAAGTGGCTGCTGGCCGGCGGCCTGACCCCGCACAACGTCCAGGACGCCGTACGGGCCACCCGCCCCTGGGGCGTCGACGTCTCCAGCGGCATCGAGAGCCGCCGCGGCGTCAAGGACCCCGCCCTGATCACCTCGTTCCTCCGGGCCGCCCGCGCCGCGGACCGGCCTCGCCCGCAACCGGAAGGCAGACCTGCGTGACGATCCGCCTGTACGACACCAACGCCCGGCGGATCCGCGACTTCACCCCGCTCGTGCCGGGCTGTGTCTCGATCTACCTGTGTGGTGCGACCGTGCAGGCCGCCCCGCACATCGGGCACATCAGGTCGGGACTG
>Ga0207426_1001438_pt1 | contig 19780 bp, 18 predicted proteins | sample AraplaMF_Cvi_mMS_FD_184265 | JGI IMG/M metagenome (GOLD analysis project Ga0207426, IMG submission 184265) | Arabidopsis root microbial communities from the University of North Carolina, USA - plate scrape MF_Cvi_mMS (SPAdes) (version 2) | ecosystem: Host-associated > Plants > Roots > Endosphere... | reverse complement strand
GTCGTCAGGGTGGCGCTGAGGGTGGGGATGTAGAACTCGGGCAGCGGGGTCAGCCGGAGCCGGATCGTGCCTGGCTGCGCGGTCAGCTTTGTGGGGGTGGGGTTCACCGTGACGGGGGTGCCGGCGGAGGAGCCGGTGAAGCAGCTGTCACCGCTGTAGGCGGCGGTGAGGGTGCCGGTGGTCAGGGCGGTGGTGGTGAAGCAGGCCTGCCCCGAGGCGTTGACGGGGACCATCTGGGTTTGGCCGTTGGGGAGGGTGAAGGTGACCGTGCCGGTCGGCACGGAGGTGGTGGCTGGTGCCGGGGTGATGGTCGCGCATGCGGTCACGCTCTGCCCGCAGGTGGAGGGGTTCGGCGTCACCGACAGCGACGTCGTTGTGGGGTTGGGGCTCACGGTGACGGAGGTGGGGTTGCCGTTCACGCTCGCGGTGAACGCACCGGCGGTGTAGGTGTGGGTGGTCTGCCCGCTCCCGGTGGCGTCCAGGGGGACGGTGACCGTGGGGCTGGCGTCCCCGAAGTCCACCACCGCTGTCCCGTTCGGAGTCCCCCCGGAAATGGTGAACGTCACCGGTTGCCCGCACACCGGCGACGCCGGCGAGGTCGTCACCGTCAACGGCGAAATCTCCGTCACGTTGGCCGAATTGGCGTTGGTGACGTAGACGTTGCTGTTCGGCGCCGCGGCCACCGAGAACGGGAACGCGCCGACGGGGACGGTGGCCAGGACCGCGTTCGTGGCGCTGCTGATCACCGTCACGTTGTTGGAATTGCTGTTGCCGACGTAGACGTTGCCGGTGGGCGCCACCGCCACCCCGAACGGGCCCCCGCCGGTGGGGACGGTGGCCAGGACCGTGTTCGTGGCGCTGTCGATCACCGTCACGTTGTTCGACACGGTGTTGGTGACGTAGACGTTGCCGTTGGGCGCCACCGCAATCACTCCCGGGACCGTGCCGGCGGGGACGGTGGCGAGGACGGTATTCGTGGCGCTGTCGATGACCGTCACGTTGTTCGAGGTCTGGTTGGCGATGTAGACGTTGCCGTTCTGCGCCACCGCCGCCGCGCCCGGGAAACCACCGGTGGGGAGGGTGGTCAGGACCGTGTTCGTGGCGCTGCTGATCACCGTCACGGTGTTCGCGTTCCGGTTCGCGACGTAGACGTTGCCGTTCGCCGCCACCGCCACCGCGTCCGGGACCGCGCCGACAGGGACGGTGGCCAGGACCGTGTTCGTGGCGCTGCTGATCACCGTCACGTTGTTCGTGGTGCTGTTGGCGACGTAGACGTTGCCGTTCGGCGCCACCGCCAGTGCGAACGGGCCCCCGCCGACGGGGACGGTGGCCAGGACCGTGTTCGTGGCGCTGCTGATCACCGTCACGTTGCTCGAGCTTTGGTTGGTGACGTAGACGTTGCCGTTCGGTGCCACCGCAATCATGGCCGGATTTGAGCCGGCGGGGACGGTGGCCAGGACGGTGTTCGTGACGCTGCTGATCACCGTCACGTTGCTCGAATTGGCGTTGCCGACATAGACGTTGCCGTTCGGCGCCACCGCCACCGCCAGCGGGCTCGTGCCCGCCGGGATGGTCACCGTGGAGAACGCCGCACTGAAGGGCGCGACCGCAAGCCCCCGTACCGCGGCCACCTCGGATCCACCGGCCGGTACAACCGGCCGAACCCCGCCGGCTACCGCCGGGGCTCCCCACCAACCCGTAATCGGTTCCATGACAAACCTCTCTCAGCTGAGAGGGCCGCCCGAGAACTCCCACCGGGGCCCGCGTCGCACGGCGCCGGAATACGCGAACCGGATCACCGCTTGCACACCGGGACAGTAAGAGGGCACGCCGCCATGTACCACGCACACGCGCACCACAGGGGTTGCCCATCTCTCCCCGGAGAGATGGGCAACCCACCGGAAAACGGTCACCACCATTAACCCGAAATGGCCAACGGAACACCACCCTCTTGACTCGACTATCACCCGAACAGGCCAATGCACAGCCCCACCCGGGCACGTCGCGGGAGAGGACGAACTGGCACACAATGTGGCCCGGAACGTGGAGCTGAGCAGGGGGAAACGAGGTGAGCCGCCTTGACCGCCCGCCCCCGCCACCGCCGTTGGGCGGACTCGAATTCCTTGCCGGAGCGCCCTGACCTGCGCAATGCCCTCCGGACCGATACCACTTCCCTCAGAACTTCGCAGGGGCCGGGTCGCCGAAGCAGAATCAGGGCTGACCGTCGAGACCCAGGTGATGGGCCGTGGCACGACGACCGCGGTATCCGAGCCGACGAGCACCAGGAGCCGATGCGAGGGGGTACGGGCTGTGGCGGCCGCCGATGCGTTCCCTGGTCGTCGTGCAGACCGCCTGGCCCGACCCCCCGCCGATGCCGTTGGCACGATCGAGACCCGGTTTCTTGTCGATCACGAGCCCCATGAAGGATCATCAAAGCCCTGCTGGCGTGGGCCGAACCGGCTGCCCCCCGCTGCAGGGGAAACGTCTACGCGCAGAGCGCACGGCAGCTGACCGGGCAACGCCCGCGCCCCACCAGTAGCCGCCTGAACTGCACAGGTGTCCGTCAGAGGGCCGTGCCCTCCGCTGCGGGAGAACGTCCAGCAGGCCGGCCGAGCCAGGACACGAACATCCCGTCCGGGTCCCAGGTGACCCGGAGGTCGTCGAGCCGGCGGAGGTTCTCGTCGGTCACGAAGCGGTACGGGCGGTGGAGCAGGTTCTCGTCGGCCAGCTGGATGCCACTGGCGCAGGGCTCCCACGCGCGCATGTGGTCGGTCACCCACCGGGTGTACGTGCTGTCGTCGGCCGGGTCGGTCCAGGCCGCATAGAGGGCGTAATACAGCTCGTCCTCCACGGAGTAGGCCATCGACGGGCGTGGGGGCTGCCCCTCGTGGCCTGCCCAGTTGAACAACACCAGGTGCGACGGTGCCGGTGGCCAGGTCTTCAGCATCTCCTGGAAGGTGGGCCACAGGTCGTCGAACGGCGCGTGGGTCCACATGTTGTCGGCCAGATACCGCTTGGTCTCGTCGTAGTGCGGGTCGGTGCCGAAACGGCTCAAGGTTCCGGTGTCGGTCACCTCGTTGAGCCGGGTCGTCAGCGTGTGCGCGCGTGCGGGACAGGACTCGTAGACCGACAGCTGTTCCCTGGCCTCCTCCTCGGTGTCGGTGAAGGCGGTCGCGTTGAGGGCGATGAGCGGCTCACCGCCGGTCATCGGATCGCGGCTGCACAGAAGATTGATCTCCGTCGGCGTCCGGCGGCCGATCTCGTGCACGAAGCCGTAGACGTCGTACGCGGCGGAGGCCGGCCAGAAGTAGCCGCTGTTCATCGTGACGCGCCTGCGCGGATAGAGCGTGACGTGGAACCTGGTGACGACGGCGAAGAAGCCGGGGCCGGCTCCGCGGGAAGCCCAGAAGAGGTCCGGGTTCTCCGTCTCGTCGGCGTGGACCCGCTCGCCGGCGGCAGTGACCGCGTCGATCCCGGTGACGGACATACAGGCCGGGCCGTAGTCCCGCCCGGCCCAGGCGAACCCGCCCTGCAGCAGGTACCCGCCGAGGGAGACGCCCGAGCAGTGCCCCGTGGGGAAGAACAGGTTCTGATCCGCGAGCATCGCGCTGAACTCTGATCCTTTGATGCCGGGCTGCGCGGTGCCGGCCATCGCCTCCGGGTCGACCGTCACGTGTCGCAGGTTCGAGAGGTCGATCAGCACCGTGCCGTCACGCAGGTGCGAGGCGGACCAGCTGTGGCCGCCGGAGCGCACCGCGATCCGCAGGCCCTCCCGCCTGGCGAGCTCGACCGCTCCGACGACGTCGTCCTCGTGGTTCGCCAGCACGATCACTTCGGGATACCGGTCCGGCACTCCTGCGTGCCAGCAGGCTTCACGACGCAGGCTCTCGTAGCGGTAGTCACCTCGCCGCAACACCCTGCCCTCGATACGAGGCGCCATGCCCTCTCCCTCTTGGATCCTCCGTGCGGTGGTCCCCGCTGCAGAACAGCTCTCTACGGCTCGTCGCGCCGTGCACGACGGGTGAACTCATCGAAGATGCCCGGGAGAAACGCAGCGAGGTGGTTCATCTCCTGGGAGCAATGCACGACCATGGCACGGGCTTGCTCCGCTCCGAGTTTCCGCAAGCCTTCCGCGGCCGCTTCGAGCTTCCCGGGCAGGGAGGCTCCTTCGCGGGGGGCGACGTATTTTCCGCCCATCCAGAAGCGTGAGCGCATCTCGCTGCCGTCCTTCACCCGCCGTACGTGATGGATCAAGTAGCCCCAGTCGAGTGGAACTCGGGACAGTCCGACCACACCGCAGACCGCGGTCGCCTCGGCCGGATCGAGACCGTCCTCGCTGAATCCGAACCTCCTGGGCCGGACGAAGCGGATGGCGAGCTCGCCGAGGGCGCTGCCGACGTATTCGTCGACGAACGACGTGCCCCCGATGTATCTCTCGCGGTACGGGGCATCTCGGTCCGCCGGGGCTCCTGACCATGCGGCGTACACATGGGCTCGCGGATTCCACAGCTTGTACCGCTGGGTCTCCGTGGCGTGCCACCAGAACCACCAGTCCAGCATGGCCGGGGACACGCCTGGCATACGGGTCAGCGTGGCGGTGTGCATGGAACCGTCGTCGAAGAGGCCGTAGCCGTTCTCGAGGTCGTGGTGGCCGGCGTCGCCCAGCGTCCCGGCAGCGTCGAATTCCAGGCACAGCGGGGGCGCCTGCGGACCGAGTGCGAGGGCCTCCCTGACGTGCTGCGGCAGCGGCGCCATCACCGGGTTCCAGTACTTCGCGTACCACTTGCCGTCGAGTTCGCCGACCTGCATTCCCAAGTGGGGCCGGCGCCCCGGGTCGGCGCGTGGTTCCGCCGCGTCGGCCATACGACACCTCCTTCACGAGGTGGTGACGGTGACCCGCACGGGGTGGAGTCCTGACTCGGAGACGAAGCTCCCCACCCCGCTGCCCGAAGTGACCAGCTCCGGCGCGGCCGGGCTCCCGGTTGGAGGAGCCGGCTCCGTCGCGTACACACGAGGCCCCGTCGGCGGACTGGGCTCGGCGGGAGGTGCATGGCTCGCGACGGTGAACCCCGCAGCCGGCGCGCAGGCCCCTGCGATGCGGCTCGTTCGCCTCACGGCCCTGCGAGCAATCGGCTTACGCTCGGCCATCGTCTCTCCGTTGCGATGTGTCAAAGGCCTGGGCCGCCCGGGAGCTCCCGGCAGCACGGGCAGGGTCGGGAGTCCTGCGCTCTTGGGTGACGGTATGCACGACTGGCAGTCGATGCCCTGCTGGAGGGTCCGTCCGGAGGACCCTCCAGCAGGGCATCGTCGCGGCGTTTGCACCCCGCGCACCCGGCACAGCGTCGCGCGGCCACACGAGCACCCGGGCCCACCAAGCCACGCCTGTCGGGGACGCGACCCGAGGGAACCGCGACTGCACATCCGACTCGCGCACCTGGCGGCCGTGGTAGCCGTGCGAAGAACCAACGCCTCATCGGTGGTCTGCTCACGCCCCCGGACGTCCGGTGCGCCGGCCGCTGTAGAGGCCCGGCGGTACACCGTTGCAGGTGGTGCTGCTCGGCGCGCGGCCTGGGTCGCGGAGCGCTTGGCAGCGGATGCCGGCGTCCGAGCAGGGCTACTAGTACGAAGGCCGCCTTGGCCCTCACGCCCGCATGCTCACGGGCGCCACCTCGTTCGTCGGACAGAAGGCGCTCTGCGGTGATTCCGGTGAGCAGCCTGACGCGCAGGATCGTGCGGCGGTGGGCTGAAGCGCGGTCCTGCTGGTGCACGGACAGGCCCTTCGCGAGGGATCTGGCAGCGGGAGGAGCGAGAGGCGGCGATGCGACTGCTCACCCCTGGGGTGGCGGGTCTGGGTCAGGCGTCCAGGCGACGCTTGGCGAGCCAGGTGACGATCTCGGGATCGTGGTGGTCGAAGAACAGGGAGCTGCCGGTGTCGAGGGTGGCGATCTGGGCCATCGGCTCGTCGGTGAGCTGGAAGTCGAAGACGTCGATGTTCTCGGCCATGGCGCTCGGCGCGCACGGGCTTGGGGATGGCGATGACGCCGCGCTGGGTGAGCCAACGCAGCACGACCTGTGCCACCGACTTGCCGTGCTCCTTGCCGATCTCGGCCAGCAGCGGGTTGGTGAACAGGCTGTTCCTCCCTTCGGCGAAGCCGCCCCAGGACTGGATCTGCACGCCGTGTTCGCGCATGAGCCCCTGGTAGTCGGCGCGCTGAAAGAAGGGGTGGGTCTCGATCTGGTCGACCACCGGGGGGATCTCGTTGTTGACGATCAAGTCGATCAGGCGGTCGGGGTAGAAGTTGGCCACGCCGATCGCCTTGGCCGTCCCTTCGCGGTCGAGCGCCTCCATGGCGCGCCACTGGCCGTAGACGTCGCCGAAGGGCTGGTCATCAGGTACAGGTCGAGGTGGTCCAGGCCCAGCTTGTTCAGGGAGGTCTCGAACGCGCGCTTGGTGTTGTCCTCGGATTCGTCAATCAGCTGTGGGCCCACCCACCAGTGACGCAGGGTTCTTTCCTGGGCCTCTCTCACGAAGGGTCCTCGCGATGAGGTGGAACCGCGAGGGGGCGGTAGGGCTGGAGCCGGCAGAAGGCCCGCACGAGCCTCGCTCGGATGGCGATCCTCTGAGTACATCCTGGTCAGAGCCTTTCACGGGACTGCGGAAGGCAGCCGCCAGGAGAACGCGTGGGTGCACTTCGACAGTCGCTACGAGTCGCCCCAGTCCCCGGTGGACTTCCTCTGGGACCCGGGCACCCGGACGGAAGCACTCGCATGGCACGAGAAGCGCGGGGCATCGAGGTCACCCTGGTGGAGCCGAAGGACATCCAGTTGCCCGTCGTCTTCCCCTCGCCGCTCATGAGCACCATCGGCGAGCTCGGCTCCTTCCTCGCCAGGGAAGAGAGCGCGGCCGAGGCAACCGAGCCCACCGCACTGCCCGCCGACCTCATCAAGAAACTCCCCAGCACGGCACCGAACGGGAAGGGCAGCAGCGGGTGACCGTTCCCCAGGCGTAACGGTCCCCAGGCGTAACGGCAGGCCACGAGCTGGACTCATCGGGAAGCCGGGTCAGTCCACCGCGCGATGTCGTCGCGCGGTGTCGTCGGCCTCCGTACCTTCGCTCCCTCATCCGGCCGTCATTCACGGCTTGATCGTGAGCACCTGGTCCAGCGGACGTCGCGGGGTCCTGGGCCCCTGTGGGCCGTACCCCAGGCGCAGGATCATGTGCACATAGCCCCTGCCGGACTGCGGGTCGCGCAGTATCCAGCGCAGGTCCGGCCATTCGACGGGCTGCGTCGCGAAGGAGCCGGCGAGTCCCTGGAGGGTGGCCAGGAGAAGGACACGCTCCAGTGCCTGGCCGGCGCGTAGCCAGTCGGCCGGGGTGTCGCCCAGGGTGCTGAGCGAGGCCAGTTGGGGGCTCTTCTCGAAGTCGGCGTAGGCGCGGTCGGAGACGATGCCCCGGCCGGCGAAGTCCCTGAGGGGGGCCGAGCCGGTGCTTTTGCGGGGCCCGAAGGCGTAGTCCGGGATGCCGTCGTCGACGGCTGGTTCGGCAGCGGTGTCGTGGGTCCAGCGGCGCTGTTCGGCGTCGCGGCCGTCGTCCATCCGGTTGTAGCCCTCGGCGTGCATGATCAGATCCAGCACGGTCTCGCGGTGCGGGGTGGCCAGGAAGCTCAGCTGCGCCCCTTCTCGGGCCGCGGCATCGGAGAGCGCGGCGCGGATGTTTCCCGGGATCTGGCGTTCCGTGAAGGGGGAGCGGCTGGTGTGGCGGTTGCGAAGGGCGCCATGCAGGCCGGCGAGGGACTCGTCCGTGTGCGCGTGAGGGTCGTCCAGCCGCACGGCGGCCAGGAGCGCTGGGGCATGCGGGTCCGGAAGGAGGGTCGTCGAGGTGCGATGGCCGGCGTGGGACGCGGCCACTCGCAGGTTCAGCAGCGCGGCTCCGCAGCCCAGGTGCAGGCCACGGGTCGTGGGGTCGGCGTGCGGCATGGCGCGCTCGAGGTCGGCGGAAAGGGTGAACGTACGGCTGTGGCGGGCGTAGCCGAAGTACCAGGGCTGGGCGTTGTGCATGGACGGCGCGGTGATGGCGTCGGCGACGAGGGTCTTCACCAGCGTGTCGTCGAGGGTCTGGATGAACACCGGGGCCTCCCGTACGGCGCGGACGGTGGATCGGCGGGCTTCTTCAGAGTGGTGGGGCCGCTGCGATCGCGTCAGGGGCCATAGGTCCCTTGCCGCAGGCCACTCGGATCCTTCGGGCCTGCCGGCCGGCCGATGGGGCCGAGTGGCTCATGCCGGGAGCGTCCGTGCTCCGGCCACGCTGGAGAAGTGGGGGCAAGGCGTCGACCGCCACGGGGAAAGGAGCCGGAGATGGAGCACCGCACGATAGGCGAGCTCATGACGAGGCAGGTCGTGAGTGTGCAGCTCGACACGCCGTTCAAGGACATCGCGCAGATCCTGGCCGACAACGCGGTGAGTGCCGTGCCGGTTCTCGACGGCCTCGGCAGGCCGGCCGGGATCGTCTCGGAGGCCGACTTGCTGCGGAAGGCGGCTGACCGGTCCGATCTCTCCGGCCGGACACCGTTGCCCCACCTCGCGGCGTGGGAGCGGGCCCGGGCCGAGGGGTGCACCGCCGACGAACTCATGTCCGCTCCGGCGGTCTGTGCTCACCCGGAATGGACCGTGGTGGAGGCGGCACGGCTGATGGAGGTGCAGAACGTAAAGCGTCTGCCCGTGGTCGATGAGACGGAGACGCTGCTGGGCGTCGTCAGCCGCAGCGATCTGCTGCGCGTCTTCCTCCGCCAGGACAAGGCGATCCAGGAGGAAATCTCGCGGGAGATCATCGGACGCACCGCACGCCTCGGCGCAGCAGGCGTGACCGCCGACGTCGTCCAGGGTCAGGTGGCACTGCACGGCTCGGTGGCCGAGCCTCTGCTCACCCCGGTTCTTGTCCGCATGTGCGCCAGCGTCGACGGCGTCGTGTCGGTCTCCGAAGACCTGAAGCCGGCCGTGGCCGCCCACTCGGCTGATGGGAGCGGAGAACCCTCATGAAAGACCTCATCACGGTCGGCCTGGACGGCACTTTGCAGTCGCTGTCCGCAGCGCTGTGGGCAGCGCGGGAGGCGGAGTTGCGCAAGGCGCGGCTGCGGCTTCTGCATGCCTGGATCCTGCTCGCCCCGGAGCCGACCGGCGCGCCGTCCGAGGAAGCGGAAGAGAACTACTGGCCGCACCGGATCATCGATGAGGCTCGGACAGCCGTGGCCTCGTCCCACCCCGACCTTCCTGTGGACGTGGGCTTGGTGCGCGGAGAACCGTCGGATGCCCTGGCCAAGGCGGCTGAACAGTCGGACCTGCTGGTTCTCGGATCGCGAGGGCTCGGAGCCGCCGCGCGCTTCACCCTGGGAGAGATCGGGCTGGAACTGGTGACCCGCACCGCCGTCCCGACTGTGCTTGTCCGTGCCCAGCAGGACACCCCGGCCCGCATCGGAAGCGGCAATGTGACGGTCGGCGTCAGTCTGCACGCCGCGTGCGACGGGCTGCTGGCGTTCGCCTTCGAAACCGCCGCCCGTCGGGCCGTCGCGCTGCGGGCCGTGCACGGCAGGCACCTGCCTGCGTATGCCTACAACCGCGGCGGCGGCGTGGACCGGATCGCTGCCGAGGAATCGGCTCAGAGCGCACGGGACGAGCTGGCTGCGGTATTGCGCCCATGGCGGGCGAAGTTCCCGGACGTGCACGTCGACGAGCAGGTGATAATGGAGAGTCCGGCGCCCGCGCTTCTGCACGGCACCCCGAACGCGGAACTGCTGGTTGTCGGCCGGCGGCACGGAGGCCGCCTGCTGCCGCCTCGCATCGGCCACGTCGTCCAGGCAGCCGTGCACCACGCCCCGTGTCCGATAGTGGTTGTCCCCCACGATTGACCCGTAGCACGGCACGCTCCGTGCGGGGTGGCACCGTTGTCGAACCGCGGCCGGGCCACCGCTGACACGGCTCGACGAAGGGATGTGTACGCGATGACGAACAGGGAGCCCGACTCCGGCTCGGAGCCGCTCCGGCCCCGCAGTGACCTCGGGCGGCGGGTCGCACTGCGCCGGCAACAGTTGGGGCTGACCCGCGAGGAGGTCGCGGCCCGCGCCGCTGCCTCGCCGGGATTCCTCCAGTACGTGGAGGAGAGCGCCGCCGAGCCGGGCATCGGATTCATGCTGCGCCTGGCCGGTGCGTTGGATACGACGGTGGCCGAGCTGGTGGGCGGGACGATGGAGTTGCCGGCCGGATTCGGCAAGGCAGCCCCACATCCCGAGGTACTGGTTCTCAGTCCTGCCGAGTGCCTCGAGCGGCTCTCCACGCACGGCGTCGGCCGCGTAGCGGTGACCGTTGACGACACACCCGCGGTGTTCCCTGTGAACTACACCGTGGCCGACGAGCTGATCGCCTACCGCACCGCCCCGGAAGCCGGACCGGCCGCGGCGGCCGGCCACGAGGTCGCGCTGGAGGTCGATCACATCGATGACGCATTCAGCCAGGGCTGGAGCGTCCTGGTGGTGGGGCGCGCCCACGTGGTCACCGACTCCTCTGAATCACGTCGGCTCGAGGAACACGCCCGCACGGCACCCTGGGTGGGCGACGGACGTCACGAGTGGATCGCCATCCGTCCCACGCGGATCACCGGCCGACGCATTCGCGTCATGGGCACCCATGCGCCATCGAGAGCAAGGTCGTGACGGGGAAGTGGCGTACCTCCCCAGGGCCCGAGGTCCGACCCCTGTGTCACGTCGGCTGCGGCACGACCGCCACGGGGCACTCCGCGTGGTGCAGAGCGGTGTGCGCCACCCGCCCCAGCTGGAGCCCCAGACGACTGTCACGGCGCCGTGCTCCGAGCACCAGCAGGTCCGCGGCGGCGGAACGCTGCACCAGCACCTTGTGGGCCGGCCCTTCAACCGTGGCGCGCCGTAGCCGCACCGCCGGGTACTCACCGACCATCTCCTTCAGCGACTCGTCCAGCACGGCCGATGCCCGCTCCTGGTGATACCGCTCCGGGTCTCCGGCGAGCAGCGGGTGGTCGGTGGTCTCGTGCGCGGGGCAGCGCCAGGCACGGACGGCCTCGAGGGCGCACCCCCGGGCCGCGGCCTCGCGGAAGGCGAACCGGACGGCTTCCGAGTCTTCGGCCGACTCACCGACGCCGAGGAGGACGCGCTCATGTGTCCCCGCAAGCCCCGCCTTGTCTCCGCGCACCACGATCACGGGGCACCGCGCCCGGGCTGCGACGGCCAGTCCGACCGACCCCAGCAACAGGCCGGTGAAGGCACCGCGGCCCCGCGAACCCACGATCACCGCGGAGGCATGGTCGGCTTCGCGCAGCAGCACGGATTCCGGATCGTCCCCCAGAATCTGGGTGGAGACGTCGACGTCGGCGTTGCGCAGCTCGGTGCGTTCGACCGCAGACCCCACGATATTGCCGGCGAGAACCTCCCCGGCAGGGCGCTTCAGGCTCGGCCCCAGCGCCACATCCTCGTAACGCTCCCATTGGGAGGCGTGGACCAGGCGTAGCGGCAACTCGTGCCGCGCGGCCTCGTCCACCGCCCAGTCGAGCGCGACGAAACTGGCATCCGATCCGTCTACACCGACGACCAGGGGGCGCACCATGGTCCCCACCGCCTTCCTGCATCAGCAGAGAAATGCCCTTCTCCTCACCGTCGCATCGTCGGCCGCCGGGGAGCAGGGCCGGATGGAGACGGGCAGTGGGCCGCTCGGCTCTCCTTGAAAGGAGCGTCGGGGCGCGCCGTCGCCCGACACCTTCCGGGGAGGTGGGCCGGCTGCGTTCACGGCGGAGCGGGCATGGCCCTTGATCCGGGCCCGCCCATATCGGCCAGACGAAGACGGGTGGCCTGGAGACGGCTTGCGACCACGTCGAGGACCCGGCGGGTCACTGCCAGGCCGATCGCCGGGTCCGCCTCGCACAGGGCGCGTACCGCCGTCGCATCGAACTCGTAGGCCCGCACGGGGCTGGACGCCTCCGCGCCCATACGCCAGGTGTACGGCGGTACCAGCCACGACCAGCCCACGAGGTCGCCGTGGTCCAGCATGTCGACGACCATCGGCCGCCGGCCCCTCACCTGGACGTCGAGATTCACCGAGCCGGTGCGAATTATCCAGAACCGGTCGGCGAGCCCGTGTTCCTCGAAGATCCGCTTCCCCTCCGGGAACGACACTTCACGGGCGAACTGCATCAGGCGTTCGCGCCCCTCCGTGGGGAGCGCATGAAGCAATGGTGGTGTGGAGTTCATGCCGGTTCTCCCGGATCTCCGTGGGCGACGTGCGGCCGCCGAGCCGTACAGGCCGGTCACTGCCAGAGTGCGCTCGTGACGATGATCGGTACAGGGCTGTTCGGCGGGGTGCGGTGGGCCGAAGGGCCCCACGGCGGGGCACCTCACGGGGCCGACAGCCACCATCGAGGTCTGCGGGATCCGCTCGGAAGAACCTGCGCCGGACGCGCGTCGCCAGGTGCCCCCAGCACACCGGTGCCAGCCCGAGCGCCGGCTCGGACCCGGACAACGGCTCGGCTCCCAGCAGGGAACGCAGTGGCGGCAGGAGAACACCTGCCACCTGAAGAACCAAGGCCAGCGCCACCGCAGCGAGGAGGAAGGGGTTGGCGGAACTGCGCGGGCGGCTGCGCGATCCAAGGGCAGCGCCGAGTGGTGTCGTCGAGCACGAGGCAGATCCGCGATTGCCGGGAACGTCCGGTCCGCGGCGCCCGGCACGCCCGACGGCGACGGACATCGGCATGGATGCGGCGCCCTTCCACCACCGCCGGGAGGACGGTGCCGAGGATGTCGTCCGCGAGAACCAAATCCGCTGCCTGGCGCGCCACTTCGGTTCCGCGGCGCCCCACCGCCACACCGATGCCGGCCTGCCGGAGGGCCGGGCCGTCGTTGATGCCGCGTAATGAGCAACGGCGTGATGCCCGCCTCACGGCAGGTGGCGAGGGTGGCACCCGCACTTCAGGCCCCAAGGCCGAACGGCCCGGCGTTGAGCCGATGAGCCCCTGTTTTCCCTTCCGCATCGGCCGCACCCTGGCACCCAGTGGGCATGCCCCCTCCCCCTCGTCAGGCGGTGAATAGGATGGTCTTTCCCCTGGTCGTAGGCACCGACGGTTCCCCTGACGCCATGCGCGCGGTGGACTGGGCCGCTGATGAAGCCGCGCTTCGCGGATGCCCGCTGCGCCTGCTGTACGCGTCGTTGTGGGCACTCCACGAGGAGCCCGCGCACTCTTGCGGTGGTTCCCGACGGGCTCAGCGCGCGGGTGCCGCCCAGGCCGTTGCCGCCGCCGCTGAGGTGCGGGCACGGTCACGGTGCCCGGAGGTGGCTGTGACAGCCGACGTCCGCAACGAGGACCCGGTCTACGCGTTGGCCGACGCGAGCGAGGGTGCCGCCGCAATCATTGTCGGCTGCCGGGGGCACGGGCTCTCCGGCAGCCTCCTCGGGTCGGTGAGTCTGACGGTCGCGGCGCGGGCCCGCTGTCCGGTCTTCGTGGTGCGCGGTGGTGTCCCGGCCACCACGGACGAACGCTGGGTCGTGGTCGGGCTCGCCGCACCCGGCACGACGACCGCGGCCGTCGATTTCGCCTTCACGGAAGCGGCCCTGCGCGGCTGGGGGGTCGAAGTGGTACACGCCTGGACGCGCCCACGACGGGAACACGCCACGGTATGCTCCGGCGACTTCAACGAAACCCGGCTGTTCCACGAACAGCAGGCCAAGCTGTGGCTGGATGAGGCCCTCGCACGACCCACGGCCGTGCATTCCGACGTGCCCGTGCGTCGTGTCGCCGTCGAGAGTCGCGCGCGGCCGGCACTCTTGCAGGCCGCTTCCCACGCAGGTCTGCTGGTGGTGGGAGCCCGACGGCGGCGAGACCCTCTGGTGCTGCAGCTCGGACTCGTCAACCACGCGATGCTGCACCATGCGCCGTGCACCGTCGCGGTCGTTCCCGCAGAGGGAAGGGACAGCTGACCGCCGGCGCGGCAACAGGCACACACAGGCCGGCAATCCTGCGCCACACCCCTCGGCCGGGTACACGCGGCATGCGGTTCGGCCCCCACTGTGCGCGTCGCCGTGCCACCTCCTGGGGGTCGAAAGGGCCCCGAGCGGGTCGGCGCCCGGCCCGGCCCGAGACGGGCAGACGAACCGGGTGAGCGGCACCCCGGCGCGCCACGTGGCCTCCTGGTAGGACCGCTCGGCCCATTGGTCTCCTCCTCGGCCGCGGCGATGCTGGAACCCGATGTTCGTATCCGTAGCGCTGGCTGCGTGGAGGTCGTCATGGGCGGGTCTGTTGTCGTGGGGCTGGACGGCACCGGTAACAGCGTGCCCGCTGTGCGCTGGGGCGCCGAGGAAGCGGCGGCCCGCGGCCTACGGCTCCACCTTCTGCACTCCTGGACCTCTCAGCCCCAGAATCTCCCCATCGCCCAGGAGGCCGCGAACAAGAAGCGCTTCGGAGCCGAGGTGCTCGCATCAGCCGAAGCCAGGGCGCTCGAACTGCACCCGGACATCCCGGTGACGACCGAGCAGGTCTCGGAGCCGGCGGTCGACGCGTTGGTCGACCGCAGTGGGCAGGCCACGATGATGGTGCTCGGATCGCGCGGGCACGGTGCTATAGCCGGGTTCCTGCTCGGTTCGGTCAGCCTGCACGTTCTCGGACGCGCGGAGTGCCCGGCGGTCACCGTGCGCGAGGAGGAAACCGTCCCCTATGGGAGGCCCGAGGTGGTGATCGGTGTCCAGGAGCCCGGGACACGAGGTGAGGCAGTGCTGGAGTTCGCGTTCGGTGCCGCGAAGGCCCACCATGCGAGCGTGCGCGCCGTACGGGCGTGGGAGCCGCTGGGCGGCCGGGGGTATGTGCCCACCATGCCTGCCCACTCACCGGAAGAGGACCGGTGCGCACTCGCCGAGGAGAAGAAGCTGGCCGGCATCCTGGCCCCTTGGCGGGCGAAGTTCCCCGGCGTCAACGTAGTCGAACACGTACAGCGGGGCAGAGTTGCACCGGTACTGCTGGAGGCATGCTCACAGGCGAGTCTGCTGGTCGTGGGGCGTCGAATGCAGCGCACCCCGATGCTTCTCGGGCCCATTGTGTTCGCCGTTCTGCACCATTCCTTCTGCCCGGTTGCGGTCGTCCCGCGCATCTGAGACTCACCGCTTCAACGACTGGCCACGCCTCTCCGGAACGGGAACGGTGACGAGCGGGCACTGTGCGCGATGCAGTGCCCCTGACTCACCGAGCCCAGGGGCATCCCGGCGAATCCACCCCGCCCCCTGGTTCCGGTCACCAGCCTTTCGAACCTGCCCTCGCCGCGGCGCCTGGGCCCTGGATTCCTCAGTCGCGAGCGATGGTCAGATCGAGGAAGTGCGTGGAGCAGGAGATGCACGGATCGTGGTTGCGGATCACTCGTTCGCACAGGGCGGTCAGCTCGGTGTCGGAGGGGTGGGGCGCGACGCCGAGGCGCTCCTGCGCCGTGCGGCGCAGGTCCTGCTCGATCGCGGCCTGGTTCTGCGCGGTCGGCGGGACGAGGGCGGCATCGGTGACGGTTCCGTCGGCGTCGAGGCTGTAGCGGTGGTAGAGGAGCCCGCGGGGGGCCTCCGTCGCGCCATGACCGGTGCCGGCCCGCGCGGGCACGTCGAGGTACGGGCGTGGTGGGGGCTCGTAGGCCTCGATGAGGCGCAGCGCCTCGCCGACCGCGTACAGGACCTCGACCGCCCGGACGACGATGCTGCGGAACGGGTTGCGGCACACCGCTCCCTCGCGTGGGTCGCCGAGCCCGGCCTCCCGTGCGGCCTGCAGCACGTCGGGGGGCAGCCAGCGGCCGCTGATGGCGTAGCGGGCGAGTGTGCCCGTGAGGTGGCGGTTCCCGTCGAGCAGGGAGTGCAGGGCGGTGGAATGCGGCACCTGCGTCTCGATGACGTGGTCGGGGAAGGTGTGCAGCGGGAAGGTACGGGTGGGGAGCGCACGGTCGCTGTCCGCGGGCAGTCCTGCGGTGCTCGGAGCGGCCATCGCCGTGGGGGTCCCGGAGGCGATGGCGTAGTCGCCCGGTTCGGCGAGCGCGAGAAGTGCGGTGTCGATCCCGGCGTCGGGGAAGTCGAAGCCGGCGACCCAGCGCACGGTCGCCTCGGCGTCGTCCCGGGCGCGCTTGAGCCGTTCCGCGAAGGGCCGCAGCTCGGATCTGGCCGGGACGCGGTGGAAGCCGCCGAGACGTACGTTGACGGGGTGGATGGCGCGGCCACCCAGGAGTTCCATGAGGGCGTTACCGGTCTGCTTGAGCGCGAGGCCCCTCTCCACGTGGGGGCGATGGGTGCGCGCCAGGTCGATGACGCTGCCGGCGCCGAGGAAGTCGGGGGCGTGCAGCAGGTAGACGTGCAGGGTCTGGCTCTCGATCCATTCGCCGCAGTAGAGCAGCCGGCGCAGCGCGGCCAGTGGGCCGTCCACGACGATGCCGCAGGCGTCCTCGATCGCGCGGCAGGCGCTCATCTGGTAGGCGACCGGGCAGATGCCGCACACCCGGGAGGTGATGTCGGGCGGCTCGGTGTGGGCACGGCCGCGCAGGAACGCCTCGAAGAACCGCGGGGGTTCATAGATCTTCAGCCGGGCCTCGGCGACCTCGCCGTCGTGGAGGCGCAGATGCAGCGCGCCCTCGCCTTCGACGCGGGCGAGGGAGGCCACCTTCAGCACCTTCGACTCGCGGTGGGTCACCCGGGCAGTTCCTTCCGTACGGCCGCCTCGAACTCCGGCGCGGCGGTGTTGAACGTACGCAGTACCCGCACCACGTCCAGGGTTTCCATGCCGTCGCGGCGCAACAGCGGGATGAAGGAAGGGAAGTTGGTCGAGTTCGACGGGCCGAAGCAGCCGTAGCAGCCGCGGTCGTACGCCGGGCACAGCGCGCCGCACCCCGCGTGGGTGACCGGGCCCAGGCAGGGGGTGCCGTGCGCGACCGTCACACAGACGGTGCCGCGCCGCTTGCACTCGAAGCACACGCTGTGCGCGGGAACGTCGGGCGTGCGGCCGGCGAGGTAGGCGGTGATGACCTCGACGAGCTGACCTCGGTCGATGGGGCAGCCGCGCAGTTCGAAGTCGACGGGGACATGGGCGCTGATGGGGGTGGAGGTGGCGAGGGTGTCGATGTAGTCCGGCCGGGCGTAGACCACGGCACGGAACTCGGACACGTCGGCGTAGTTGCGCAGCGCCTGGACCCCGCCCGCGGTGGCACAGGCACCGATGGTGACCAGGCGGCGGGAGGCGGCGCGGATCTGCTGGATCCGCTCGGCGTCCTGGGAGGTCGTGACGGAGCCCTCGACCAGCGACAGGTCGAACGGTCCCGGGCCGGGCCCGCTGGACGCCTCCAGGAAGTGGGTGATCTCCACCCGCTCGGTGATGCCGAGGAGTTCGTCCTCACAGTCGAGCAGGGTCAGCTGGCAGCCGTCGCAGGAGGCGAACTTCCACACGGCCAGCCGCGGACGCGGGTCGGGCACGGCGGCCATGTCACAGCTCCCGTACGGCGAGGAGGGCTTCGGCTCGGGCCCAGGTGACGACCGGCCCGTCCCGGCACAGCAGCAACGGGCCGAGCTGGCAGTGGCCGCAGTGACCGGTCCCGCAGTGCATGGTGCGCTCCAGGGAGATCCGGATCCGGTCCGGAGCGAGCCCGCGGTGGACGAGGTCGCGGGCGGTGGCCCGGATCATGGCCTCGGGGCCGCAGACGAAGGCCGCCGCCCCGGCCGGGGCGAACCGGGCCCGGTCCAGGAGGGCGGTCACCACGCCGACGTCCCCCTGCCAGCTGTCGTCGGGGCGGTCGACGGTGACCTGGACACGGGCGCCGACCGCGCGCCACCGGTCGATGTCCCGCGTGCAGAGCAGGTCGGCGGGGGTGCGAGCCCCGATGAGGATGTTCAGCCGGCCGTACCGGTGGGGCGTGGCGAGTGCCGCGTGGACGAGTGGCCGCAGCGGCGCCAGGCCGAGGCCGCCGGCCACGACCACCAGGTCGCGTCCGGCCGCGGCGGTCAGGTTCCAGCCGGTGCCGAGCGGCCCGCGTACGCCGACCGTCGCGCCGGGTTGGAGGGCGTGCAAGGCTCCGGACACCGCCCCGACCGCGCGGATCGTGTGGGTCAGCCGGCTCCCGGCGATGCCGCTCAGCGACAGCGGGATGTCGCCCACGCCGAAGGCGTACACCATCGCGAACTGCCCGGGGACGAAGGGCGGCAGGGCCGACACCACGGGTTCGAGGACGATCTCGGCGGTGTCGGCGGTGTCGTCCCTCCGCTCGACCACCCGGTAGGGCAACGGGGCCAGGGCGGGGCTCGCGGCCGTCACGGCGCTTCACCACCGGCCGCGGTGGTGTGGCTGCCGGGCGGCCCGTACAGGTCCAGAAGGCGGGTACGGGCGGCGCGCAACCGTCGGCCGATCGCCACGCCGGCGACACACCGGGTCACCGCCAGTCCGAAGGCGGGGTCCTCGTCGAGAGCGGCGCGCACCCGATGCGCATCGAACTCGTACGCCTCCACATCCCCTCTGGTCCGCGCGCCCAGGTGCCAGCGGTAGGGCTCGAACAACCAGGACCAGCCCAGCAGTTCACCCTCACCAAGGGTCTCGACGACCATGGCGCCACGGCCCGGCTCATACACGTCGAGGACGACGATTCCGGTACGGATGATCCAGAACCGGTCGGCCGCACCGCCCTCCTCGAAGAGGCGGACGCCGGCCGGCAGGGAGACGTCACGTGCGAAACCGAGCAGCCGGTCACGGTGTTCGGGCGCCAGCGCACTGAGAATTCTGCGTCCTCGTGCCGTCATGACGACGCTTCGCCCTGTGCCGTTCCTGCAGCACGCTCCGCGTTCAGCGCGTGGGCCTCCTCGGTGATGTCGATGCCCACCGGGCACCAGACGATGCACCGGCCGCAGCCGACGCAGCCCGAGCTGCCGAACTGGTCGTACCAGGTGCCGAGTTTGTGGGTGGCCCACTGCCGGTAGCGGCTGTGGCCCGACGCCCGCACCGGTCCGCCCGGCAGATGGGAGAACTCCAGGTCGAAGCAGGATTCCCAGCGGCGCCACCGCTCGGCGTGATCCCCGCTCAGGTCGGTGACGTCCTCGGCCGTGGTGCAGAAGCAGGTCGGGCACACCATGGTGCAGTTGCCGCAGGTCAGGCACCGTGAGGCGACATCGTTCCAGCGGTCGGCCTGCAACGTGTCACGCATCAGCGTCTGCAGGTCCACCAGTGGCATGCTGCGGCCCATGCGGTCGGCCGCCTCGGCGACGCGCTCCCGTGCCGCGGACTCGGTCTCGTGGTCACTGGGCCGACGTGGGAGCTCAGCCAGCACTGACGCACCTTCGTCGCTGCCGGCCCGTACCCAGAACCGGTGGTCGCCCTCTTCGACCACCTCGGTCAGCGCCAGGTCGTAGCCGCTGTCCGCGGCGGGGCCCGCGCCCATGGACGTGCAGAAGCAGGTGGCGCCCGGATCGGTGCACTCCGCGGCCACCAGGAAGGCCCGTTCCCGGCGAGCGCGGTAGCGGCTGTCGGTGTGCGGGCCGCCGGCCAGTACCCGGTCCTGCACGGAGATGGCCCGCAGATCGCAAGGGCGTACCCCGAGGAAGGCGTACGACGTCGGCGGCGTGTCGTCCTCGGTCATCACCAGCGCGCCGTCAGCCCCGCGGTCGGCGGTCCACTGCCGCTCACGCTGCGGGTGCAGGTACGTCTTCCAGGACTGCGGACCCGCGCTGTGCGCGAACGCCGCGCCGTCCTCGCGGGGGCGCACCCGGTAGTGTCCGGCCTCCA
>Ga0207426_1001437_pt1 | contig 19790 bp, 15 predicted proteins | sample AraplaMF_Cvi_mMS_FD_184265 | JGI IMG/M metagenome (GOLD analysis project Ga0207426, IMG submission 184265) | Arabidopsis root microbial communities from the University of North Carolina, USA - plate scrape MF_Cvi_mMS (SPAdes) (version 2) | ecosystem: Host-associated > Plants > Roots > Endosphere... | reverse complement strand
CGCCGAATACAGCGGTGCCTGTAGGAAAACAAACATTATCTACATCTCCCCTGACCTCCCATGCCCGCTCAGGAACCAGTATCGGATGCGGCAGCCTGGCGATTTCCTTTTGAGGATTATCCAGGTCCAGCAATGCGGCGCATCCAACATATACGTAACCATGCCGGGTTTCGTGCACACCGTGATAGATCAGTAACCAGCCATGTGCGGTTTCTATCGGCGGACAACCAGCTCCCACATAACTGTTTTCATGCGCATACCTTGAAGTAAGTAATATGTGATCGGCAAAATGCAAAAAATAATCTTCCCAGAAAGCCGGTGTCAACTCCGACAAATCCCGGATGGCCACCAACTGTATATCGGGTTTTATCCGGTGCAGGAAATGCAGTTTACCATTTATTCTGCGAGGGAAAAACACCACATCCTTATCCCATAGTTTCGGGTTGAAGTCGTTATAAAGGGGATATTTATCACCCAACGTTGTATGGGTAGTGGCAAGCTCATTAAACTTTTTGTAATCCATCTGCGCTACAATCAGCCCCTCTTTTTTAAAATGAATTCCATCTGCAGAGGTAGCCAGTGCACCGCAGGCGCTAACGCCGTCGTACGCTGTATACGTGAGATAATACAGGCCATCTATCTGTACTACGCGCGGATCTTCCAGGCCCTTCGATTCATAATCATGTTCCGGAAAAAGGATGGGCCTATCGAAGCGTTCGGCTACTTTTAACGGACCGCTGAGTTTGCAAAAACCAATACTGGAATGATTCCCTTGTTGTACCGCCCGGTAATAAAATAATACATCGCCGCCGTTTCTTATCGTGGCGGGGTTTAGTACGCCTTCGTTTTCAAATGCCAGCGCTGTTTGCTTGAGTAAAACACCTTCTTTTTTTATCCGTATCATAGCACCAGGTTTCCAATTGGGTAAAATGATTATCGACGGGTAAGTTCCGTGGGATAATTTACTAACAACAGGTAAAAGATAATGTTTTTTGGGGAGGTGAAAGCGGGAAGGTTTGGGATACCAAACGAGATAACTGCCTGTATCATCACATTAGCGAAATATCTTATAAACTTTTCTGCGGTGATTGTCTCACCAAAATAACGGGCATAAAAAAAGGACGAACCGGTACAACCCGTATTCGTCCTTTAGTTGGTGACCTCATCTGGATTCAAACCAGAAACCTTTTGATTCGTAGTCAAATGCTCTATTCAGTTGAGCTATGAAGCCGTTTTCCCTTTCGGGATTGCAAATGTAGAATAATTTTCTATTCTAACAAATTATTTTTCAATATTTTATATCTGACAGCTTTTCTTCAGATCTTTTATTTTGATAGAAAAAGCTGCAATAAATGCAGCTTTTCTATCTTTTTGTGACCTCATCTGGATTCAAACCAGAAACCTTTTGATTCGTAGTCAAATGCTCTATTCAGTTGAGCTATGAAGCCATTTCCCTGTTTGGGATTGCAAATGTATGATTTGTTTTAAATTAAACAAAAAAAATATTGAAATATTTTTTTTGTTCTATCGTTAACGGGTATACGTTGTTATTCCGGTGTTGTAAACCCTGCTACAGCCGGGTATCTGAAAGCCGGCGTGGCAGTCTGTATATTTCGTATATGCTATAACGTTAGCACACCGATGGGCGGGCAAAAAACAAGGCAACAACAACGCTATTCTCCTCCTCCACCCGCCACCGGTCAGCCTTCTCGCTATTAGTCTTTCCAATCAAAAGTCGATACGGTCTCTCAGTCTGGCTTCATCGGACGAGGTAGCAGCTTGTGCGGAGAGGCCTGCACCGTACACCAGGCAACCAAAAAGCATCCTGCATTTTTTCCAACGCATGTTATTTTGATTTTGCGGTTACGCCTGTAATCACCTCTCCCACCGGGTGTTGCTTACTGGTATAATCAACGCCCAGCAATGCTGCCAGCGTTTTTGCAAACTGGTCCTGGTAGATTTGCTGTGTGGTTTTCACTTCGCCAAGCGGGGCAACATCCGCGCCCAGCATCAGTAGCCAGGTATCATTTGCGTGAGCAATAGAAGCCCCGTGGCTGGTCCACTCGTGATCATCGCCCCGGCCATGGTCCGGCACTATGATAAAAGTAGTTTTGTTTTTATAGAAATCATCCTGTTGCAAGGTTTGCCACAAACTGCCAATCATCCCGTCAATACCGTGAATGGCATCCAGGTAGGCATCGTATTTACCTTCGTGTGCATATTCATCGGTATCGGCCAGGTCCAGGTATACCACACGCGGATGGCGCGCTACGATATAGGATTTCGCAATGGCGTAGGTATTGGCATCCAGTCTTTCTCCATCTCCCCACATCTTCGGCGCATAATGCTGTGTTTCATTTGCCAGCTGCTCCGCCTCCGTCAGGTTGTGCCCCTGCAGGTTATCAAACGGAATATTTACGAGCATACCGTTGCGGTTCCTGTTTACTATTCTGCCCACAGCATCCCAGGAAGCAAAGGTGACTACCTTGCCTTTAAATGATGGCTGGTTATTCAGAAACTCCAGTACGTTTTCATTTGGATTATCGGGGTGACCATTGGAAGTGATCGCCGGATCAGCATAGCCGGTAATGCTTTCAGAGCGGCCGGGATAGGAGATCCAGGCTTTATTGCGCACATTTACCAGGTTACCCAGATCACGGTTGCCATATAGCTGGCCATTCTTCTCAATAAAATCCCAGGTAAAGGGCATCAATAATTTTCTTCTTTCTTTAATATCTTCTGCCCAATACTTTTTTAATAATTCAGCAGTATCGGTTGAATTATATTTTTTATTTACCAGCAGTGCATGTTCCGCTCCTCTGAAAAGTTCCTTCCAGCGATAGCCATCAATAGAGATATAAATAATATTCCTGGTACTGCGCTTCTGTTGCGCGTTAGCGGCGATACCTGCCAATAATAAAAACAGTGGAAGTAATAACTTCGTTTTCATTGTTCAAAAAATAAAGTGAATAGTGGTATTGATTACCGGCGTTCCGGCATAATTAAAATTATTTGGAATACTCAACCGCTTTTCTTCAGCGACCTTGCCATGGCGCACCTTTCCAGCCACGCCGGACTAAGCGGATCTATTTTCCCAAACCGGTGAATATCAAAACTGCTGAAGTCATACGGGTTCGGTTCTCCGGCTGCTAATGCGGCAAAAGCATTTCCTACCCCACCCGAAACCGCAATCCCTGCACCCACGCAGCCGGTGGCCAACAGTAAATTTTCCGCGCCATCCGGCACGCCCATTGTCAGGTTATTATCCGGCGTGTAACCGGAGAAGCCGGCCATATAATATCTTAATCCCACCTCATAAACGCCGGGGAAAAAGCGGGCGAGTTTTTCTATTACTTCCGACAGATCCTGCATGCCTTTGTCGGGACTAAATGAAAAATGATGAATATCTGCGGGGATACTTTCAGGAGAAACAGCAAAAGATTTCTTCTCCCGGATACCAAACAGCAGGCTTCCTCCTTCCGGTCTTGCATAGGCCTGCGCATCGGGTAATAATACTATAGGGGCATTTGCCGGAAATATTTCGGCCTTGTCTGTGATCCAGTACTGGCTTCTTACAGGGGCCATTGGCAGCCCGATTCCTGCCTGTGCGGCAAAGATCGGCGCCCAGGCACCCGCCGCCACAATTACTTTATCGGCCCGTATTTCGCCGTCTTCTGTCCGCACGCCAACAGCTGTCTGTCCGTCCATGATCACTTCCGTAACGGCCACCCCCTGGCGGATATCTGCGCCCTGCATTTTTGCACAACGCGCGTAGAAAGTACCCAACAGGTAAGGATCACAATAAGCTTCCCCGGGAATATAGCCAATGCGTATGGCCTCATCCGTGTTCAGCCAGGGCGCCTTGTTATGCGCAGCGTCATTGCTGATCCAAGCCGCCGGTTCGCCGAATTCGGCAGCAATAGCCATCAGGGCTTCCAGTTCCTTTACGCTGCCCTCTGTGGCTGCCACATGCATCACCCCTACAGTTTTTACGTCCATGCTTTCACCGAGTTGCTGCTCCATAGCCCCTATCGCATCATAGGTTTCCAGGGAAAGCGGAATAAAAGCCTTTTTGGAACGGATCCTTGTCATTAGCGCGGCGGCGCGGCTGGTAGCGGCATTGCAAAGCTCATTACGCTCCAGCACAATAATTTTTCTCCCGGGATAGTTGCGGGTGTAGTAGTAAGCGATGGCGCAACCAAAGATGCCGCCGCCAATTACCACTACGGCTGCTTTTTCAACCTTCGTGTTCATCTGTTTACGGTTTGACTATTACAGGTAATAAAATGTTTTACGATAATACACATCCGTTGCCCATCCATGCGGAGCAGTATATAGTGTGTGTTTTTGAACGCGAAATAGTTTTTTAAAACGTGGCTGTTGCCCCCTGTGAACATCACTCCGTTATTCAACAAACTTAAACAAAAAAGCAATATATTGTTTATTTATACTAAACATTTATTTTAATAACAATGAATACCAGGATGGTAAATTCACAGAAAGGTTAATTTATACTAAACTATTATTTTAAGATAAAGTCGGAGGTGACTGGCGTATGAGACAAATAAAAAAGGTTCCAGCAAGCTGCTGAAACCTTTTGTGACTCCGTCTGGATTCAAACCAGAAACCTTTTGATTCGTAGTCAAATGCTCTATTCAGTTGAGCTACGGAGCCATTCCCTGTTTGGGACTGCAAATATGCGGGAACTTTTAAATTTTAGCAAATAAAAACAAAGAAATTTTTGAATAAACTTTTTCACTGGTGAATAATGGGTTGAACCATGCCTGCAGATTAATCGGCATGAAATACTTCTTCCATATCCGACCAGGTAGCACCCTTTGCTGCAGCATCAGGCAGTGGCAGCTGACAGGGAGCAGTTTCTCTCCACCAGCGCTGTGTAGTACTGTCAGCCTTCATCTTCTCCATATCCGCATTAAAGTCTTTTCCTGTGTACTCAAAATAACTAAACAGGTACCAGTTATCGTTTATTCGTTTAAGGTAGATGGAATAATTGCGGATATGACATTCCCCGATCATTTTCAGGACATCCGGCCACACTTTGGCATGCAGCGATTTGTAAGTGGCTATCTTCTCCGGAACGATACCGGTAACGGATCCAAAGCGTTGAACCGGTTCGCGGTTTTCGCTGCACGACAGGAAACAGACCAGCAACAGGCAGCTATATATTTTCATTATTCTTTTCATACGATGGAATGATGGTTGGTGAATTCCTTATGAAGTTAACCCGGAAAGACTTACCGGAATCTGAAATCCTTGACTTATTTCAGCACAATTTTGACTTTACCAGGGCTGCACAGCCGGTGTGCCGGGCTGGCAGATTTTACCTGCAAAGACAATGATCCGGGTGCTTATGCAGGTACTACCGGAAACGGATATACGTAGTAACAGCCGCAATCCGATTCCTGTACTTTTTAAACAGCTTAACTATTTTCTTTGGAAGCCAGTCACGATCATTTCGAACAAACGCTTTAAATTCTCTTTTGTGATTTCAAACATTTCATGCGTATAAACATTTTCCTTCTCCAGATGGAACTTAATCAATGCATTTAATGGTCCGAAAGCAAGCGACCAAAATAGTTCAGGTTCCATTCCGGTGATTTCTTTTTTATTAATAGCATTCCGTGCAAACTGTTCAACTGCCTGGTTGAATGGCGAAATTTCAATATCAAGACGATTGACCAGGTGTGAATTACGGAAAAGGTCGAAAAAAATAAAATGAGGTGGATTGGCTATAGCAAACTTTACATAGTTTTCCCAAAGCGTCCATAGGCCCGCCTCAAATGATTCATCAGAAGAAAAACCGGTAAGCATACAAATTGAAAAATCTGTTTGCACATAGTTGAAAAGTCTGTTTAACAACTCTTCTTTGTTTTTATAGTAAATGTAGATAGCCGCTACAGAAAGATTGGAGGCTTTGGCCAACTTATTCATGCTAAAGCCGTCGAACCCGTTCTTTGCAATAATACTGATGGCTTGTTCCCTGATAATTGCATCTGTTGTACCTTTTTTTGTCATAAATGGCTCAATTTAATCTCAACATAACGAAGTTAGTGAATATTCATTAACTTAGCCTTATGTCTATTATAAAAGAGTTTCAAACAGGTTTTGTAGCAGCATCTGATGGGACTACAATAGGTTACCGTTATATTGGCAACGGCCCTGCCCTCATTTTAATGCCTGGTGGGCTTCAATCCTCATTGAATTTTACAATCCTGGCCAAAGCCCTCTCAACGGATTTTAAAGTCTATGTTCCTGACAGGCGTGGGCGTGGTTTAAGTGGCCCTTACCAGGAGCAGGATAATTTGCTGACAGAAACGGAAGACCTGTTAACATTAATAGACGTGGTGGGCGCCAAACAGATTTTTGCATTGAGCAGCGGAGCAATCATTACTATGCAAGCTGCATTAATCGGGCAAACATTGCAGAGAATAGCGTTATATGAACCCCCAATACCGGTAGATAATGAATTGTTGAAAAAAACACAAACTGATTATGCCAACGCTATGAATAAAGGAAATTTAGGAAAAGCGTTTATCGCGATCCTGAAAGGAACCGGCGACCCGGGAGATAGGTCCCTTCTCAACATACTACCTGCTTTCATCACGGCTCCTTTGATCAACACTATGATAAAAGTTCAGAAGACAAAGAAGCATGAAAATGAATTGCCATTAACTGAATTGATTCCTACTTTTCGCTATGACAGTAAAGTGGTCAGTGAATCACTGCCACTTATTGAAAAGGCTAAAGATATCAAAGCTAAAGTGCTATTGTTGGGTGGGACTAAAAGCCATCATTACCTGTCCGTCGCATTGGATTGCCTGGAGAAATCTATACCACATGTAACACGTATACAATTTGAAAAACTTGGTCATCTTGCATCAGATAACAGCGAAAGTCCCCTGGTTATCGCAGCAACGCTACGAAAATTCTTTTTAACTAAATATGCAGAGAGTGAAATAACAGGAAGTGCTGCTTCGTAAAACTAAAATCATCCGGGAAGATTATTGTATGGTGGATTTCTACCGAAAGTCGCCCTGGTATGCAGTGTTGGTGCGGCTTTTAGCCAACAAAAAAAACAGGACAAGAGATAAAAAATCTGCCTTGTCCTGTTTTGTGACCCCGTCAGGATTCAAACCTGAAACCTTCTGATCCGTAGTCAGATGCTCTATTCAATTGAGCTACGGAGCCATTTTTGTGGGAAAAACCAAAGGTAGGCGTTTTTTTGAAAACACCCAATATCCGGTAAAAAAAACTTCTGCAATCTTCTGATTTACACTTACTTTTACAGCAATTGCTTAATTCTTATAAGAAGTGAAAATTCAACTCTGGAGCATTGGAAAGGAACATGATCCCTATATCAGGGATGGCATTGCTGTTTTTCAAAAAAGATTACAACACTATGTTGATTTTGAAGTAAAACTGATTCCAACCGTAAAACAGGCGGCCAGTTTATCGGTACCCGAGCTAAAAAAGCAGGAGGCTAAAATTATCATGGATATGTTACAGCCCACCGACTTTTTGCTGGCGCTGGATGAAAAGGGTAAGATGATGACCACTGTGCAATTTGCCGACTTTCTGCAACAGCGCAATAACGCGGGTACGAAGCAGCTGATCATTTTGATCGGCGGCGCTTTCGGCATTGATCAAACACTGTTACAGCGCGCGCAGTTACAGTTATCGCTGTCGCCTCTCACCTTTCCGCATCAGCTGGTGCGACTCATCTTCACCGAACAGTTATATCGTGCCTATACTGTATTAAACCGGGAGAAATATCATCATCAATAGTTACATTTACCTATCAAATAATAACCCGCTTATATGACCTTTTCTATCAGCTTAATTATCATCATCATCACCTGTGTGATATCTTATATGGCATTGCAGAATTATGATCAGCTGGACAAACTCAGTTTGCAACCGTATATGGTAAGCCGTTATAATCAATATTACCGTTTTGTCACCTCCGGTTTTGTGCATGCCGACTATCAGCACCTGCTCTTTAATATGCTGACGTTATGGTTTTTCGGCCGTTTTATTGAAGATGTGTTTACCAGCTTGTTTCAGAATAAACTGGTGTATGTTGCCTATTATATTCTTGGTATAATAGTAGCCAACATTCCTTCCTACATTAAAAATCGCAACAACTCCAACTACTCGTCCCTGGGGGCTTCCGGAGCTATTTCCGCTATTGTGTTCACGGCGATACTTGTGAACCCGTGGGCATCTATCTACCTGTTTTTTGCGCTTAAAATGCCGGCAGTTATTTACGGCGTTTTGTTCCTTGCAATATCGGCTTACCTCTCCAGGAAAGGTGGCGGCAATATTAATCATGATGCGCATTTATGGGGCGCTTTATTTGGTATTGTATTTCCTTTGATATTCCACCCTCAGCTGGGGACTGATTTTATTTACATGCTTATGCACCGTTCACAGTTTGCGGGGTAAGTGACAGATGGATTTAGTTACGGGAGAAGTAACTAAATCCATCCTGCCTAGCAGCTAAGCTCCAGGCTCAATACCTCTTTTGTTTTGGGGGTTATCTTCACCCGATCATCCACCCTCATCCCTACGATCCACACAATTCTTTTGTTGGCTTCCAGCACCCAAACATTTTCCTTTTGCGGCAGTGATAACTTCTGATCTATCAGGAAGCGGCTTATTTTCTTTTTCTTGGGCATTCCCAGCGGATAAAAATAATCCCCTTGTTTCCATTTCCTGAGGATCAGGGGCCATGTTATCTGTGCGGCATCCAGCCAGGCTGTTTCAGGGGCCGTCGGAATAGTGGCCGTGCCTCTCTCCTGCCGGCGGATCTGTAAATGTCCGCCACCAAAATGAATATGTGGCTGCCCGGGTTCAATTACCACCAGTGCTGCCTCCTGCGTTGCCAGCGGCGTAATCAGCAGCCACTGACGGTTACGGATGATACGGTGTGTGGTTGTTTCCACATATCTGCCGGATTCACTTTCCAGCAGCTGCAGCACCTGTTGTGTTTGTGCCGGAGAACAACCAAATCCGCGAAACAGCTCCCAGGCAATGGTTTGCAGCGGTACGGTTTTCTGCAGTTTGCCTACCGGTACTTTCCAGGTATTGCCTTCCGCGAATAACAACCGCTTGCGGTGCTTCTCCAGTGCTTCCTGGTAAAGCAACTCCGCTTCCTTTATCCGCTCTATGGTAGCGGCCATATTTTTTACTGCGCCGGGAAATGCTTCCTGCAAACGTGGAATAACCTGGTGACGATAGTAATTACGTGTATACTTATCCGTTATATTGGAACTATCTTCCACATAAGCGATATTATGCAGCGCTGCATAGGCTATCAACCTATCTTTTTCGGTAAACAGCAGCGGCCGGATAAGGTGCTCCTGTTTGGGAAGTATTCCATGCAAACCAGCGATGCCTGTGCCTTTTGTAAAGTTCATAAGCGCCGTTTCCACGCTATCCTGCATATGATGTGCGGTAGCGATATAAGCGTATCCCTCTGCTGTACGGATCTGCTCCAGCCAGTTATAGCGCAGTTCCCTGGCTGCAACCTGTATGGTTACACGATGTTGGGTAACATAGGCGTTGGTATCAAATTGTACGGTGTATAGCGGTAATTCCAGGGCATGGGCCATTTGTTTTACAAAGGCTTCATCCCGCGAAGATTCGGCTCCACGCAGTTGAAAATTGCAATGGGCAATACCTGCCTGGTAGCCCGCCTGTTTAAACAGCCAGGCCATTACAATGGAGTCTACTCCGCCGCTTACGGCCAGCAGTATTTTCTGTGCAGGATCAAATAATTGCTGCCGGGAAATATACGTTGAAAAATCAGTGACTAAATGTTGAGGCATCCGTTGTTTGTTGGATTTAAAATATCAATATGCCAGCTCTTCGTAGGCAGACTGTAATTCGTTGTAAGCGTGTCTTTCATTAGCAGCTTTGGCCATTTCCATTCCTTTTTCATATACGCTGATGGCCGCGGCATTGTTGCCCGCACGTTCCAGCAACTTACCCAGATGATAGTAGGAACCCACATAGCCGGGTTCATGTGCCAGGAGCTCTTCAAACTGCTGACGGGCAGCCGCATCATCGTTGAGTTTTATGTATTCCAGTGCCAGCGCGTGTTTCAGGAAACTGTCGTTGGGCGTTGCCAGCAGTAACTGCTTTATTTGTGCGATTCTGTCCATCCCGTTTGTTATTATTTAATTATACAATATGTCAGTTTTTCTGCTGATTAAAATCATCTTCCTGCCCTGCGGTTGGCGTACTTTATTTAGATATATTTGCTATTACCGCATTTTTAAATAAAACAGTTTAAGGCCATGAAGATTTTAGTATGTATCAGCAAAACTCCGGACACGACTGCAAAAATAGCTTTCACGGACAATAACACGAAATTCAATGAGGCTGGTGTACAGTTTATTATTAATCCGTACGATGAATGGTATGCATTGGTGAGGGCGCTGGAGCTGAAAGAAACCATAGGAGCTGATGTTCACCTCATTACGGTAGGAGGAGCAGATTGTGACCCTGTAATCCGCAAAGCGCTTGCGCTGGGTGGTGATGAGGCTTTCCGTATAAATGCGGATAGTGCTGACAGTTATTACATTGCATCGCAGATAGCTGCGCATGCGAAGGACAAACAATACGATATTATTTTTACCGGTAAGGAAACCATTGATTACAATGGTTCCGGCATAGGCGGTATGGTGGCGGAGCTGCTGGAACTGCCCTATGTATCTATCGCTGCCAAATTTGATCTGAATGGTACGGTGGCCACTGTAAACAGGGAAATTGAAGGCGGGGAAGAAGTATGCGAAGTATCGCTCCCGGTAGTGGTTTCCTGCCAGAAAGGAATGGCCGAAGCCCGGATCCCCAATATGCGTGGTATAATGGCTGCCAGGACCAAGCCGCTGACGGTTGTGGAACCTGCAGCTGCAGATACGCTGACCACCGTGGTAAGCTTTGAACTGCCACCGGCAAAGGCAGGCGTTAAACTCATCAATCCTGATAACATGGATGAACTGGTGAAATTACTGCATGAGGAAGCAAAAGTGATCTAAGGGTACCACATCTCTCAACAACTAATTTAAATTATTCATGTCTATATTAATATTCGCCGATCAGGCACAGGGTAAGATCAAAAAAGCGGCACTGGAAGCCATTCAATACGGAGCCAAAGTAGCGGAACAACTGGGTACAACTGCCACGGCGCTGGTACTGGGACCGGTAGAAGCCAGTGAGCTGGCGGCATTGGGCAACTATGGTGCTCAGAAAGTATTGCACGCTGCTGACGCCCGTTTACATGAAGTGGAAAGCATCGTATATACCAAGGTCATTGCAGAAGCGGCCGGAAAAGAAGGCAGCAAGGTGATTATCTTCCCGCATAATTTTGATGGTAAGGCGGTAGCCCCGCGGGTTGCAGCAAGATTAAAAGCAGGATTGGTATCCGGAGCTATCTCTTATCCTGATACAACCAATGGTTTTGTGGTAAAGAAAAACGTGTTCTCCGGCAAGGCCTTTGCTAACATCAACATTACCTCCGACATAAAGGTAATTGCCATTATACCGAATACATTCGTTACAACTCCCGGCAGTGCTACTGCTGCGGTAGAGGCTTTTACACCGGCTATCAACGATGCTGACTTCAAAGTGAAGGTGGTGAAAACAGAAACAGTGAGCGGCGATATTCCTTTAACAGAGGCAGAGATCATTGTGAGTGGTGGCCGTGGATTAAAAGGTCCTGAAAACTGGGGCATACTGGAAGACCTGGCTAAAGCACTGGGTGCTGCCACTGCCAGCTCCCGTCCGGTGGCAGATGCGGGATGGCGTCCTCATCATGAACACGTTGGCCAGACGGGTTTAACCGTCAGACCTAATTTATACGTTGCTATCGGCATTTCAGGGGCCATACAGCACCTCGCGGGTGTGAATGGCAGTAAGGTGATCGTGGTGATTAATAAAGACCCGGAGGCACCTTTCTTTAAGGCCGCAGACTATGGCATTGTAGGCGATGCGTTCGAGGTGGTGCCTGCGCTGACACTGGCGGTAAAGAAGTTTAAAGAAGCATAAGATTGCTCATTACAAATTGAGAATTGAGCATTGGGGTTATTCAATGTAAGATCGTGTTGATCCGTAGTGCTCAATTCTTAACTTGTTATTTGTATATTAGGCATTTATCATTATAGATTTTTTTTAGATAAGGAATATTTTTCTAACTTCACGGTCTTACAAACTATTCAGCGACAACGCAAGACAGATATGAGAAAAATAGAACTGGAAATAGTTGCTTTATCGCACAGCATTACGCAGACTCATTCATATGCCGTGGTACTGGGAGAAGTGAACGGGTTACGCCGTTTACCGATTGTGATTGGAGGCTTTGAAGCGCAGGCGATTGCAGTAGCCCTCGAAAAAATGCAACCCAGCCGGCCTTTAACGCATGACCTGATGAAGAACTTCATGAACGCCTTTAATGTAGAATTACAGGAGGTGGTCATCAGTAATTTGCAGGAAGGCATCTTTTATTCCAAGCTTATCTGTTCCAATAACGATGAAACAATCGAGATAGACTCCCGCACATCAGATGCCTTAGCCCTCGCTGTTCGCTTTGGTTGCCCTATTTACACGTTTGAGAATATTCTCAACAGTGCGGGTATCTTGCTGGATGACCCTGCCGGTAAGAAGAGCAATAAACCGGTTACCCCTACTATTTCAGAGCACGAGAAAGGCGTTGAGGATGACCTTAAGGCAATGAATGTAGAGGAGCTGACTACACTGTTGCAGGAGGTTTTGGAACAGGAAGATTACATTCGTGCCATCGCTATACGCGATGAGATCAACAGCCGCAAAAGCAAATAATTTTTTTTCAGTAGAATCAATGCAGCCACAGTATACTATTGTAGCTGTTGATTTGCTATGCAATGAATGCGCCCATGATTTTATTTCCCAATTGTAAAATAAACCTTGGCTTACATATTACCAATAAGCGGGTGGATGGTTTTCATGACCTGGAAACTGTTTTTTATCCGCTGCCGGTGAATGATGCGCTGGAGGCCATTACGCACAGTGAATTACAGTTTGAGAGCAGCGGTATCCCGGTTCCCGGCAGCGCTGCTGATAACCTGTGTCTGAAAGCCTTTCAACTGTTAAAACAGGATTTCCCGCAGTTACCGGCATTGCGTATTCACCTGCATAAGCATATCCCGATTGGTGCGGGATTGGGTGGAGGCTCGGCTGACGCCGCATTTATGCTCCGGCTGATTGACCAGAAATTTCAGTTGGGTCTGACAGAAGCCGCGCTGCTCGTTTATGCGGCGCAGTTAGGTAGTGATTGTCCGTTCTTTATTATCAATAAGCCCTGTTTCGCTACTGGCCGGGGCGAAATAATGGAACCGCTTGCACTTGATTTGTCGGGCTATTCATTTATGCTGGTACATCCGGGTATTCATGTAAATACAGGCTGGGCATTTAAACAGTTAACGCCTAAAGCGCCGGCTTATGCGTTAAAGGAGATTATAGGGCAACCGGTGGCCACCTGGAAAGATGTGCTGGTGAACGATTTTGAGGAGGCTGTGTTTGGGGCACATCCTGCTATTAGAAAAATAAAGGAACAATTATATGCTGCAGGAGCGGTGTATTCGGCTATGAGTGGCAGCGGCTCCGCTGTGTTGGGCATCTTTCCTAAAAACAAAATAGCTGACATCGTTTGGGATGCCAGCTATCGGGTATTTACTATCAGGTAAGTCTTACTTTACAGAAGCTACCAGTGCTTTAAATGTTTCTGGTTCATTCATAGCCAGATCAGCCAGAACTTTTCTGTTCAGGTCGATATTTTTACCGGCTAATTTGTTCATAAACACAGAATAGGTCAACCCTTCTGCTCTAACAGCAGCGTTGATACGGGCGATCCACAGCTGGCGGTAGTTTCTTTTCTTTAATTTACGACCAACGTAGCTATAAGTGAGTCCTTTTTCCAGAACGTTCTTCGCTACTGTGTAAACATTTTTTCTCTTACCGTAGAAGCCTTTGGCTTGCTTTAAGATCCTTTTTCTCCGGGCTCTTGAAGCTACGGCATTAACTGAACGAGGCATTTGCTTTGTTTTTTCTCAGGTTATAAAATTCGATTCTTTTGACAGATACTAGCGCATTCCGAGCATTCTCTTAACCAGGTTAAGATTTGCTTCGTTTACCAGCGTACTACCTCTTAAGCTACGTTTTCTTTTCGTAGATTTTTTAGTCAGTAAGTGGCTTTTGAAGGCCATGAACCGCTTAATCTGTCCGTTCCCACCAACCTTGAACGTTTTCTTGGCACGGGAATGTGTCTTTACTTTGGGCATCTTACATCAAATTTGGTCTGCAAAGGTAAGGAAATAATTTAATAAAGCACAGTCTTGTGCAAATAAATAAAGGTTTAACCGGAATGTGGATAACTTATTAATATTTTTTTACCCTTCCACAAGCGATTGACTATCAATTTTTCGCCCCTCTCCTTTTCAACTTATCTGGTCCTTATTCATATTATAAAAAACAACACTTTTTTTATTTATCTATATTATACATAATTTTAATTTTAGTTTATTTATATATTTTAGCCATACCATGTATAAACACCTGACGCCTATGAAACCATTTTACACATTTGCCACTATGGGCCGGATATCCCTCGCCGGTCATTATTACCGATGTAAAGAGTTGAGGAACAATAGGGACTGAGCAGACCGATCTGCACGGACCGATACTTTTTTTACTTAACTGCTTGCACCTATGAAACGTCTATTAACCTTTCTGTTCCTGTTGTTAGGAATTGTGCTGCTGAACATCCGTTCTGAAGCGCAAACTGCCTCAACACCAGCCTTTATGAACCTGCCCGATACTGTCTGCATGGGCGGTTATGTCAGCATGAACGCCTTCTTCTGGAAGGGAAGTAATGCCGAAAAGGCTGACTGGGTCGTCACCGGGGGAACCTATAATATCTATTATACCAGTGACCAGAACAATCCGATGATAGGCCAGCTTCCCGAAGCTGCCTATAAAAAGAATGCACTGACACTCATCTTTACCAGCGTCGGAACATATACTGTTTCCGCTAAGCTATATTATAAGGGTAACACCTATACCGTCACCAAGAAAATTGTCGTAAAAGACTGTTCCATCATTACCTGTCAGGGTCAGAATACAGGTGTGGGAGATTTCCTGGAAGACTTTGGCAAATTTAAAAACGGCAGTAATGTGAGCCGGAGCAGTCCTTATGTTCCCCCTCCTGCCCCCACACCTGGCCCGCTGGATGGATACAACTATGTGCAACTTCCAACGTCTTCATTTCCCGATAACAGTTATACCATATGGTCTAATACACAAGTAAAATCAGAATGGGTATGGTCGCTTGATCATAGCCCCAATACCTCCCCCGACTCCGTGGGAGGTATGCTCATTGCCAACTCGGCCGTTGAGAAAAAAACATTTTATATCAGGAAAGCGGTACCGGTATGCCCGGGCTCCTCGTATAACTTCAGTGCCTGGTTTATGAATGTGAACTCACTGAGTGTGTTTAATAACGTTTGTGCGGCAGGTAACGCAGATGGTTACCACTATGCCGGTGTCACCTTCCTGATCACCGACGATGCCACGGGAGCAGTCCTCGCCAAATTCAAGACCTACGACGTGTCGATGAATCTCGATGGACCTGAGTGGCAAATGTATGGAGGTGGATTTAAGACGCCTGCCAACGTTACCAAGGTAACATTGAGTATCGTTAACGACCGGTTGGGAGACTGTGGTAATGACATCGCCATTGATGATATCAGTTTTAAATATTGTAGTCCTTATATATACTCATTTATCGACGGACAGGACAAACCGCCTTTGAGAATGGATTCATTGTGCGAAGGCGCCCCCGTTACTATCAAGGCAGTTTATACACCTTTAAATTATTTTACCAATCCTGCCTACGAGTGGCAATACACACAGGATACCATGAACTGGCCGGCGAGTGGTAGTCCTTCTACTTTTCCTCCGGGAGTTACAGGTATCAACACTTCCGTGTTAACCTTCCCACCGGGCACGCTGAAGGGGGATCCAAACCAGATTGTTGATTATTACTTCCGGGTAAATATCCTTGAAACCGGTAACCCCAGCAACTGTGCATCACCTTCATTATATACTAAGATCACCGTACTACCCAAGCCGAAAGTGACCATCTCTTCCGGCAGGATATGTATCGGTGACTCGGTATTACTAACAGCCAGCGGTGGTTACAGTGCGTATGAATGGCAAACCACTCCTATTATCAAAGGACCGAAAATGACGGCTTCACCAACGGTGAATACAACATTTTCTGCCATTGGTATTGCTAACTACGGATGGAATAGTGTAAAGAATGAACCGAGGGTATGTACAGATACCGGTTACGCCAAAGTAATTGTGGATCAGCAACCAGTCATCAAAGCAACCGTCACTCCGCTGGATATTTGTTTGGGCAGCCAGGTTAAACTAAGCGAAACCCATTCCGGCCCGCCTGTAGACAGTATCTCCTGGAGATGGCAATACAATGGCACCAACATTGGTAACCTGAATGATGTTACCTTAAACCACACTCCTGCCGATACAGGCACCAAGAAGTATAAAGTTATACTGAATAACCATACCTGTAGCGCAGCTGATTCTGCATTTGTAAATGTAAGATCGTTGCCTAATGCGGATGTGGATACTACTTACATACAGTGCAATACAAACAACTTCACTATTAAAAGGAGCACGCCTCCGGCTGACCAACAGGGAAAATGGATGTTCGATGGTCTTTCCAAAGGCGCCACAATCACCGGCAGCACCACCAACCCGCAGACAACGGTGTCTGGTGTGCAACCTGGCGATACGGTGCGACTGTTCTGGGTGATCACCAACAAATCTCTTGCCGCCTGTACTGATACCAACCGGGTAACATTGATTAATACCAAACCGCTTACGCCAAGCGTAGCAGGTACAAATATGGTACAATGCGACACCACTACATTCCGGTTGAATGCCAGTCGCCCCCTTAATAACGGAGAAAAAGGTAAATGGACCCTGGGAGCCGGTACAACAGCACTCGATGTTTCACTGGATTACGATACGGCATACAATGCGATTGCCACCATTCTTGGTGCAACCCGTCCGAAAACAGTTCAGCTTACCTGGACTATTTCCAATGGTGTATGTACTAATCCGAATTCCACCAGCATCACCCTGACAGTGAAGAAGTCGCCAACGGTAAGCATAACAGCAGCAGCGGTATGTAGTACGGTTGATTCCTTCAACGTTGCTTACACCGGCAAAACAGGTACCATCCTGAACTATGTGCTGGATGTATTGCCAACCGCACCACCTGCCAGGAAAATGCCAGGCTTCACACAGGTAACCGGGACATGGCCTAACGCCAATGTTGCAGGTTCATTTAACGTGAAACTGCCAGCCAATACCCCTGCGGGCAATTACGATTTCGTGATTACTGTAAAAGAAGGTACGCTGACGGGATGTAGCAAAACGGCTGTCTTCTCCCTGTCAGTGGAAAAACCTTCCACGGTACCAACAAATGTAACCGCAACAGTAGATAGTATCTGTGTTACCGCTAATACGACTTTAACAGCTACAGGTGGTACGCTCGGAACTGACTCCACTGGCAAAGCAGCTACATGGAAATGGTATACTGGCGGATGCCCCGGTACACCCGGCAGCAAACGTGTTTACCCCGCTTCTTCCAATGCTGACAGCTCCGTTGTAACTTTTAATAATGTTACCACTACTACCACTTATTATGTACGTGCTGAAGGTGTAACAGCCTGCACTGCTACTGGCTGTGCCTCCGTTACCGTAAGAGTTTTCGCACAACCTAATGTGGCTACTACAGCAACCATCGCGGCACATTGTAACGACTCGGCATTTATCTTAACAGGTAATGCTCCTTCGGCAGGAGCAAAAGGTATATGGAGATATCCGGCTACTCCAGGCCTGATTATCACCGATAGTACCCTTTACAATACCAAAGTAATTGTACCAGCTGGCAACTCAGTTGTATTTACCTGGTGGATCACCAATGGTGTTTGCGATTCTACCAGCGCTAAAGTAACCGTCACCAACTATCCGAAACCCAATACCGCTACCACCACTCCGATTGCGGCACATTGTAATGACTCGGCATTTATCTTAACAGGTAACAACCCGACGGTATTTGGGGCCAAAGGAATATGGAGATACCCGGCTACTCCGGGTGTGATCATTACTGACGCTACCCTGTACAATTCTAAAGTGATTGTACCCGCTGGTAACTCCGTAGTATTTACCTGGTGGGTAACAAATGGTGTCTGCGATTCTACCAGCGCCAACGTAACCATCACCAATTACCCTAAACCCAATACCGCTACTACCACTCCGATTGCAGCACATTGTAATGACTCGGCATTTATCTTAACAGGTAATAACCCGACCACATATGGTGCTAAAGGAATATGGAGATATCCGGCTACTCCGGGTGTGATCATGACGGATGCCACCTTGTACAATACTAAAGTAATTGTACCAGCCGGACAATCTGTTGTATTCACCTGGTGGGTAACAAATGGCGTCTGCGATTCTACCAGCGCCAATGTAACTATTACCAATTATCCTAAACCTAATACCGCTACCACCACGCCGATTGCGGCACATTGTAACGACTCGGCATTTATCTTAACCGGTAATAACCCGACCACATATGGTGCTAAAGGAATATGGAGATATCCAGCTACTCCGGGCGTGGTCATTACGGATGCCACCCTGTACAATTCTAAAGTAATTGTGCCCGCGGGACAGTCTGTTGTATTCACCTGGTGGGTAACAAATGGTGTCTGCGATTCTACCAGCGCCAACGTAACCATCACCAATTACCCTAAACCGAATACCGCTACCACCACTCCGATTGCAGCACATTGTAATGACTCGGTATTTATCTTAACCGGTAATAACCCGACTACATTTGGGGCTAAAGGCGTGTGGAGATACCCGGCTACTCCGGGTGTGATCATTACGGATGCCACCCTGTACAATTCTAAAGTAATTGTACCAGCTGGCAACTCCGTGGTATTTACCTGGTGGGTAACAAATGGTGTCTGTGATTCTACCAGCGCTAAAGTAACTATCACCAACTACCCGAAACCTAATACCGCTACCACCACTCCGATTGCAGCACATTGTAATGACTCGGCATTTATCTTAACAGGTAATAACCCGACGGTATTTGGTGCCAAAGGACTATGGAGATACCCGACTACTCCGGGTGTGATCATGACGGATGCAACCCTGTACAATTCTAAAGTGATTGTACCAGCTGGTAACTCCGTAGTATTCACCTGGTGGGTAACAAATGGTGTCTGCGATTCTACCAGCGCCAACGTAACTATCACTAATTACCCTAAACCGAATACCGCTACTACCACTCCGATTGCAGCACATTGTAATGACTCGGCATTTATCTTAACCGGTAATAACCCGACTACATTTGGCGCGAAAGGAGTTTGGAGATACCCGGCTACTCCGGGTGTGATCATTACAGATGCTACCCTGTACAATTCTAAAGTGATTGTGCCGGCCGGACAATCTGTTGTATTCACCTGGTGGGTAACAAATGGCGTCTGCGATTCTACCAGCGCCAATGTGACTATTACCAATTATCCTAAACCTAATACCGCTACCACCACGCCGATTGCGGCACATTGTAACGACTCGGCATTTATTTTAACCGGTAATAACCCGACCGTATTTGGTGCCAAAGGAATATG
>Ga0207426_1001436_pt1 | contig 19794 bp, 21 predicted proteins | sample AraplaMF_Cvi_mMS_FD_184265 | JGI IMG/M metagenome (GOLD analysis project Ga0207426, IMG submission 184265) | Arabidopsis root microbial communities from the University of North Carolina, USA - plate scrape MF_Cvi_mMS (SPAdes) (version 2) | ecosystem: Host-associated > Plants > Roots > Endosphere... | reverse complement strand
CCGCTGCTGGTCGGCACGCTCTACCAGCACAGCGGCGGCTGGGGGCTGCCGATCGCCCTGATGGCCGGGCTCATGGTGCCGCAGATCGCGGTGGGTGTGCTGGCCGGCCGGGACCGGCGGATCGAGGACGAGGCGTGAGTGCGACACTGGGGCCATGCCAGTGCTCGAACCGAATCCGCAGGGCGGACAGAAGAAGCTGCTCCTCGTCCTGGGCGCCATGCTCGGCGTGACCGTCGTCGTCGCGATCATCGCTAGCGTCGTCGCGCCCTAGTCCCGGCCCCGGCCGGACCGGGGCCGGAACGAGGCCCGGCCGGATCTCGCGGGCGCGGGGTGGGGAAGGCCCCACCGTCCCCTAGGGGGCGGGCATCAGGGGCAAGTGGGTGGCTTCCCGGGTAGGAACGGCCGCCGGCGATCCGTAGCGTCGAAGTACACCGCCAGACAGCGGTGGGCGCGCCGCGGTCCGCGGTCGCGCCGCCCGTCGACGCACCTCGGAGGCGATCCGCATGTCCGCCGTGTTCCGCCGGTCTTCCGCGCCCGGCGCGTCCCGCCTGCGGACGCGGCTGCCGTGGTGGGCGCTGGCCCTGCCGGTCGTCTCCTTCACAGCCCTGCTGGCGCTCGTCGTCGGCTCCCCCGAGGCGAGCGCCGCGAGCGCCGGGCAGGGCCTGGCTCCGCTGCTCCGAATACTGGCCCAGCTGCTGCACGGTGCCTCATGGTGATCACGCGCAGCGCTGCGTGGTGATCGGCCGTGCCCGCGTCCCACCCGGCGGAACGAGCGCTTCAACACCCCGCGCCCCGCGCCGCCTTTCGTGCGAAGCTGGGACGCATGAGCGCCGATACACCCCGCCGGATTGTCCTCCTCCGACATGCCAAGGCCGAATGGTCGGACAGCAGTGATCATGAGCGTCCGCTCGCCGGCCGTGGCCGCAAGGATGCCCCGGTCGCCGGCCGCTGGCTGGCCGGAGCCGGGATCACCCCAGATCTGACCCTGTGCTCGACGTCAGTGCGGACCCGCGAGACATGGAAGCTCGCCGTCCATGAACTCCCGCAGCGCCCCAAGACCGTCTATGAGGAGCGGATCTACGAAGCCTCCCTCGGCGAGCTCATCGCGCTGCTGAACGAGACCTCCGACGAGGTGAACGACCTGATGCTGGTCGGGCACAACCCCGGTGTGCACGCCCTCGCGGACGCCCTCTCCGGCGAGGCCGAGGGCGATCTGCTGCCGCGGATGAACCGCAGCGGCTTCCCGACCGCCTCGGTGGCCGTGCTGACCTTCAACGGCTCCTGGAAGTCCGTCGAGCACGGCGTCGGACGGCTGGTCGCGTACTGGACTCCGCACGACTGATCCCGGCGCCCGCGCACGCCCGGTGCGTGCGGGGAGCGGAGACGACGAGGGCCCCGGCAGAGAGGTTTCTGCCGGGGCCCTCGGCTGCGCAAGGACGGTTCCCGTCGGGCGGTGCCGGGCGCGGCCGTGCCGGATGTGCCCGTTGCCCGATGTCATCGCGTCGGCGCGGGTACCAGCCGTGCCGTCACCCGACGTGGGTGTCCGCCGCCTCGACCTCGTCGCGGGTGATGCCCAGCAGATACAGCACGGTGTCCAGGAACGGCACGTTCACCGCGGTGTGCGCCGCCTCCCGCACCACCGGCTTGGCGTTGAAGGCGACCCCGAGCCCGGCCGCGTTGAGCATGTCGAGGTCGTTGGCGCCGTCGCCGATCGCCACGGTCTGCGCGAGCGGCACCCCGGCCTGCTGCGCGAAGTCCCGCAGCAGCCGGGCCTTGCCGGCCCGGTCCACGATGGCGCCGGTGACCCGCCCGGTGAGCTTGCCGTCGACGATCTCCAGGGTGTTGGCGGAGGCGAAGTCCAGCCCCAGCTCCTCCTTGAGCGCATCGGTGACCTGGGTGAAACCGCCCGAGACGACGCCGACTTGGTATCCGAGCCGCTTGAGGGTCCGGACCAGGGTGCGGGCGCCGGGGGTGAGCCGCACCTCCTTGCGTACGGCGTCGACCACGGACGCGTCGAGGCCGCCGAGCAGCTCGACCCGGGCGTGCAGCGACTGCTCGAAGTCCAGCTCGCCGCGCATCGCGGCGGCGGTGACCTCGGCGACCTCGGCCTCACAGCCGGCGTGTGCCGCGAACAGCTCGATGACCTCGTCCTGGATGAGCGTCGAGTCGACGTCCATGACGACCAGCCGTTGTGCCCGGCGCTGGAGCCCGGCCGCCACCACGGCGACATCCACCCCGAGCTGTGCGGCCTCGGGCGCCAGCACGGTGCGCAGCGCCTCGGTCGCCGCACCGGAGACCGCGAACTCGACGGCCGTCACCGGATACTTGGCGAGCCGGAAGATACGGTCGATGTTGCCGCCGGTGGACGTTATGGCGGCGGCGATCGCGGCGGCCGACTCGGCCGTGAGCGGATGCCCCAGCACGGTGACGTGCGAACGTCCGGTGCCGCGCGGACGGTTGTCGCCCCGGCCGGAGATGATCTCCGCCTGGAGGTTCAGGGACTCGGCCCAGCTGTGCACGGTGGCCCGCAGGTCGCCCTCGGTGGAGCCGGAGCCCCCCGGGGAGGGGGCGGTGACCAGTGCGCACAACGTGATGCGTCCCCGGGTCACCACCTGTTCGATGTCCACGACGTCGACGGAGTAGGCAGCCAGGGTGTCGAAGAGGCCAGCGGTGATGCCGGGCCGGTCCTTCCCGAAGATCTTCACGAGAAGGGTCGGTACGTCATCGCCCGGTACGGCGGTGGCAGGCGGGGTCTGCGATGCGCTCATGGTGCCCTTACGGTAGCCGCCGGGCGGGCGGGCCCGTACGGGCGTCCGGGTTTCGGACCGGCGCTGCCCCGTTCCCCGCGCCCGCACCCCGTGGCTCCCGGCCCGGGCCGCCGCCGTCGATCGTTATGGAGTCGTGTCCGGCCCGCCCCGGGCCGTTGGCCAGGGCATCCGCTCGGCATGCCAACGACCTTGCCGGGCCGAAGCGTTCGGCAGGCCGGGGGAGCGCGACCGCGACGGGCCGCCCCGCCCCCCGGGCATTCGTCCGCTTCATCCCATCATGCGGCCTCCGGGGCGGACGTGCATGGCGTACTCGGCGGCCCGCCGCCGCTCGTCGCCGCACCCGGTCCGTCCGTAACACCCGGTATCCGATGATCTCTGCCCATCCATGGGTTCTTCCCGTGCTCCGGGACCGTTTGGCGCTCCGGTGCGAACTCCCTGCACCCCGGTCCCGTCCCGGTTTCCGGTCGGTGGGCCGAGCCTGAAATAGTTCCTCACGATGTTCGCCATCCCTGGACTTCCCATACAGGGCGTCACTCGGGGGACTATGTAATGGGGCGTGGAGTGCCTGAACTCGTACTCGAATTGAACGGACGGACCTGGACGCTCGACCCGTCCCGGTCCTACAACGTGGGCCGTGATCCGCAGGGCGACATGGTGCTCGACGACGCCAGGGTCTCCTGGCGGCACGCCACCGTGAGATGGGCCGGCCGCAGCTGGATCATCGAAGACCAGGGCAGCACCAACGGCACCTACGCGCAGGGCCAGCGGATCCACCAGATGGAGATCGCTCCCGGCTCGATCGTGCATCTGGGCAATGCCACCGACGGCCCCCGGGTGACCCTGTCGGCCCCGGCCGCCAACGCCTTCAGCGCGCCGCCCGCGAGCGCGCCGCAGCAGCAGGCCGCGCAGGGCTGGCAGGCACCCCCGGCGCACCAGCCGCCGGCCCAGCAGCCGCCCGCGCACCAGCAGCCGCCCGCCCAGCAGGGCTGGCAGGCGCCGCAGCAGGCTCAGCAGCCGCCCTACATCCCGCCCCAGCAGGCGCAGCAGCCCCAGCAGGCCGCGCCTTCGCAGCAGGCGCGGCCGCAGCAGGAGCGCCCGGCGCAGCAGGCGGGCGGCGGACCGGTCCACGGCGACCGCAGCCCGACCACCTTCCACCGCCTGGACATGGGCCGGGTGATGCGCATCGGCCGTGCGCTGGAGAACGAGCTGGTCGTCTCCGACCTCCAGGTCTCCCGCCACCACGCCGAGTTCCGCGCCACCCCCGACGGCCGCTTCGAGATCCATGACCTCGGCAGTCACAACGGCACGTACGTCAACGGCCAGCCGGTCCCCAAGTCCGGCAAGGCGCCGGTCGGCCCGAACGACATCATCGGCGTCGGTCACTCCACCTTCCGGCTGGTCGGTGACCGCCTGGAGGAGTTCGTCGACACCGGCGAGGTCTCCTTCTCGGCCCGCCATCTGACCGTCACCGTCGACGGCGGCAAGCAGATCCTCAAGGACGTCTCCTTCGGCGTCCCGGAGAAGTCGCTGGTCGCGGTCATCGGCCCCTCGGGCTCCGGAAAGTCGACCCTCCTCAAGGCGCTGACCGGCTACCGGCCCGCCAACCAGGGCGATGTCCTCTACGACAACCGGAACCTCTACAAGCAGTTCGCCGAACTGCGCCAGCGCATCGGTCTGGTCCCGCAGGACGACATCCTGCACAAGGAGCTGACCGTCCAGAAGGCGCTGCGCTACGCCGCCAAGCTCCGCTTCCCGGGCGACACCGCGGAGTCCGAGCGCGAGGCCCGGATCGACGAGGTGCTGCGCGAGCTCAAGCTCGACATCCACAAGGACAAGCGGGTCACCTCGCTCTCCGGTGGTCAGCGCAAGCGGGTGTCGGTGGCCCTGGAGCTGCTCACCAAGCCGTCACTGATCTTCCTGGACGAGCCGACTTCCGGACTCGACCCGGGCATGGACCGCGATGTCATGCAGCTGCTGCGCGGCCTCGCCGACGACGGCCGTACGGTCCTGGTCGTCACGCACTCGGTGGCCGAACTCGCGCTCTGCGACAAGCTGCTGGTGATGGCACCGGGCGGCGGCGTGGCGTACTTCGGCCCGCCGGACGAGGCGCTCAACTTCTTCCAGTACGACTCGTGGGCGGATGTCTTCTCGGCGTTCGAGAACTACCGCGACTACGACTGGATGGGGCGCTGGCGCGGTTCCCCGCACTACCAGATGTACGCCGCCGACATCGACGCCGTCGCGCCGCAGTCGGTGAACGTCCAGGTGCCGCCGGCCCGGATACAGAAGTCCCAGAGCTGGGGCTCGCAGCTGTGGACGCTGATGCGCCGCTATGTCTCGGTGCTCGCCTCCGACCGCGGCTTCCTCGGGCTGATGGTGATCCTGCCCGCGGTGCTCGGTGTGGTCTCGATGCTGATCCCCAGCGACTACGGCCTCGGCTACGGTCCGCTGAACAGACACCGCACCAACCGCGACGCGAGCACGATCATGCTGATCCTCGCGGTCGGCATGTGTTTCTCGGGCGCCGCCAACTCGGTCCGTGAGCTCATCAAGGAGCGCGTCATCTACGAGCGCGAACGGGCCACCGGCCTGTCGCGGTCGGCGTATCTGATGTCCAAGGTGATCGTGCTCGGGGTGGTCACGGCCTTCCAGGGCGTCATCATCGCGGCGATCGGCTTCTCCACCCGGAACATGCCCAGCGAGGGCCTCATCGTGGTGAAGGCCCCGGCGATCGAGATGGCGCTGGCGATCATCGCGCTCGGCTTCACCTCGATGATGTTCGGCCTGATCATCTCCGCGCTGGTCAAGACCGCCGAGAAGACCATGCCGCTGCTGGTCATGTTCGCCATCGTCCAGGTCGTCTTCACCGGCGTGCTCTTCCAGCTCTTCGACACCCCGGGCGTCGCGCAGTTCGCCTGGCTGATGCCGTCGCGCTGGGCCGTCGCCGCGATGGGCGCGACCGCCGATATGAACACGCTGCTGCCGTGGGAGCTGGGCAACCCGGACCCGCTGTGGAAGCACCAGACCGGCGTCTACGTGATGGACATGATCATCCTGATCACGCTGGGCATCGGCCTCGCCTTCGTGGTCGCGCGGCTGCTGCGCCGTCACGAGCCGGAGGTCATGCGCAAGTAACGCCGCGCACCGCACGACAACGCCAGAGGGGCGGCACCCGTTTCGGGTGCCGCCCCTCGGCGGTGTGTGCGTCCGCGCACTGCGTCAAACGGCGGCTCAGTAGGCCGAGTTGACGTTGTCCATCGAGCCGTAGCGGTCGGCCGCGTAGTTGCAGGCGGCGGTGATGTTGGCGACCGGGTCGTACAGGTTCCAGGAGGTGCCCTCGACGTGGTACGTGTTGAAGGTCGGCTGGATCACCTGGAGCAGGCCCTTGGACGGGGTGCCGTTGATGGCGTTGATGTCCCAGTTGTTGATGGCCATCGGGTTACCGCTGGACTCCCGCATGATGTTGCGGTGAATGCCCTCGTAGGAGCCGGGGATGCCCTTCTTGGCCATGATGTCCAGCGACTCGCGGATCCAGCCGTCCAGGTTGTCCGGGTAGACCTTCGCGGCGGGCTTGGCGACGGGCTTCGCGGCCGGCTTCGGGGCGGCCGCGGGGATCGCGGTGCGCACCTGGGAGCGGCTCGCGGCAGCCTTCGCCGCACGCGCCTTCTCGGCCTTCGCCTTCGCCACGGCGGCGGCCTTGGCCTTGGCGGCCTTCTCGGCGGCGGCCTTCTTCGCGGCGGCCTCGGCCTTGCCCCTGGCGGCGGAGTTGTTCGCCTGCTGGGTGATCGTGGCCTGCTGGGTCTTGGCGGCGGTGTCGACGGCGCTGAAGGCAACCGGCTTCACGTTCTCCACGGCGGCGGCCTGGCTCTTGCCCTGGTCCGCGCCGGCACCCGGAACGATGCTGAAGACCAGTGCGGCGGCGCCGGCGGTGGCGACACCGGCGACGGAGAGCTTGTGGGTCCGGGACAGGCGGGGGAGACCAGAAGTGAGGTGCTTAGGCATGGCGGGACAGACCTTCCGAATGGGGGGAGGTCGCACGGGCCGTGAGCGGGGCGAACGCCGAGTTTCCGACCACGGCGCCGAGCGACGAAAGCCATTCTTAGCGGCAGGAAATTGCCCCGGCAAAGGTGTGACGTACGATCCCGCTTAGTGGAACCACGGTGCGGAATATTCCGTCCCGGATAGCAGCAGCCCAGCTCACGCCGTATTTACGGTTCCACTACCCCCGCTCGTAAGTGACCTGCGTCCTATGTGCGGCGTCACAGTGGCAAGGGGTTTGTCTCGCCAGACGTAATTGCAAATGCACAGTCTGTATATGCCAGAACTCGCCCGCGACTCCATCGAGGGACTTTCTGGTCAAATCGGACACTTCGCATTCCGGTACGGGGAAAGCGCGCCGGAATCACCGCCCGCGCGCACTCGTCGACGGGCCTGTGCCCCCGCAACGCCGGCCGCCGCCCACGCCGCCGGATCAGGGCGGCGTGGGCGGCGGCCGGTGCTTCACCGGGCGCGCGCGGCACTCACCGGCTCCGGAGCTCAGTCCGGCAGCGCCAGATGCAGATCCCCGAATTCGTGCCACAGATAGCGCCCCCGCACCGCCGCCGCGTAAGCGCCCCGCAGCATCTCCCCGGCCGCTGCCCCTGCCGCCGCCGACGCCACCGCCTCCAGCATCAGCAGATGGGACGCGGTGGGCTCGTGCAGCCCGGTGAGCAGGCCGTCCACCGCCCGCACCCCGCGCTCCGGCGTCACCACCAGATCCGTCCAGCCGGCCGTGGGCCGTATCCGCCCGTCCGCGCCGGCCGCCGACTCCAGGGCCCGTACGGCCGTGGTCCCCACCGCCACGATCCGCCCGGCCGGGCTGCCGCCCGCCGCCCGGCCCCGCCGTGCCGCCGCCCCGCGCCGTGCCCGTGCGGCGTTCACCAGCCACGCCGTCACCGGCGGCACCACGAACCGCTCCGGGTACGGCGGCTCGAACGCCTCCGCCGACGCGACCCCCGTGTGCAGCGCGACCGGCGCAAACTGCACCCCCTTGCTCACCAGCCGCGCCACCAGCTCCGCGGTGAAGGGCCGGGCCGCACTCGGCATCTCCGCGCTGCCGCCGCCGGGCACGTCCACCGCGAACACCGTCTGGTACGCGGCCAGCGGCTGGTCCCGGTCCGTGTAGCCGTAGCGGATCGGCCGCCCATGGCGCCGCATCAGCTCCGGCACCCGCACGCCCGTCACCCGTGCCCACCACAGCCGTACGCCCCCGGGGTCCACCGGGGCCTCCAGGGTCAGCCGTGCCCCGCCGGGCAGCCGCACCACGGTGCCCGCCGGGCCGCCCGCCCGCGGCCGGGTGCTGCCGTGCCCGTCCGGGCCGCGCAGCTCCACCGCCCAGCGCCCGGCCGCCGCCCGGCCCGCCGGATGCCACCGGTCCCCGCAGGTCGAGAAGTGCACCACCACCGGCTCACCGCGCCCCCGGCCGTCCCCGATCCGGCCGTCCACCGCCGCCGGCAGCGTCCGCGAGGTGTTCACCACCAGGACGTCCCCGGCCGCCAGCAGCTCCGGCAGCTCCCCGAAGCTGTGGTGGCCGGCCTCGGCCGTGCCGCGGCTCACCAACAGACGTACGGCGTCCCGGCCCAGACCGGGCCCCCGCTGCTCCGCCGGGACCCGGGCCGACAGCTCCTCCGGAACCCGCAGCAGATCCGCGATCACCGGGAGCTCGCCCCGCCGGGTAGGGCCGCCGCCGTATACCGCCCGCTGGGGGCGCCGCCGTCCAGCAGCCGCAGTAGCCCCGGAACCACCGTCGCGGGCAGCGGGCGCCCCGAGGCGTCGTCGTCCGGGACGGCGGCCGCGTAGAGATCGGTCCGCATATCGCCCGGGTCCACCCACCACACCCGCAGTCCCGGTTCCTCCTCCGCGAGTACCGCCGACTGCTGGTCCAGTGCCGCCTTGGCGGCCCCGTATCCGCCCCAGGTCGGATAGGCCTCGACGGCCGCGTCCGAGCTGATGTTGAGAATCGCCCCACCTGTCCCCATATAAGGGGGTGAATCGGACGAACCGGCATTTCGGACATTCTCGGTATTGGGGTGCGAATCGTATGCCTCGCCATTGCCGTCCCGGCCTCCCGGAAGGGTGCTATCCGGGCGAAAAGCGACTTCCTCATACGACGGCGAATAGGAGGACATGCGCAAAAGGGGCATAGCCTCCTGAATGAGTCCGAGTGGCGCCACCACATTCACCTCCAGCGCCGCCCGCAGCCCGTCCAGCGGATGGTCCGCCAGCCGCACCAGCGGCTCGGCCCCCAGCACGCTCGCGTTGTTCACCAGCAGATCGAGCCCGCCCAGCTCACCCGCCGCCGCCACCAGCGCCGCCCGGTGCCCGGCGTCCGCCACGTCCCCGGGCAGCGCCACCACCCGTGCCGCCGCCCCTCGCCCCGCTCCCTGTCCCGCCGCGCGCAGCTCCCGCGCCGCCTCCTCCAGCGGCGCCGCCGACCGGGCGTCCACCACCAGATCCCAGCCGCGCCCGGCCAGCGCCGCGGCGAGTGCCCGGCCCAGTCCCCTCGATGCCCCCGTGATGATCGCCACCGGCATGATCACATCCCCTTTCGGCCCGGACCGGGAGCCCGGCCCTCGCCCTCACGGTAGGAACGGCACCACGCCCCGGACGTCGGCCGCCGGACCGGCTGTGGCCAGGGCATTCGGCCTAGGCCCGGGGGTGTAGGCGGCAGCCGTCATCGGACCGATACGGGCTGGTCGCCCCGCCGGTACGGTGAGCCCCATGACCAACGGACCGGGAGCCGGGATCCCCGCGGTGAGCACCGCGATCCTGGCGATGAGCAGGCATCTGGAGGTGCGCGACGTCCTCAAGACGATCGTGGCCTCGGCCCGCGAACTGCTGGACGCCGAGTACGCCGCCCTGGGGGTGCCCGACGATCACGGCGGCTTCGCCCAGTTCGTGGTGGACGGTGTCAGCGCCGAACAGTGGAAGGCCATCGGCCCGCTGCCCCGCCAGCACGGCATCCTCGCCGCGATGCTGCACAACGCCACCCCCGAGCGGCTCGCCGACGTCCGGACGGACCCGCGCTTCGGCGGCTGGCCCGCGGCCCACCCTGATATGTCCGACTTCCTCGGTCTGCCGGTCGCCGATGGTGACGAGATCCTCGGCGCCCTCTTCCTGGCCAACAAGCGCTGCCCCAAGCCGGCCGGCGGCTGCGGCTTCACCGAGGAGGACGAGCGGCTGCTCGGGATACTCGCCCAGCACGCCGCCATCGCCCTGACCAACGCCCGCCTCTACGAGCGCAGTCGCGAGCTCACCATCGCCGGCGAGCGCGCCCGGCTCGCCCACGAGCTGCACGACGCCGTCGCCCAGAAGCTCTTCTCGCTCCGCCTCACCGCCCAGGCCGCCACCGCCCTGGTCGACCGGGACCCGGCCCGCGCCAAGGACGAGCTGCACCAGGTCGCCGCGCTGGCCGCGGAGGCCGCCGACGAACTGCGGGCCGCCGTCATCGAGCTGCGCCCCGCGGCCCTGGACGAGGACGGCCTGGTCGCCACCCTGCGCTCACAGGTCCAGGTCCTGGACCGGGCCCACTCCGCACGGGTCACCTTCGAGGCCCACGGCGTCCGGGCGCTGCCCGCCGCCCAGGAGGAGGCCGTTCTCCGGGTGGCCCAGGAGGCGCTGCACAACGCTCTGCGGCACTCCGGCGCCAAGGCCGTCGAGGTGAGCCTGGCCCGCGACGGCCAGGGCGCGCTGCTGCGGATCGCCGACGACGGCTGTGGCTTCGACCCCCGCGCGGTCCGCCGGGCCGGCCGCCATCTCGGCCTGGTCTCGATGCACGACCGGGCCGGCGGCGTCGGGGGAAAGCTCACCGTGGAGTCGGAGCCCGGCAAGGGCACCGCTGTCGAGATGGAGGTGCCCGGTGGCTGAGAGAGACAAGGACGGTGCGATGGGGCTTCCCCGGGACGACGGCAGGGAGCGCCCGGGCCGCCGGGCGACGGGTGAGGGGCGGGTCATCCGCGTCCTGCTCGTCGACGATCACCAGGTCGTGCGCCGCGGGCTGCGGACGTTCCTGGAGGTCCAGGAGGACATCGAGGTGGTGGGGGAGGCCGCCGACGGGGCCGAGGGCATCGCCGCCGCCGAGGAACTGCGCCCCGACGTGGTCCTGATGGACGTCAAGATGCCCGGTATGGACGGCATCGAGGCGCTCCGCAAGCTGCGCGCACTCGACAACCCCGCCCGGGTGCTGATCGTGACCAGCTTCACCGAACAGCGCACCGTCGTCCCGGCGCTGCGCGCGGGCGCGGCCGGCTATGTCTACAAGGACATCGATCCGGACGCCCTGGCCGGCGCCATCCGCTCCGTCCACGCGGGCCATGTCCTGCTCCAGCCGGAGGTGGCCGGCGCGCTGCTGGCCCAGGAGGAGAACAACGGCGGCCAGGGGCGCGGTACCTCACTCACCGACCGGGAGCGCGAGGTCCTCGGCCTGATCGCGGACGGCCGCTCCAACCGTGAGATCGCCCGTGCGCTGGTGCTGTCCGAGAAGACCGTCAAGACGCATGTCTCCAACATCCTCATGAAGCTCGACCTCGCCGACCGCACCCAGGCCGCCCTGTGGGCCGTACGGCACGGCATCGGGGCCTGACCGCCGTAGGGGAGAAGCAACTGCGCCGCGGTCCTGTACGGCCGCGGCGCTCTTGTACAACGACAGCAAGCGGAATGTCGTCTTCAGATCCGAGATTCATACTGTCGTGTAGCCGTAGCCCGTTTGGCGTATCCCTTCCCGGGCCGGGCCGTTGTCCAGGGCAGTCGTGGCGGCTGGCCACGGCAACGGCAACGAGGAGCTAGAGAAGTGAAGAACATCAAGCGCGCAATGGCCGTCACGGTGGCGGCGAGTGGTCTCGCCCTCGCGGGCGCCGGCATCGCCTCGGCGCACACCCCGCAGGCGCAGGGCGCCTCGACGGACTCCCCGGGCATCGTCTCCGGCAACAACGTCCAGGTCCCGGTGCACGTCCCGGTGAACGTCTGCGACACCACCGTCACCGCCATCGGTGCGCTCAACCCCACCTTCGGCGCCCCCTGCCTCAACCCCTGAGCACGGGCCTGCCCGCAGGATCCGGCTGACCCGCGCGGCGCCACGGTCCGCGCGGGGCACCCCGGACCGGCCCGCCCCTCAGGGCGCGGGGCCGGCCCCCTCCTTCCGCCTCCGTCATTCCGGCCCGGTGCCACCACGTGAGGAACACGCGTCTCATGAGCACCACCAAGAAGGCCAACTGAGGTTGTCCGATCTGGGATGCCCGGCTCCGCCTGCCCAGAGCCGTGCGCCCCACTTCGGCACGGGCCCCGTCGACCACACAATGGTCCGGCGGGGCCTGTCCCGTTTCAGCCCCGGTTCCGCTCCCGCTCCTCCACCGCGGAGTTGTACGCCGCCACCTGCGCCCGCCGGGCCGTACGCTCCACCGGCCGCAGCGCCTCGGCACGGGCCGCGATCTCCGACGAACTCACCGCCGCGCCGTGCTCCCGGCCGTCCCCGCCGGCCTGCTGCGCGATGCCGATCAGCGCACCGACGCGCTGCGCCAGCTCCAGCACCCGCACCGCCCGCGGCGGATACCCAGGAGCGAGCACCTGCCGCCCGGCCTCCGCCCGCGCCCGGTACGCCGCCAGCGCCGCCTGCGCCACCGGACCGGACCCGGCCACATCCAGCCGGGAGAGCAGCGCGGTCGCCTCCTGGAGCGCCTCCGCCAGCTCCCGCTCCGCCTCGCCCAGCGACGGCACATCGGCGGGTGGCGCCTCGCGCACCGGCAGACAGCGCCAGACCACCTCCACATGCACATCGGGCCCGGCGCCGCCCTCCGGACCGGCCTCGTACGTCTCCGGAATCAGCCCGAGCCCGGCCCCCGAGGCGATCACCGCCTCCTCGGCCTCCAGGGCCCGTGCGTTGAATTCCGGTGGTCCGCACAGTCCCAGCGGATGGCCGGGCACCGGCAGCGCCACCCGCAGGCCGACCGCCCCCAGGGCCCGCAGCCGCCCCAGTGCGAGCGTCAGCCCGACCGGGGCCGCCTCCCCGGGCAGGCCCTCCACGCGGTGCACCGCATCGTCTTCCGCGATCCGGTGCGCGGCTTCATCAGGTGAGATAAGTCCGGCCAAAAGGGCATTTCCCCATGCTGCCAGCCGTCCTGAACGAGGTTCATCGAGCATGGTCCCCAGCCTAGGGAAGAGCACCGACAACGAGTGGCGTAGGTTTGCAGGGGGGCTGCGCCTACAGGTGTACGCGACGACCGAGAAGCAATGGGAGACAACGCGCTCATGAGCGATGTGCTGGAGCTGGTGGACGTATCCGTGGTCCGCGAAGGACGGGCTCTGGTGGACCAGGTCTCCTGGTCGGTGAAGGAGGGGGAGCGCTGGGTCATCCTCGGTCCCAACGGGGCGGGCAAGACCACCCTGCTGAACCTCGCCTCCAGCTACCTCTTCCCGAGCTCCGGCAGCGCCTCGATCCTCGGCGAGGAGCTCGGCAAGGTCGACGTCTTCGATCTCCGCCCGCGCATCGGCATCGCCGGTATCGCCCTCGCCGACAAGCTGCCGCGCAGCCAGACCGTGCTCCAGACCGTTCTCACCGCCGCGTACGGCATGACCGCCAGCTGGCAGGAGAACTACGACGACATCGACGAGCAGCGTGCCCGGGCCTTCCTGGACCGCCTCGGCATGACCGCCTACCTGGACCGGAAGTTCGGCACCCTCTCCGAGGGCGAGCGCAAGCGCACCCTGATCGCCCGCGCGATGATGACCGACCCCGAGCTGCTCCTGCTGGACGAGCCGGCCGCCGGCCTCGACCTCGGCGGCCGTGAGGACCTGGTGCGCCGCCTCGGCCGCCTCGCCCGCGACCCGTACGCCCCCTCCATGATCATGGTCACCCACCATGTCGAGGAGATCGCCCCCGGCTTCACCCACGTCCTGATGATCCGTCAGGGCAAGGTGCTGGCAGCCGGCCCGCTCGAACTCGAGCTGACCTCCAGCAACCTCTCGCACTGCTTCGGCCTCCCGCTGGTCGTCGAGCGCAACGGCAACGACCGCTGGACCGCGCAGGGCCTGCCCCTGACCTGAGCGCCGCCCGCCGCGCGGCCACTTGAGGCGCCGGGTCCGCGTCGCTGACCGATCGTGCCCTGTCCCGGGCCGCCGCACGGATCTACCATGAAGCCGTGGATCCATGGGTGTGGTGGCTGATCGCCGCCGTAGGACTGGGCATTCCGCTCGTCGTGACCGCGATGCCCGAATTCGGGATGCTCGCGGTCGGCGCCGTCGCCGGTGCCGTCACCGCAGGCATCGGTGGCGGCACCGTCCTGCAATTCATCGTCTTCGCCGCCGTATCGGTCGCGCTGATCGCGGTCGTACGCCCCCTCGCCAACCGCCATCGCGGCCAGAGCCCCCAACTCGCGTCCGGAGTCGACGCGCTGAAGGGCCGCAGCGCCACGGTCCTGGAACGGGTCGACGGCGGAGCCGGCGGCCGCATCAAACTCGCCGGTGAGATCTGGTCCGCGCGCGCCCTCGACGGCAATCAGGTCTATGAGCCCGGCCAGCAGGTCGACGTTGTCGAGATCGAAGGCGCCACCGCTGTCGTCATCTGACCCGAACACGCTGCGCGACGAGCCACGTCTCTGAAAGACTGATCAACGGCAAGCCGGTCGCCGGCCGGCACGGACCAGCAACGAAGGGCACGGGAGCCGCTGTGGAACCGATCATCATCGTCCTGATCATCCTGGTGGTGCTCGTGTTCATCGCACTCATCAAAACGATCCAGGTCATCCCACAGGCCAGCGCCGCCATCGTCGAACGCTTCGGCCGCTACACCCGCACCCTCAACGCCGGCCTGAACATCGTCGTCCCGTTCATCGACTCCATCCGGAACCGCATCGACCTCCGCGAGCAGGTCGTCCCGTTCCCGCCACAGCCGGTGATCACCCAGGACAACCTGGTCGTGAACATCGACACCGTCATCTACTACCAGGTGACCGACGCCCGCGCCGCGACGTACGAGGTCGCCAGCTACATCCAGGCCATCGAGCAGCTCACCGTCACCACGCTGCGGAACATCATCGGCGGCATGGACCTCGAACGGACCCTGACCTCCCGTGAAGAGATCAACGCGGCGCTGCGCGGCGTCCTCGACGAGGCCACCGGCAAGTGGGGCATCCGTGTCAACCGCGTCGAGCTGAAGGCCATCGAGCCGCCGACCTCCATCCAGGACTCGATGGAGAAGCAGATGCGCGCCGACCGTGACAAGCGCGCCGCCATCCTCCAGGCCGAAGGTGTCCGGCAGTCCCAGATCCTCACCGCCGAAGGTGAGAAGCAGTCCTCGATCCTGCGCGCCGAAGGTGAGGCCAAGGCCGCCGCCCTGCGCGCCGAGGGCGAGGCCCAGGCGATCCGGGTGGTCTTCGAGTCGATCCACGCCGGAGACCCGGACCAGAAGCTGCTCTCCTACCAGTACCTCCAGATGCTCCCGAAGATCGCCGAGGGCGACGCCAACAAGCTCTGGATCGTGCCCAGCGAGATCGGCGACGCCCTCAAGGGCCTCGGCGGCGCCATCGGCAACTTCAACCCGGCGGGCGGCGGTTCCATCCCCAAGCCCAGCTCGCCGAACCGTGAAGCGCCCCCGATCGACTGACCGTTCAGTCTCGTGCATGATCAGTGGTGGCCCCTCGACCTTCATGGCGGGGAGGCGACCCTGACCATGTGAGGAGATGGCCTTGTCCATCGGGGAAGCAGTCGCAGTCTTCGCCGCGGGAATCGGCGCCGGCACGATCAACACCATCGTCGGATCCGGGACGCTGATCACCTTCCCGGTACTGCTCGCCTTCGGCTTGCCGCCCGTCACGGCCAACGTCTCCAACACCCTTGGCCTGGTGCCCGGTTCGCTCAGCGGCGCCTTCGGCTACCGCCGAGAGCTGGCCGGCCAGCGCCGACGTCTGCTGCGCTTCGCCGCCTTCGCCCTCGTCGGCGGCCTCGGCGGCGCGATCCTGCTCCTGGCGCTGCCCTCCGAGGCATTCGACACCATCGTCCCGGTGCTGATCGCCGTCGCCCTCGTCCTCGTCATCGCGCAGCCCAGGCTCGCCGCGAGGATTCGCGCCCGACGCGAGCGCAACGGCACCACCGCCCACCCCGACGGTGGCCCCGTCCTGCTCCTCGGCCTGATGCTGGCCAGCGTCTACGGCGGCTACTTCGGCGCCGCGCAGGGGGTGATCTACGTCGCCCTGATGGGCGTGCTGCTCAACGAGGACCTCCAGCGGCTCAACGCCCTCAAGAACGTCCTCGCGGCCGTCGTCAACGGCGTGGCGGCGGTCTTCTTCCTCTTCGTCGCGGACTTCGACTGGACCGCCGTCGCCCTGATCGCGCTGGGCTCCACCCTCGGCGGCCAGATCGGCGCGAAGGTCGGCCGACGGATGCCGCCCACCGCACTGCGCGCCGTCATCGTCCTCGTCGGCCTGCTGGCCATCGTCCAGCTCCTCCTGAAGTAGGGGGAGCTGGACGCGTCTTCCGGACGGTGTGCGTTACGCGGGCACCGGCAGCCACTCCGGCAGCCCGTCCCGCACCGACACCCCCAGCGTCGACAGCAGGGCGTCCGCCGGCGTCGGCTCGAAGGGGCGCCGCAGCAGCCGCATCCCCGCCTGCTCGGGCGTCCGGTCCGCCTTGCGGTGGTTGTCCTCCGCACACGAGGCGACGGTATTCAGCCAGGTGTCCCCACCACCGTGCGACCGCGGCACGACATGGTCCACGGTCGTCGCCCGGCGCCCGCAGTACGCGCACCGGTGCTGGTCGCGCACCAGCACGCCCCGCCGCGACCACGGCGCCCGTCTTCGGAACGGCACCCGTACGTACCTGCTCAGCCTGATCACCTGCGGCACCGGCACATCCACCGAAGCGGCACGGATGCGCAGCCCCGGGTGAGCGTGCTCGACGACGGCCTTGTCCTGCATGACCAGCACCACCGCACGCCGCAGCGACACCGTCGACAGCGGCTCGAAGCTCGCGTTGAGCACCAGCGTCTCGCGCATCCCGTCCACCTCCCGGACCCGCTCCGCCCCCGCGGCGAAGTTGCTCCACTGTGCAGCGGCAGGTATTCCCCGAACAACGCAATTTCCGTATGCCACAAGGGAAATGGAGGGGGATCGGCAGATGAAAAAGAGGTGCTCCGGCGGCGGCCCGCACGGCGGGGAAAGCGTGCGCTCCGGGTCCCACCCCCGTGAAACACGCGAGACCCGGAGCGAACGGCAGCCGGCGAGGACGCCCGAGACACGTACGGGCTCCGACAAGCAGCCGGCGACACACCTGCGCCCCGCCGCTCCCGCCACTGCGGTACCAGCTGCCCGACGCCCTTCTTACGGGGCGGCGGCACGGACACCACTCTGCGTGCGGGAAGCGCCGGGGCGCAACGGAATTACGGCGCTCAGCCCGCCGCCGGCACCTCGTACTCGGCGATCAGCTGGGCCCGCCCGAGGGTGTGGAACCGCAGATTGAAGCCCACCACCGCGGGCGAGGCCTCCGCGTCCGGACCGAGCTTCGCCTGGTCCACCGCGTAGACGGTGAACACATAGCGGTGCGGACCGTCCCCGGGCGGCGGCGCGGCGCCACCGAACTCCCGCGTCCCGTAGTCGTTACGGACATGCACGGCGCCCTCGGGCAGCCCCTTCATGTCGCCGGACCCGGCACCGGCCGGCAGCTCCGTCACCGACGCCGGGATGTCGAACAGCGACCAGTGCCAGAAGCCGCTGCCCGTCGGCGCGTCCGGGTCGTAGCAGGTGACGGCGTAGCTCTTCGTCCCCGCGGGCGCACCCTCCCACCGCAGCTGCGGCGAACGGTTCCCCTCGGCGAACACCTGCTCCGGCCGCAGCGTCCCGCCCGGCTCCACCTCGTCGCTCAGCACCGTGAACTCGGCCACCGGCGGATGGAAATCGTGCGGGAGCGGCCGCCGCTTCAGCTCGGACACTGCAACACCTCCTGGTCGCTTGCTGACACCTGTCCGGCCAGGTTAGAGCCAGTTCCGCTTACCGCCGACCTCCGCCAGCCACTGGTTGAGGTATCCCGCCCAGTCGGTCCCCTCGAAGTCGTTCAGCCCGACCGTGAACGACCGGTAGGTGTCCGACCCCTCGCTGAACAGTCCCGGCTTCTTGTCCATCTCCAGGATCACGTCCATCTCCCGGTCGTCCGCCACGAACGACAGCTCGACCTGGTTGAGCCCGCGGTACTGCTGCGGCGCGTGGAACTCGATCTCCTGGTAGAAGGGCAGCTGCTGCCGCGTGCCACGGATGTGCCCCTGCTCCAGGTCAGCGGCCTTGAAACGGAACCCGAGCCGCCCGAACGCGTCCAGGATCGCCTGCTGCGCCGGCAGCGGGTGCACATTCACCGGGTCCAGGTCACTGGAGTCCACCGCACGCGCGATCGCCAGCTCCGTCGTCACCCCGACGCTCATCCCGTGCAGATGTGTCCCCAGGAACGTGGTGATCGGCGTCTCCCACGGAATCTCCAGCCCGAACGGCACGGTGTGCGCCGCCCCCGGCTGCACCGTGAACTCCCCGCCCAGCTGCACCTTGGTGAACTCGACGTTCCGCTTGTACTCCTCCTCGCCGCTCTCCACCTCGACGCGCGCCTGGAGCCCGACCGACAGCCCCTGGATCTCCTGGGCCACCGAACCGCCCTGGATCCGCACCTCGCCCTGCACGACCCCACCCGGGACCACGTTCTCCTCGAAGAGCACCGTCTCCACCGACGCGCCCCCGGCGCCCAGGCTCGCCAGCAGCTTCTTGAATCCCATGCTCGTCCTCCCCAGGCGGAACGCCTGTGCTTTGTGTAGCGCGCCGAGATCTCGGCTTGATTCCTACGAACGCGAAACCGCGCAAGCCGGTTCCACGCCACACCTTCCCAACCTCGGCGCTTCCATGGCCAGCCGCCCTCTCCAACGGCTCCACTACGCTCGGTCCGCATGACCGATGTACCGGAACGTATGCCGCTCACCCGCGACTTCTTCGACCGGCCCGTCGTGGAGGTGGCCCCTGACCTGCTGGGCCGGACCCTCCTCCGCAACACCCCCGAGGGCCCGATCACCCTCCGGCTCACCGAGGTCGAGGCGTACGACGGCGAGACCGACCCTGGCTCCCACGCCTACCGCGGCCGCACCGCACGCAACGCCGCCATGTTCGGCCCGCCCGGCCATGCGTACGTCTACTTCATCTACGGGATGTGGTTCAGCCTCAACGTGGTCTGCGGCCCCGAGGGCGAGGCGAGCGGTGTCCTGCTGCGTGCCGGCGAGATCCTCACCGGTACGCCCCTGGCCGCCGGCCGCCGCCCCAAGGCCCGCAGCGCCAATGAACTGGCGAAGGGCCCGGCCCGCCTGGCCACCGCCCTCGACATCGACCGCACCCTCGACAGCACCGACCTGTGCACCGGCGGCGCTGCCCCGCTCTCCCTGCTCCCCGGCGAACCGCCGGCCCCCGAGCGGGTACGCAACGGCCCGCGCACCGGTGTCGGCGGAGACGGCGCGGACCACCCCTGGCGCTACTGGATCGCCGACGACCCCACCGTCAGCCCCTACCGCCGCCACGTCCCGCGCAACCGGCGCCGCGCCACCACGGCTACTTGACTCTGTGTGGCGAACCGCCTAACGTAGCCCGAGCCGCTGGAGACGGGCAGCGCTATCTGCGCAGACCGCCAGGCGGCACAACCAACTACTCTCAACGATTCCCTGACGGGTCCTCTTTCGCGTTGCCGAAATTCGACCCCGTCGACCCGATTATGAGTCGCCAGGGAAAGCCGCTAAAGTAGTAACCCGCCGAAAGGCAGCAGCAAATAACTGCTCCGAGGCGGACCTCCGACGGAAATCGGAACCGGAAACGAAACGAAATCCGGATCTGTTAGAGTCGGAAAGGCCGAAAAGCGAAAGCCAAACGGCCGAGCCCGCTCCAGCAGGGCGCCAGAGACGGAAACGGATCTGGTAAGGTTGGAAACGCGAAGAAACCGAAAGGCGGAAACGCGCCGGCGAAAATCGGGCCCGCGAGGATCTGAT
>Ga0207426_1001435_pt1 | contig 19797 bp, 16 predicted proteins | sample AraplaMF_Cvi_mMS_FD_184265 | JGI IMG/M metagenome (GOLD analysis project Ga0207426, IMG submission 184265) | Arabidopsis root microbial communities from the University of North Carolina, USA - plate scrape MF_Cvi_mMS (SPAdes) (version 2) | ecosystem: Host-associated > Plants > Roots > Endosphere... | reverse complement strand
ATCAGCGAGGCCGACGGCCCCACCCATGACATGTCGTAGACGCTGTAGTCGCGCGGCGGGTCGATCATGCCGAACCACGCCTCGTAGAGCTGCGAGTGCGGCCCGTTGACGTACGGTCCGGCGGGGAGCTCGGTGTCCCGGAGCCCGGCGCGCTCGATGACGTTGCGGGTGATGTACCGCTCGGCCGTGGTGCCGGTCACCTGTTCCAGGAGCTGGACGAGGAGCAGGTAGTTGGTGTTGGAGTACACCCCCGGAGCGCCGCCCGGGACGCCGACGGCAGGTGCGGCGACCCCCATCTCGATCAGTTCAGCGGGGTCGAACCGCGTGAGCCGGTGGTCGTCCAGGCTCTGGGGTCCGGTGTCCGCGAGGGCCGGGAACGCCTTCAGGGAAGCGTAGGCGTACGGCAGGTACTCGGCGAGGCCACTGGTGTGGTTGAGCAGCATCCGGACCGTGATCGCGTCACCGCGCTCTCCGGGAACCAGCTTCGGAAGGTACCGGGCGATCGGTGTGTCGAGACCGATCCGGCCGCTCTCGACCTGCTGCAGGACCGCGGCGGCGGTGAAGGTCTTGGTGATGCTGCCGACACGGTGCCGCATGTCGGCGGTGACGGGGCGGCCGGTGGCGACATCGGCGACCCCGGCGGCTCCGCGCCAGACCTGGTCGCCGTCTCGCACCTCGGCGAACAGGCCCGGCATCCCGGCGCGGTGGACGCTTTCCATAGCGGCGTTCAGCTCCGCGGAATCCAGCGAGTTCCTCACGACATGCGTCCTTTCGTCTTCCCCGGGGCGAGCTCCGCATCGGTCGCCCGACCCGGACAACAGGGCACGAGTGGCACGCCGGCCCGTCCGGCATACTCATGTCCTCATTATGCACGCGGTGCGTGCAACACCAAGTGCACAGGTAGGCTGAGGCCCGGCGAGAGGAGCAAGATGGCAGGCCGACGGCGTTGGTCAACCGAAGAGATCCTGGATGCGGCGGCGGACCTGCTGCGCACGAGCGACGCGGATTCGTTCAGCGTGCGCAAGCTGGCCACGGTCCTCGGGACCGATTCCTCCAGCCTCTACCGGCACTTCCGCAGCAAGACCGAACTGCTGCGCGCGGTCGCCGACCGGATCCTCTTGGCTGCCATGAAGGGCCACCGCCCCGAGGGCGACTGGAAGCAGCGCATCACGGCCCTGGCCCTGCGCGTGAGGGAGGTCTTCGGACAGCAGCCCCAGCTCGCCGCGGTCTGGGGACGCTACGCATCGAGCGGCACCGGTTCCCGGCTGGTCATGGAAGAGGTGCTGCAGGCGCTGCGCGCGTCGGGACTGCCCGACGCGGAGATCCCGGCGCGCTACCACCGGATCGCGGTCCTCCTCGCCGCGCTGGTCGCCTCCGAGGCCGGGGCCGGCACGGTCACCCCGGAAGAGCACGAAGAGGGCATGGAGCTGTTCCGCGTGGCGGTACTGGGCGCCGACCCCGAACGTTTTCCGGCCCTGGCCCACTTCGCCCGCGACATCCGCCCCCTCGGAGCGGACCGCCGCGCCGCATTCGAAGAGATCCTCGCCGCCCAACTCGCCCACATCGAAGCCGCGATCCACCCGAGCTAGGTCGTTTCGTTCGGATCAGCAGCTCGTTCTCGGTCGTCGTCGAGCGGATGCCGTCACGCAGGTGAGGGGCAACGCGAGACCGCCGAGCGAGGCCGCGGTGGGCCTTCGTCCAGCGCGGCCCTCCTCCTCGTCAGTTCGTGCCCGGCAGCGCGCGTTCCATGAGGGCCTCGGCTGCTGCTCGCGCGTGCCGGCCGTAGTCCGCTTCGTTCAGCACCATGGCGCGACTGGCCGCGCCGTCCGCGAGGGTGACCAGTTGTTCGGCGAGTGCGACGGGCTCCCGGCAGCCCAGCTCCCTCACCAAGGAAGTGACCAGCTCGGTCATCCGCAGTTTCTGTTCGCGGGCGTGGGAATGGACCGCGCTCTTCGGGTCGGGGAACTCCGCGGCGGCGTCGATGAACGGGCATCCGCGCACCGGAGCCGCGTCCGCCGCGGGGTGGTCGAACAGCCCGAGGATCCGCTCCCTTGGGGCAATGTCCTCGCGGGTCAGCACGCTCTCCAGCGTGGCGCCCGACGACGCGAGGTCCTGCAGGTGGGCGATGACCAGGTCGCTCTTGGTCCGAAAGTGCGCGTAGAGCGTGCGCTTGGACACCGGCGCCTCCTCCGCGACCTGCTCCATGCCGGTCGCATGGATCCCCTGGGTCGCGAACAGCCGGGCGGCGGCAGCCAGGATGCGCTCCCGGCCCCCACGCCCCCCTCGTCGAGGTGCAGTAGTCGTCGTACCCATGACGCAAGTATACGTAGGCGTTTACCTCGACAGGCTCGGCTCGCTAGGGTGTCTCCATGTAAACGCTTCCGTTTACAAGCGCTGTCCCTGAGGAGTGTTCCATGAACAGGCCAGTCCCCACCGGTCCCGCCGACCCCACCGAGCTGAGTGGCTGCGCGGAGAAGCTGATACGCGACCGTCACGCGACACGCGCGTTCCGTCCGGAGGCCGTGCCGGCGGATACGATGCGCGCGATCTTCTCGCTGGCCGGCGCCGCGCCGTCCAACTCCAATGCGCAGCCCTGGCAGGTGGAGGTGGTGAGCGGCGCGACGCGTGAGCGCCTGGCGCACGCTCTGCGGGCGGCCCACGCCGAGCAGCGCGCCTCGGCGGACCTCCCGTATTCCGAGGACATGTACGCGCAGGTGCAGCAGGTCCGCCGGGCCGCCTTCGGCGCCGAGCTGTACGGAGCGCTGGGCATCGACCCTGACGACCATGCGGCACGTGCGGCCTACGACGCGGAGAGTTTGCGTTTCTACGGTGCGCCACACGCGGCGTTCCTGTTCGTCAACGGTGACGGCGGGCCACGGCTGGCCGCAGATGTCGGCGCCTACATGCAGACCCTTCTCCTGGCGATGACCGCGTACGGCGTGGACAGTTGCCCGCAGGGGCTGCTCAGTTTCTACGCCGACACGGTCCGCGGCGAGCTCGGCGTCACGGGAGGAAAGCTGCTCGTGGGCATCTCCTTCGGCTATGCCGATGAGACCGCGCCAGTGAACCGGGTGACGACCGGGCGCGCCCCGCTCGAGACGACCACGACTTTCCACGCCTAGGGACCTTCGTGTGGAACTCGAAGGCGATCGCGTCGATCACCTCCCGGTGATCCCGCCGGCGACCGCCCCGCTTCGGGTCCGGTCCGGGAGCAACGGCTCACTTCACGTATATTGCACACCACTTCGCGGAACAGCCGGACCAACGACCGACCGGCCAAACGAAACGTCCCAAGGGTTGTCCCGTAACTGACCTTGGGCACGAGGGTGATGGGTCAGGACTGGATCCTGGGGATCATCGGTGGGGGGCAGAGTTCCCCTGGTATGTTGCGCCGATGTCAGCGATCAAGAAGTTCCAAGTCACCTTTGACTGCGCGGAACCTGAGCGTCTCGCTCGTTTCTGGTGCGAGGTGTTGGGGTACGTCGTACCGCCGCCGCCGGAGGGGTTTGCCACGTGGGACGATTTCACGCGCTCGCAGCCACCCGAGCAGCGGGATTCCTGGTTCGCCTGCAGTGATCCCTCAGGTGTGGGCCCGCGACTGTACTTCCAGCGCGTTCCCGAAGGGAAGGCCGCCAAGAACCGGGTGCATCTCGACGTGCGGGTCGGCACCGGACTCGTGGGTGAAGAGCGCCTCGCCGCACTTGAGGCCGAATGCGCGCGACTGGTCTCGCTCGGCGCGGTACACGTGCAAACGCTGCTCGCCGATGAGGACAACGAGTCGTGCATCCCGATGCGGGACATCGAGGGCAACGAGTTCTGTATCGACTGAGCATTCTCCGAGCCGGAGGGGGTGGGGAGCCGTCTCTCTCGGACCTCTCTGGGCCCGTATGGGGCGGGAGTTGTCCCGTGAGGGCGAGGCTCGGCAGCCGGGCAATGCCGAGCATGGCGGTGTGCACGCCGTCGCCTTCCAGACGGCAGTCGCGCAGGACTTCCAGGCCTTCATCCGCGCGAAGACGTGCTCGACACCGGTCCGGACCGTGCGGCGGGAGCTGTGGTGCGCCTCCCTCCCCGCCGGCCCACTTCGGTCCGGCCGGGTTCACGGTGGTACGGGATGAGCAGGCCGGTGCCCCGGTAGCCGCCGTCTGCCATGACCGTGACCCGGCCGACGGCGGCCTTCGCGCCGGAAAGTTCCCACGTGCCATCCTGGGTAGCCCCGTTCACCGGGCTGAGCCCGCGGCAGTCGGGCAAGCTGGCCCACTTCGGTGCGGCGGCCATCGATCGATTGCCGACAGGACGGGGCCGATCGGAATGTTCCTGGGCTCGTCGGGCCAACGGTTTGGCCGCACGGCGCTGCGCTGTGGCTGCAGCGTCGGTTCCGGCCCGACTGGGTCCCGGTCAGCGTCAACTTCGGCTCAGTTCCTCGACGTTCAGTAGTGGATCACCGAGCACGAAGGGCAGTTCCAGCGGCGCCGACCAGTCTCAGCGGAACGCGGCGACATTGCGGGTGGCCCAGTCGGCGAAGGGACGCGGTGCGCGGCCGAGGACCCGCTGGACGTCCGGGCTGACACGCAACTCGGCCGGGCTCGGGGAGCCGAGGATGTCCAGAGTGTCGTCGGCGAGCTCCGCCGGCATGCTCTGGGTCATGGCGGCCTTGGCCTCGTCCCGGGTGAGCTCGTGAAATCTCACTGGCGAGCCCAGCGCGGCGGCGATGGCCTCTGTCTGCTGGCGCGGAGTGATCACCTCCGGGCCGGTCAACTCGTAGACGCCGCCGATGTGCCGGTCATCCAGCAGGCAGACTGCCGCGACCGCGGCGATGTCCGCCGGGTCGATGATCGGCACCCCGACGTCGCCGAAGGGGGCGGCGACGACCTGTTGCGCGCGGACGGACTCGGCCCACCACAGGGCGTTGGAGGCGAAGCCGCCCGGCCGCAGGATCGCCCACTCCAGGCCGGATTCCCGAAGCGTGTCCTCCAGTGCGCGCATCGCGATCCGCGTGGGGCCGGACGGCCTGGTCCGGCGGGAGGTCGAGCCGACGACGCCGCCTCAGGTCACCTACGGGCTGACCGAGTTCGGCCGGGATGTCGGCGAGCCGCTGACGGAGCTGTTCGACCGGATCACCCGGCGGCTGTCGTCGCGCAGCGCGGGATAGCGTGGTCGCGGGCCGGTGCACATCCGCGACACGATGGACGTTCTGCTGAGCCGGACCTTCGCCTCGACCCATAGCCGCCCCTGGCCGCTCTGAACGTGCTGCCCGTCCGGGCCAGGCCAGCGGCCTCCACTGGGCCTCGTTCGCCCTTCCTGGGCGTCGTTGTCAGTGGTGGGCTCTACCGTGGTGGTACGGCGTTTGGCAGGTCAGGAAATGCTAAGGGGGAGGCGGCATGCCCGAGTGGGTCCTCGCGATACTCGTTCCGGTCGGTCTGCTGGCGGTGGGGCTGGGGGTGTTCCTGGTCTGGGCCCGCCTGGGGACGAAGGAACCGTTGCCTCACGACAACCGGATGCCGGAGACCCATTTCCGGCAGGGTGGTGGTATCGGCGGCGGCTGACCGGCGGCGTTCGGCTCGGCACGGCCGGCCTTTGCCGTGGCGACCCGAAGGGGCCGGACCGGTCGTCCGGCCCCTTCGGGTCGCCTGGGCAGTGAAGCCGGAGGGACTGATCTGGCATGGCCAGGATCTGTTCCGCCTCCGCTACGGCGCGGCGTAGCGGCAGTTGCTCCCGGCGGCCGGCCGCCGGGAGCATGTGCTCCGGCGCCACTGAACGCAACGCACCGAGCGGTCGCAGTCGGCCTGGGCAGCCAGGGTGATGCCACGTCAGAGTGAGCGGCTTGTGTTTGGTGGGGCGCCAGGTCGCCGCATGATCTCAAGCGGCAAGGTGCCTTCCCCTCGGCGGGGGATGGGCGGCTCTATCGCGTCGCCGGCTGGTGGAGCCAGGGCGCGCTGGTGGCCCAGAAGATGGCGTCGGCGCCGAGGGTGTTCGTGCCGAAGTCGGTGAACTCCTGCCGCGTGTACGGCTTCTTCGTCTTGGGGTTCTTGTACTGGAAGTCGGGCTCCTGTACGGCCATGGCCACCATGGGGAGCTGTCCCCGGTACTTCTTGAAGAAGGGATACGAGTTCTCCATCTGCGCCGGGCGGTCCGGCAGGATGTCCGGTCCCCCCAGGCCGATTCCGTGTTCCTTGGCGAACTCGAAGGTACGGCTCATGTAGGTGCGGCTGTTGTTCCATTCGCCGGGCCAGAAGTTGACGTACTGGATGAACGGCGTCTTGGTGAAAACCTTCTTGCCGTAGGCCATGTTGTCGAGTTCCGCCTTGAAGTAGGCGTCGTCGCTGTAGCCGGTGTGGTCTTTCTTGGTGTCCACCTCGGTGGCGGTTTCCGGCAGGTTCACCCCCGCGAGGCGACCGTCGAACCGCTGTGACATCGCCTTCAGCAGCTGCTGGAAACGGCCCCGCACCTGCGGGTTCCATTGCGCCGCGACCGCTCCGGGCTCACCGGGGCCGAGGCCGTTCTCGTTCTTTGTCGGAGCCGCGCCTCCCTTGTACTCCGGATCCTCCAACAGATAGTCCGGGAGCCGCGTCGGCGGCGCGAAGAACCGGTCCTGGACCTGGATGAAGAGCTTCTTGTGGCGGGACTGCAGCGCGTTCAGCGCCCGGTCGATCTCCGAGAAGTCGTACTGATTCTTCTTCCGTTCGAGCGCCTTCCACGGCACCACCAGCTGCACGCCGGCGACGTCGGGGCGATCGATCAGCGGCTTGACCTCGGCATCGAAATCCCCGATGGAGGCGTACAGGTAATTCTTCGCCGCCTTCGTTCCGGGTGCTGCGGGGGAAGCCTTGCCGGAATCCGGAGCGGGAGCCCCGGAGGCCACCGCGGCCGCGCCCGTCAGGCCCATCGCCACGAGAATTCCGACACCGACAGCAATTCGTCTGGTCACCATGGACCCCACGGTGCGGCACAGTTGTGAGAGAGATATAAGAGGGCCGGGCAGTGCTCCTGGCCAAGAGGCCCTCCGAATGGGTTCGTTGGCAGTGAGAAGGACACGGTCCCACTGCGTCCACCTGCTGCCGACCTGCACGCGACCGAGCCTCCCGGTGAGCCCGGGCCAAGGGTGTGTGACGCAGGACATGCAACCCGCCGACGGTCCGGAGTGGTCCCTGAGGCATGCTGCACTCTCCTTCCCTCCCTGCCGCCACCGGTGTGCCGACGACCGGCACCGTCGACCTGACGGTGGTGGTGCCCGCGTACAACGAGGAGCACCGGTTGCCTCGGACCCTCGATGCGATCTGCCGCTATCTGCGTTCCTCGCCCGGTCGGCACGCCGGCTGGGAATTGATCGTCGTCGACGACGGTTCCACGGACGCCACCGCGGCCGCTGTCCGCGAGGCGGCGGCGGCCGAGCCGAGGATCCGTCTGGTGGGGTCGCCGTCGGACCCCGGACTGCCTGCCTCGCACGCGCGCAACCACGGCAAGGGGCATGCGGTGCGCATGGGCGTGCTCGCCTCGAGGGGCGGCCGGGTGCTGGTGACCGACGCCGATCTGGCCACCCCCATCGAGGAGGTGGCCCTGTTGCATGACCAGCTCGACGCGGGATTCGCCGCCGCGATCGGATCCCGCGCGCAGGGGGGCGCACGCGTCGAGGTGCGTCAGCATCCGCTGCGCAAGCTGCTCGGCCGGGTGGGCAACCGGCTGATCCGGGCGGTCGCCGTGCCCGGTGTCCGGGACACGCAGTGCGGCTTCAAGCTCTTCGACGGCGACCAGGCACGCGCGGTCTTCGGACGCTCGCGGGTCGACGGCTGGGGCATCGACGTGGAGATCCTGCGGATGTACCACGAGGCGAAGTGGCCGGTGGCCGAGGTGCCGGTGCGCTGGGCCCACCAGGCGGGGTCCAAGGTGCGCGCGCTGGACTACGCCGGAGTCCTCCTGGAACTGGTGCGGCTGCGGGTGCGCGGCGCCCTGCGGAGGATGCGGCCCGCCGACCGGGTCGTGGTGCTCGGCTACCTGCTGGTGTCCGTGTGGCTCTTCAAGGGGCTGTGGGCCGGTCTCGACCGGAGCTACCTGGCAGACAGCGGGCAGGACCAGAACCAGTGGGAATGGTTCTTCGCGGTCACCGCGCACCATGTCTTCGGGCTGCACGACCCGTTCTTCACCACGCTGCAGAACCATCCGCTGGGCGTGAACCTGATGGCGAACACCGCCATGCTCGGGCTGTCCGTCCCGCTGGCGCCCGTGACCGCGGTTTTCGGACCGGCCATGACCTGGGCGCTGGTGCTGACCGGCGGCCTGGCCGCGACCGCGGCCGCCTGGTACTGGCTGCTCCTCAAGCGATTCGTACGGTCGCGCCGGGCAGCCGCGCTCGGCGGGGCCCTGTGCGCGTTCGCACCGCCGATGATCTCGCACGCCAACGCCCACCCGAACTTCGCCGTGCTGTTCATGATGCCGCTGATCACCGACCGGCTGCTGAGGCTGTGCGAGGCCCGCGGCCAGGACGGTGGCGGCCATGACGACGGTGGGGGAACCACTCGCCGGCGTACCGTCCGGGACGGTGTGGCCCTCGGCCTCCTCCTGACGTACCAGATCTTCCTCGGGGAGGAGGCGCTGCTGCTGGCAGCCGTCGGCCTGCTGCTCTTCGCGGTGGGCTACGTGGCCGGCCGCCCCGGCATCGTCCGGAGGGTCCGGCACTCCCTCGCCCGCGGCCTGGCCGTCGCCGCGGGTGTCTCCTTGCTGCTGCTCGCCTACCCGCTCGGCCGGCAGTTCTTCGGCGCCCAGAGCTATACCGGTGTGCTGCACGGCCCGACGGGCAACTCACCGCGTGCGCTGGTGGAGTTCGCGGGCCGCTCGCTGGCGGGGGACCCGGCCACGGCCGACGCCCTCGCCCTCAACCGCACCGAGCAGAACGCCTTCTTCGGCTGGCCGCTCGCCGTGTTGACCGTCGTGCTGGTGGTGTGGATGTGGCGGGATCCTCGGGTCCGGGGGCTGGCGACGGTCGCCTTCGGGGCGGTGCTGTTGTCGCTGGGCCGCACCCTTCCGGTGCCGGGCACGGACGTCACACTGCCGGGGCCTTGGCGGCTGTTCCACGACCTCCCGTTGTTCGAGTCGGTCATCGAATCGCGGATGGCGATGGCGGCGGTACCCGCACTCGGCATCCTCGTGGCCCTGGCCTGCGACCGCTGGGAAGCTCTGGCCCGGCCTGCCGGCTTCACCGGGCACGTGGCCGCCGACGACCGGGCGCTGAGGGCCGTGGGGTGGGCAGCAGTCGTCGCCGCACTCCTCCCGATCGTGCCCACGCCGCTGTCCACCGTCGACCGCCCCGCCGTCCCCTCGTTCGTCGCCGACGGCACCTGGCGCGCGTCCGTAGCGGAGGGACGCACTCTCGTCCCCGTGCCGCTGCCCGACCCCGGCCACACGGAAGCTCTGCACTGGCAGACCGCCGCCGGCTTCGGCTTTCCGCTGCCCGGAGGCTACTTCAACGGACCGTACGGGCTCGACCGGACCGGCATCTACGGCCCGGTGCCCCGCGCCACCTCCGCCCTCCTGAAGGAGGTCAGCCGCACCGGCCGGATCCCGGACATCGGCCCGGCACAGCGCCGAGCGGCCCGCGAGGACCTGCGCTTCTGGCGGGCGGGAGCGATCGTGCTCGCTCCGCAACCGGGAGACCAGGCGCTACGTCTCACTGTGCAGCGGCTGATGGGGGCGCCAGGACGGTGGATCGGCGGCGTCTGGGTGTGGCAGGTGCACGGGCGCACCCGCGCGCGATCGGAAGCGGCCTGAAAGCGAGAGTATGAGCGGCACGACATGACCGGGATCGGACCCAAGGACCGTATCGAGGCCGAGCAGGCGTACACGGAGTACGTCTCCGCCAGGCTGCCCAGGCTCCGCCACATTGCACACCTGCTCTGCAAGGACCCCCACCGCGCCGACGACGTCGTGCAGACCACCCTCACCAAGCTGTACGTCCACTGGCGGCGCGCCAGCGCAGCCGACGACCTGGACCGCTATGTGCACACCATGCTCGTCCGGTGCTTCCTCAACGAGCAGCGGCTCGCATGGGCGCGCGTGCGCCTCTCGGGAGCCCCGCACGAAACCCCGGGGCTGCCGCCCGCCGAAGGCGTGCCGGACATCGAGACGCGCACCGTCGTCCACACCGCGCTTTCCCGCGTCCCGGCGCGGCAGCGCGCTGTGCTCGTGCTGCGCTACTTGTGCGATCTGCCGGTGGCAGAGGTGGCTGGGATCCTGGGCTGTTCGGAGGGAAACGTGAAGAGCCAGTCCGCCCGCGGCCTCACCCGGCTGCGTGCCCAACTCGGCGGTCAACTGCCCGTATCCGCGGCGTCCATGAGGGAGGCGTAGCGGCCGTGCACGACGATGAACTGGAACGAGAAGCGGCCCAGCTGCTCTCCCCGCTGCGCGATCTCGAACCGGGGCCCGGGGCGCCAGGGGTGGACGTGGCCCGCGCCATACGGCAGGGGCGACAGCGGGTACGGGTCCGCCGGGCGGCAGCGCCAGTGATCGCGGCAGCCGTGGTCGCGGTGGTGGCCGTGGCCTTCTTTCTGGTGATCCACGCCCTGCCCGGCAGTCGCAGCGTGCCGCCCGCCGACCGTCCGCTCACCCCCAAGCCGGCCCCGTCCGCCGTCCGGACACCGAGCCCGAGCGCCACGGAATCACCTTCGCAGCCACCAAGCCCGTCGCCGGACCCCACGGGAACACCGACGGATACGTCGACAGCCCCCACGGAGACTCCCTCGGGCACGGGAACTCCTTCGGGTACGGGAGCTCCTTCGGGCATGGCGACACCGAGCTCGGGCGCGCCGGCCACTGGGCTCCCCTCCATCGGCGCCACTCCCACGAACTGAGGCGATGCGTCCTCCGGCCCCCAGCCTGCCGGACGGAGTGCTGTTCTGGGGGGCTTGGAGCGTGGGGAGACGATGCTGGGTCCGGCGGGCAAAGCTACCTGCCGAGGGCCGACGGCCGAGGGCCAGAGAGGGCGTCGGCCGGGCCCTGGCCAGGGGAAGACACTGACCTGCTGATGCGAACGAATCCGCCGAGAGGGAACAGGTTGTGGTTCCGCCGCGGCAAGGCACAGCGGTGTCCCCGCGCTCCGCACGGGCACGGGGACACCGGTGCACGGCACCGTCGTGCGTACCGGGTTGGGCGGTGCCGTGGCTGCGACCACCGCCCGACCCGGAGCTTTCAGGCCTGCGCCACCACGTCGAGGGCGTGGTGCTCGTGTGCGCAGGCGTCGTCGATTCCGTATGTGTCCCAGGCGGGGAACGGGTCCTCGAAGGGCGGTTCCCCGTCGGCCAGAAGGCAGTCGGCCAGGGCCGCCCGCAGCGCTTCGGCGCGCAACTCCGTTCCGATGAAGACCAGTTCCTGGCCCTGGCTGTCGTCGGGGGCGCGGGCGCCGGACGGTTCAAAGCGGGCGACCGCGCCTGCCTGCGACCACAGTCCGGTCACGTTCGGGCGGCTGGCCAGCCAGAAGAAGCCCTTGGAGCGCAGGATGTGGCCGTAGGCGCCGCTGTCGAGTCCCTCGGCGACGAAGGTCCACAGCCGGCCGGGGTGGAACGGCGCGTCGGCGCGGAAGACCGTGCTGGAGATGCCGTACTCCTCGGTCTCCGGTACGTGGTCGCCGTTGAGTTCCCGCACCCAGCCCGGGGCCAGCTGGGCCCGCTCCAGGTCGAACAACCCGGTGCCGAGGATGTCGGCGGTGTTCACCCGGCCGTGCCGGGCGGCCACGATGCGGGCGGCCGGGTTGAGGCGGGCGAGTGCCGCCTCAAGACGTTCGGCGCTGGGCCCATCGACGAGGTCGGTCTTGTTGAGGACGATGACGTCGGCGAACTCGATCTGGTCCATCAGCAGGTCACTGACGGTGCGTTCGTCGTCCTCGTACTGGTCCAGGCCCCGCTCGGCCAGCCCGTCACCTCCGTTCAGCTCGGGCAGGAAGTTGGCGGCGTCGACGACGGTGACCATGGTGTCGAGTCGGGCGAGGTCGCCGAGGGTCGCCCCGTCATCGCGCGGAAAGGCGAAGGTGGCGGCGACGGGCATCGGTTCCGAGATGCCGCTGGACTCGATGAGGAGGTAGTCGAAGCGCCCCTCGCGGGCCAGCCGGTCCACCTCTTCGAGCAGGTCGTCGCGGAGCGTGCAGCAGATGCAGCCATTGGTCATCTCGACCAGGCGCTCCTCGGTACGGGAGAGGGCGGCCTCCCCGCCGCGCACCAGCGCCGCATCGATGTTGATCTCGCTCATGTCATTGACGATGACCGCGACGCGCAGGCCCTCCCGGTTGCCCAGGACCTGGTTGAGCAGCGTGGTCTTGCCGGCCCCGAGGAAGCCGGACAGGACGGTGACGGGCAGTCGGTTGTGCGTCATCCCGTCGACTCAGCTCTCCGGACGCAGGAGCCCGCGTTCGTACGCCTTGGCCAGCCGCTGCGGTACGAGGTGGGACGAGCCGTCGACGGTGACGGGCACGAGCTGGACAGTCGCGGCCTTCCACTGGGCGCGGCGGTGGCGGGTGTTGCTGCGGGACATCTTCCGTTTGGGCACAGCCATGGGGGACCTCCGAGGTGATGGGGTGGGGCGACGCTATATGAAAATGGATGCCATTATCAAGATGGCTTGGCTCGGTCGGCCTCCTGGCGCCCCACGGCTGCGCGACCCGCCGACTGTGGCCTTGGCCCCGCAGGGGGTGCCGGGGGTGCCGGGTGTGGGGGTGGTCCGCGTCACGGTGGCCGACCGGGGGCGGCGCGTTGGGGGTCGTTGCGGGGCCGCTAACGGAAGCACCCGGCAATATGTACAACCAAAGTTGAGAATCTAGAGTTGTGCAACTATGGTTGTATGTATACCGAGGGTGGGGCGAGCCCCATCCGCGAAGGCAAGGAGTGCCCCCTCATGGCTACCGCCACCCATGTCACCGGCAGGGTTGCCCGCGTGCTCGGGCCCGTCGTGGACGTGCAATTCCCTCCGGACGGACTGCCGGAAATCCACCATGCGCTGCATGTGGACGTGGATTTCGCGGGCGAGCGGCGCACCGTGACGCTAGAGGTGGCACACCATTTGCCGGATGGCCTGGTGCGATGCATCGCCATGCAGATCACCGACGGTCTGGTCCGTCAGGCCCCGGTGACCGATACCGGTGCCCCGATCACGGTCCCGGTCGGGGATTTCACCAAGGGGAAGGTGTTCAACCTTCTCGGCGATGTCCTGAACGGGACCGGGGAGCCCGCCGACGCCGTCGAGAGCCGGCCGATTCACCGTCATCCGCCCCGCTTCGACGAACTCGAGTCGAAAACGGAGATGTTCGAGACCGGCGTCAAGGTCATCGATCTGCTGACCCCGTACGTCAAGGGCGGCAAGATCGGTCTGTTCGGTGGTGCCGGTGTCGGCAAGACCGTGCTGATCCAGGAAATGATCTACCGGGTGGCCAACGACCACGACGGTGTGTCGGTGTTCGCCGGGGTGGGTGAGCGCACCCGTGAGGGCAACGACCTCATCGAGGAGATGACGGACTCCGGCGTCATCGACAAGACGGCGCTGGTCTTCGGGCAGATGGACGAGCCGCCGGGCACTCGTCTGCGCGTCGCCCTGGCCGGTCTGACCATGGCGGAGTACTTCCGCGATGTGCAGAAGCAGGACGTGCTCTTCTTCATCGACAACATCTTCCGTTTCACCCAGGCCGGCTCCGAGGTGTCGACTCTGCTCGGCCGTATGCCGTCGGCGGTGGGTTATCAGCCGAATCTGGCGGACGAGATGGGCCTGCTCCAGGAGCGCATCACCTCGACCCGTGGTCACTCGATCACCTCGATGCAGGCGATCTTCGTTCCCGCCGACGACCTGACCGATCCGGCGCCGGCCACGGCCTTCGCCCACCTCGACGCCACGACGGTCCTCTCCCGCCCGATCTCGGAGAAGGGCATCTACCCGGCGGTCGACCCGCTGGACTCCACGTCCCGCATTCTGGATCCGCGCTACATCTCGCAGGAGCACTACGACTGCGCCTCGCGCGTCAAGACGATCCTGCAGAAGTACAAGGACCTCCAGGACATCATCGCGATTCTGGGTATCGACGAGCTCGGCGAGGAGGACAAGCTCACCGTCCACCGCGCCCGTCGCATCGAGCGCTTCCTGTCGCAGAACACCTACGTCGCCAAGCAGTTCACCGGCATGGACGGCTCGACCGTACCGTTGGACGAGTCGATCCACGCCTTCAACGCCATTGCCGACGGTGCCTACGACCACTTCCCGGAGCAGGCGTTCTTCCTGTGCGGTGGCATCGAGGACCTCGAGCGGAACGCCAAGGCGCTGCTCTGAAGGCGCCCCGCCCCGGGGGCGCTCGGGTGCGGCCCCGGTCCCGGTGGGTCGCTGGTCCCGGTGGCCTCCGCCGGATGCGGTCCCGGCGTCCGCTGCGCACCGGTGAACTGCCGTGGCGCAGCGGGCCGGAGTGGGGTCGCGGCACCGCTCAGGGGGGCGGGGCCTCGCCGGTGTGCTGTTCCCCGGCCCGGCGGGAGGCGGCCACGATGTTCTGGAGGGCCCTTACATGGCCCTCCAGGGCGTGACGTCCCGCGTCCGAGAGGTTGAGCCAGGTCCGGGGCCGTTTGCCGACGTGGCCGCGCTTCACCTCGACGTACCCGCGGTCCTCCAACTTGCTGACCTGCTTGGACAGGGCGGAGTCGGAGAGCCCGACGGTGTCGCGCACGAAGGCGAACTCGGCCCACTGCGCCGAGGACAGCACGGAAACGATCGAAAGGCGGGTGGGATCCACCAGCGCGGGATCCACCGGCATCGGATCCGCGGGAGTGTCGGTCACCTGGCTCCCAGTTTCTGTGTGCGTGCCAGCAGCCGGGCCCGCAGTCGCCGGTCCACCGGGCTGAGCGCGGTGGCCACGACGATCAGGGCGAGGATGCCGAGGGTATGCCAGTAGGGTACGTGATCGCTGAGGAAGCCCTCGGTGCGCCGGAGCGCGAAGCCCGACACGGCCAGGACCGCTGCGCATGCCGCCAGTACGACCGCGACATAGGTCGCCGGCAGGTTCCGCAGCCCTGTCGCCCGGAAGCCCAGGGCGGCGGCGCCACGACGGGAGCGCGCGGCCAGGATGTAGCCCCACATCATGGCGACGGCGATCCACAGGGGCATCTGGCCCGGGTGGTCGAGTACGTCGTAACAGGCGGCGCAGGCCAGCGCGATCAGCCCCAGTCCGAGCTTCACCAGCGGCGGCTCCCGCCGCGAGTCCAGCGCTCTCCCTTGCAGGTCGTGGGCCCCTCGCAGGGCCTGGGCGGCCTGCTCCGGCGTAGGGCGTCCGGTCATGCGGCACCTCCTGTGCTCGGTCGGGAGGAATCTCCTCCTGAGCGAGAAGCTAGCTACTTGTTTCCCTTTGGGCAAGTACTTTCCTGAAGGAATTGGCTGCGGGGTCGGGGCGGCCCCCGCCGTCCGCTCTCCTGGCCGTGCCGGGGTCCATCAGTGCGGACACCGGGGCCGTTGTCATGAGTGGTCACTGCTCAACTGCCGCTGTCGGCCGCCGGAGACGGCGACCGGTACGCGGCGAGAGGACGGACGCCGCAGCTCCCGCGGTGGCCGCGGGAGAGGGGTGCGGAGCAGGGGAGGGAGGCGTATCGCGCTGCCGTCGGCGTGGATCCGGCAGCAGGGGAGCACTCCATACTCATGTGCTGATGGCCGGCAGCGGACAAGCTGGGGGTGGGCGGGCCAGGACCCGTTCCCGCGACGGGGCCGGTCGGTCATCAGCGCAGGGCACGACGAACAGGGAGCATGAGGTGGCGACCCCCCGGTCATCCTCGGGACCGCACGACAACGCAGGGGACGGCCCGGCGGCCGATGTCCGTGACGGGGCGTTCCCCGCCGCGGCCGCTCGGCGCCGTCGCTGGCCGTTCGCGTGCCGCGCCGAGGAGCTGGCCGCCTTCCGATCCCACCTCGACAGCGCCGAGGTCCGTGTCCTGTTGCTGTACGGCCCGGCCGGGGTGGGCAAGAGCCGGCTCGCGGAGGAGTTCCTGCGCGACGCGGAACGGTCCGGCCGTCGCACCGAACGGGTGGTGGCCACCACCGCGGACGCCGCGCTGCCTCTGGGGGCACTCGGGCATCTCCTGCCGCCGGACGCTCCCGTCCACGACCCGGTGCGGACCTTCCACGCCGCGGCACAAGCCTTCGCCCCGCACCCCGCAGACGGACGCCCCCGGCGCGCCGTGGTCCTGGTCGACGACCTCCCCCTGCTGGACAACGCCTCCGCCGTGCTGCTGGGGCACCTGGTGCGGACCGGAACCGTACTCCTGGTGGGCACGGTGCGCACTCCGGTGCCACCGTCGGACGTGGTGGAGTCCTTCGAGCACGAAGAGGGAAGCCACCGCCTGGACCTGGCCGCGTTCGACGCGGCCGAAACGGCCGAAGTCGTCCGCGGAGTGCTCGGCGGGCCGGTGGAGCACGCCACGCTCCGCACCCTGAGTCATGCCTCGCGCGGCAACGCGCTGGTGCTGCGCGAGCTGGTCGCCGGCGCTCTCGACTCGGCCGGGCTGGTCCGCGAGAACGGGCTGTGGCACCTCACCGGTCCGCTGACCGGCACTCGCCGGCTGACCGAAATCGTCCACAGTCGGCTTGCCGGCCTCGACGGGCGCCGGCACCGGGTGCTGGAGCTCCTCGCCCTGTGCGAACCCCTCTCGCCGGACGCCCTGGTGCACGGCGGGCACCGGGCCGAGGACGTCGAGGCGCTGGAGGAGGACGGACTGATCCGCGTCCGGATGGACCGCAGGCGCGTCGTCTGCGTGCTGGATCACCCCCTCTACGGCCAGGTGATGCGTCGCGGCACATCCGCCGCGCGCCGTCGGGCGATCTACCGCGACCAGGCCGCCCACCTCGCCGAAACGGGCGCCCGCCGGCGTGAGGACGCGCTGCGCCTCGCCTCCTGGCGGCTGGCCGCCGGACTGCCCGTCGGCCTGGAGACGCTGCTCCCCGCGGCCCGCATGGCACGCCACGTACGCGACTACCCCAAGGTCGTCGAACTGCTCGCGGATGTCCCGCGGTGCGACGCGGTCCTGGAGGTCTGGCTGCTGCGCGGGGAGGCATACCACCACACCGGCCGATGGGCGGCTGCCGAGGAGTCCCTGAGCGCCGCGGAACACCTGGCGGAGGGATCCGAGGACATCCTCACCGTCGCCATGGAACGCACCCAGAACCTCTATTGGGGGCTGGGTGACACCGCTCGCACCCTGGAGGTCAACGCCCGCGCCGCCACACGGCTGGACGCCGGCGGGCGGCGGGTGCTGCGCGTCAACGAGGCCGCCTACCGGCTCAACGCGGGCGCGGTGCCCGACGCACTGCGGCTGTTGGCCGACGCGGAGGACATCGCCGTCCCGCGGCTGCGGCTGTGGGCGCAGTTGCAGCGCTCGCTCGCCCTCGGCTACGCCGGCCGCACCGGTGAGGCCGCGGCACTGGCCCGCGACGTGCACGAGGAACTCGTCGCCGCCGAACGCGAACAGCGGCCGGGCAGTCCCTCGTCGCACGCCAGCGGGCCGGCCATCTATCGCGTCGCGGCGCTGACCGATGCCGGACGGGGCGGGGAAGCGCGTGCGGTGGGGCGAGCGGCCTTCGCCCAAGCGGTGGGGGCCCGGGCCCTGGCACCGCAGATCTGGATCGCCGCGCACCTGGGGCGCTGCGAACTGATCGCCGGTCACCTCGAGGCCGCGCACGACTGGTTCACCGAGGCGCTGGGCCTGGCGCGGGGCCACGGCTTCCGGCGGGCGGTGGTGTTCGCGGGCGCGGGGTTGGCCGCGGTGCACGCCCAGGCCGGGCGTGCCGACCGGGCCGCGTGCGAACTCGCCGCCACCAGCGGCCCGGAGGGCGAACGCCAGCAGGCGTCCCGGCTCATCCGGCAGCTCGCGATCGCCTGGCAGAACGCGGTCCGCGGAGCCCGACCGGCGGCACAGCGGTTGTTGCTGGAGGCCGCCGCCGGCGCCCGGGCCACGGGCATGGCCTCGTACGAGGGGTGGCTCCTGGCGGATGCCGCACGGCTCGGGGCCGCCCCCGAGGTGCGCACCCGGCTCGCGGAGCTGGCCGCGGCCGGCGACAGCCCGCTCGCCGGGGCCAGGGCGGAGCTGGCCGCGGGGCTCGCCGACGAGGACCACCGGGTGCTGCGCGCGGCCGCCGACCGGTGTGCTCGGCTGGGTGCCGACATGACGGGAGCCGAGGCCGCCGGCGCGGCGTCGGCGCTCGCGGCCCGGGCGGGGGAGTCGCGTACCGCCGCGGCCGCCGCGCTGTTGTCCCGGCGGCTGTTGGAGCGCTGCGGTACGGACCGCGTCAGCGCGCCACTGCCGCACCGGGCCGAGGCACGTCCGCTCACCGACCGCGAGCGGGACGTCGCGCACCTGGCGGCGGACGGGCTGACCAGCCAGGACATCGCAGCTCGGCTCGTGCTGTCGGTGCGCACCGTCGACAACCATCTGCAACGGGCCTATGCGAAGCTCGGAGTCAGCTCGCGCCGTGAACTCGACCGCGCGCTGCGATGGGGGGAATGACCGCAGGGCGCCGTGGAAGCGACCCGGTTGCGGCTGCGCGGGTGGGGGCTGTCACCGCCACGGCGCCGGGCGGCCCGCTCCGGCCCGCGGCCGCGGCACCCGACGGCGCCGCGTCAACCTGGGGCAGGCTCCCCGGGTGTGCGGTGGATCGCGGTCCGCAGCATCGTCCGGTCGTTGATCTCCAGCTTGGCGCAGATGCGTTGGAGGTGATTGACGACGGTGCGGACCGCCAGGGACAGCCGCCGGGCGATCTCCTCGCTGCTCAGGCCGCTCGCCGCGGCCAGCGCCACGTCCAGCTCACGTCCGGTCAGCCCGCAGCGCACCGCCGGCGGTACCAGGCCGGGAGTACGGGCGCCACCGGGGCCTGCGAGCGCCAGGGCGCGCTCCCGGGCGGCGCGCGCCGACACCGCGGCGCCGGCCCCGGTGTGCACGGTGGCGGCCGCGTTCCAGGCTTCCGCGGCGAGCAGCCCGGCCCCCAGCGAGGACAGCCGGCCGGCACACCGCTCCAGTTGACCGGCCCGGCCGGTGGCCAGCGCCCGCGCCAGATCGGCGCGGGCGGAGGCCAGCGCACTGTCCGAGCCGGCCGCCAGTTCCGCCAGGGGCGCCACCGCCTCCCGTGCCGCCCCCAGCCGGGCCGCATCACACCACAGATGGGACTCTGCGGTGCGCAGCCCCCGCCGAGAGGCGTCCCCGGCGGCCTCGACGAGCTCGTCCCGGCCCCGGGAAGGACGGCCGGTCGCCGCCGCGAGCCAAGCGCTGACCAGCGCCGCCTCCGGACGCCACCAGCGGCCCGGACGCAGCGACCGCGCCTGCTCCCACCACAGTTCCGCGCGGTCGACGTCGCCGCACACCGCCGCGGTCAGCGCCTGTCCGCACAGACCCACCCACTCACCGGAGCGCAGCCCCACCTCGCGAGCGTGCGCGAGCACACTGCTGTACCAGACCCGGGACTCGCCCATCCTGCCTCCGAGGTAGCAGATCCAGCCCAGGTGTTCCGACAACCAGGTCTGGGCGCGCCCCGCGCCGGCATCCACCGCCCGGTCGTAGCCCTGCCGGGCCAGTTCCTCCGCCGCGGACAGCGCCCCGGACTCCGCCAGCGCACGGGCCTCGGCGCCGATCAACTGCGCCGGGTGTGCCACGCCCTCGGCGCCGGCCTCCGCCCGGCCGTGGGCCCGTGCCTGCCGGGCGGCCCGCACCGCGTCGCCCGTGCGGCCCGACTCCGTCAGGCTGTACACGCGCGGCACCGCCACGAGGGCGGAAGCGGGGGCTCCGGGCGTCGCAGGGACCTTCCGCATGGACCGCT
>Ga0207426_1001434_pt1 | contig 19798 bp, 12 predicted proteins | sample AraplaMF_Cvi_mMS_FD_184265 | JGI IMG/M metagenome (GOLD analysis project Ga0207426, IMG submission 184265) | Arabidopsis root microbial communities from the University of North Carolina, USA - plate scrape MF_Cvi_mMS (SPAdes) (version 2) | ecosystem: Host-associated > Plants > Roots > Endosphere... | reverse complement strand
GGGGCATCTCCGAGCACGACATGCAGTCGATCCTCAACGCGGGCGCGGTCGACCTGATCACCGCCACCGTCGACGCCGGCGCGGACTCCGCCTCGGCCCGTAAGTGGTGGATGGGCGAGCTGGCCCGCCGCGCCAACGAGGACGGCGTGGACCTGGACGCCCTGCCGATCACCCCCGAGCAGGTCGCCCGGGTCACCGCGCTGGTCGCGGACGGCTCCCTCAACGACAAGCTGGCCCGCCAGACCATCGAGGGCGTGCTGGCCGGCGAGGGCGACCCGGACACCGTCGTCGAGAAGCGCGGCCTGAAGGTCGTCTCCGACGAGGGCGCTCTGGGCACCGCCGTCGACGAGGCCATCGCCGCCAACGCCGCCATCGCCGACAAGATCCGCGGCGGCAAGGTGGCCGCGGCCGGTGCCCTGGTCGGCGCGGTCATGAAGGCCACGCGGGGCCAGGCCGACGCGGCCCGGGTGCGCGAACTGATCCTGGAGAAGCTGGGCGTCGAGGGCTGACGCACCGCTGATCCGGCAGCACCGGGCGGCCGTCCCTCCTCGGAGGGGCGGCCGCTTCGTCGTCCGTACGGGGATCTTCCGTGCGGTGGCGGGGCCGCTGTGGGGCGGAGGGCCGCCGCCGCACAACGGTTCGGCCTGGCATGATCGGCGCATGGGTCAGGACAGCCGCACGTCTCAGGGCCAGGGGTACCTTCTCGACAACCGGCAGATCGAGGCGGGCACCCGCTTCGAGGCGCTGTCGGCCCTCTTCGACGCCTCGACGTTCCGGCACTTCGAGACGGTCGGGATCGACAAGGGATGGCGCTGCTGGGAGGTCGGGGCCGGCGGGCCGACCGTCCCCGCGTGGCTCGCCGAGCGCGTCGGCCCCGGCGGGCGTGTGCTCGCCACGGACATCGACGTCTCCTGGACCGGGACCGCCGGCACCGCGGAGGTCGAGGTGCTCCGCCACGACGTCGCCCTCGACGCGCCCCCGGACGGGCCCTTCGACCTGATCCACGCCCGCCTCGTCCTCGTCCACGTCGCCGACCGCGATGCCGCCCTGCGTTCCATGATCCGCGCGTTGCGCCCCGGCGGCCGGCTGCTGATCGAGGACGCCGACCCCGCGCTGCAGCCGCTGATCTGCCCCGACGAGTGCGGCCCCGAGCAGGAACTGGCCAACCGGCTGCGCCGCGGCTTCCGCCGGCTGCTGGAACAGCGCGGCGCCGACCTCTCCTACGGGCGCAAGCTGCCGCGGCTGCTGCGCGCGGCCGGCCTCGTCGATGTCGAGGCCGACGCCTACTTCCCCGTCACCTCGCCCGCGTGCGCCGTCCTGGAGGCGGCCACCGTCCTCCAGGTGCGGGACAAGCTCATCGCCGAGGGCCTCGCCACGGACGAGGAGATCGAGCGGCACCTCGCTGCCGTCGCGTCGGGGCGCCTCGATCTCGCCACCTCGCCGATGATCTCGGCCTGGGGCCGCCGCCCCGACGAGGAGGGCCCCGGGTAGTGCGTACGGCGCGCCCGAGTCGGTCCTGACGACGCGGTCCGCGAGCACCTCCGGTGACGCAGGGTCAGGAGGGGGCGTCGCGGCGACTGGGCCGGGCGGCGGGTGTGACGGGCCGCGTCCGGGGTTTCCCGGTGTGCCGGGAATGGCCGGCCCCGCCGTCATGCTGTGATCAAGGAGGAGCCCCCTTCCGGCGTCCCGGACGGACGCACGGGGCTCGCCGCGCTCAGCCAGTGGAGGAACGATGCCGCAGCACGCTCTCGCTTCCCGGATCGGGCGGGTCGGGGTCTGGCACGGCGGACTCGGCCGGGTGCCGGGCGCCGTAGCCCGCCGGACCGCCGCCGAGATCGAGCAACTGGGCTACGGCGCCCTCTGGTTCGGCGAGACACCGGCCACCGAGTCGATGAGCCTGGCCGGCCTGCTGCTGGCCGCCACGGACCGGATCACGGTCGCCACCGGCATCGCCAACATCTGGGTCAGGGACGCGTCCGCCGCCCACGCCGCCGCGCAGACCCTCGCCGAGGCGTACGACGGCCGCTTCCTGCTGGGCCTGGGGGCGAGCCACGCCCCGCTGGTGGCTGCCCGCGGCCACCACTACGCCAAGCCGCTCGCGGCGGTGCGGTCCTATCTCGACGCGATGGACGAGTCCCCCTACGAGGGCCCGGTGGCCGACCCGCCGCCGGTCCGCGTGCTGGCGGCGCTCGGCCCGAAGATGCTGGAGCTGGCGCGGGACCGCGCGGCCGGCGCCCACCCGTACTTCGTCACCCCCGAACACACCGCCCGCGCCCGGGAGATCCTCGGCGACGGCCCGCTGCTCGCCCCCGAGCAGGCCGTGCTCCTGGAGTCCGACCCCGCCACGGCCCGCTCCCTGGCCCGTGCCCACCACACCCGGCTCTACCTGCAGTTGCCGAACTACACCGGCAATCTGCGCCGGCTCGGCTTCGACGACGAGGACTTCGCCGACGGCGGCAGCGACCGGCTGGTGGACGCGATCGTGGCCTGGGGCGATGCGGACGCCATCCGGCGGCGGATCGCCGAGCACCACGACGCCGGGGCGGACCACGTCGCCGTGCAGCCCTTGGCGGCGGACCGGGGATTGGGCATCGAGCAACTGCGGGAGCTGGCACCGGTGTTGGTCGGGGCCTGAGGCCGGGAGGGGGACGGGGAGCCGGCGGGGACGGCGGGGACGGCGGGCATCCCGTACCCCGGAGCGGTGGTGGGGGAGGTGGCCCCCCGGGGAATCGGGGGGACAGCCGGAGTGAGTGCCGGCGGGCGCGGTTCTAGCGTCTGACGGTGTGAGAGATCCTCTGACCACAGCGCAGGAACTTCCCCTCGGCTCGCCTCGTCCGGAGCGCTGTTCGCGTCGTCCGGCGCGGTGCGCGACGGCGTGGACGGCGGTCTCCGTTGCGGCCTCGGTGGCGGCGTCGGCCGTGCTGGTGCTCGTCGCGCCCGCGGCGAACGCGGCGGCTCCCCGGGCGGCCCCCGCGGCCGGCTGTGGCGCGGCGCGCGGCGCGGTCACCGGCTCCTTGGGCACCCTTGTCACCCGGCACGGCATTCCCGGCGCGGCCGCCGAGGCGACCGAGCCGGGGTGCGGCCGGTGGACGGCGGCCCGCGGCGTCGCCGACCTGGGCAGCGGCCGTCCGATGAGCGCCGGGGACCGGCTGCGGATCGGCAGCATCACCAAGACCTTCACCGCCACGGTCGTGGTGCAGCTCGCCGCGGAGGGCCGGCTCGGGCTGGACGACCCGGTGGAGCGCCATCTGCCCGGGCTGATCCGGGGCAACGGCTACGACGGCCGCACCATCACCGTACGCGGGCTCCTCCAGCACACCAGCGGCCTTCCCGACTACACCGAATCCCTCGGCCGGCGGCCGGTGGGGGAGTGGCGGTTCCGTCACTTCGAGCCCCGCGAACTGATCGCCGCCGCGCTGAAGATGCCGCGCCCGGACAGGAAGTGGCACTACGCCACGACCAACGCCCTCCTCGCCGGACTCGTCGTCGAGAAGGTCACCGGGCGCAGCGTCGAGACGGAGGTGACCCGCCGGATCATCGAACCCCTCGGGCTGCGCGACACCTACTGGCCGGGCGACACCACCGGCATCCGGGGCCCGCACTCGCACAGCTACTTCCCCGACCCCGAGCGGCGGGGCGCCGGGCGAGCGGGGCCCGGACAGCAGGGCCGGCAGCGGCTGCATGGTCCGCCCTTGGCCGACGGCACCGCATGGAACACCACCTTCGGCGGCGCGGGCGGTGCGCTGATCTCCACGCCCGCCGATGTGAACCGGTTCTACCGCGGTCTGTTCGGCGGGACGTTGGTGCCCGCGCGCCGGCTCGCCGAGATGCGGCGCACCGTCCCCGCCGACCCGCGGCGGCTGTGGCCCGGCGCCCGGTACGGACTCGGCTTGATCGCCTCCCCGCTGTCGTGCGGCGGGGCGTGGTGGGGGCACAGCGGGACGGTGCCCGGCGGACACCGCGCGCTCGGCGCGATCACCCCCGACGGCCGCAGCCTCGCCCTCGCCCTCACCAAGGTGCCGGACACCGACCGGGCGGAAGCCGCCTTCCGCGCCGTCGTCGACCGCGCGTTCTGTGCCGGCAGCCGCACCCACCAGCCCAAGGAGACCCCGTGAACACCCCCAGCCCGGCCCTGCGCCGCGCCTCGGCCGCGGGCCTCGCCCTGGCCGCCGCCTGCCTCACCGCTTCCCCCACTGCGGCCACGGCCACCGCGCGCCCCACAACGGACCGCGACCGCGCCGCGGCGACCGCCGGCCACGTCCCCGGGGCCGCCGCCGGCCTGGACCGCTACTACCGGCAGCGCCCCGCCTGGGGCGGCTGCGTCCAGGGCCCCGGCGACAAGACGGGCCACGACCTGGAGAAGGCCGGCGTGCGGTGCGCGGACGTGACCGTGCCGCTGGACTACGCCGACCCCCGGGGCCGGACGATCACCGTGGCGATCTCCCGGCTGAAGGCCACCGACACCCGTCACCGCATCGGCTCGATCCTCCTCAACAACGGCGGCCCGGGCGGCACCGCCCTGGAGTCCCCGCCGGACATCCGCACGGCGATGAAGGAGACCGGCCCGCGCTACGACATCATCGGCTTCGACCCGCGTTTCGTCGGCCGCAGCACCCCGCTGGACTGCCACTGGCCCGTCGGCACCAGCCTCCTCGCGGCCGGTCTCGGCCGGGGAAGCTTCGAGCGGCAGGTCACCCTGCAAAAGGGCCTGGCCGACAAGTGCCGGGCCACCAACGCGTCGGTGCTGCCGTACATCAGCACCCGCAACACGGCCCGCGACATGGACGTCATCCGCGGGGTGCTCGGCGAGCGGAAGATCTCCTACCTGGGCTACTCCTACGGCACCTACCTGGGCACCGTGTACACCCAGATGTTCCCCGGCCGCTTCGACCGGACGGTGCTCGACGGGGCCCTCGCCCCGGACGACTACAGCCCCCGGCTGCTGCGGGGCGCCGAGCCCGAGAACGAGCGGGCGCTCTCCGCCTGGGCGGCCTGGGCCGCGCGCCGCGACGACGCCTACGGTCTCGGCCGCAGCCGCGCCGCCGTGCTCGCCACCGTCCACCGGATCGTCGCGGCGTCCGCGCGCGGCCCGCTCACGGTCGGCACCGCCCCCCACGCCTTCCGGCTCGACGACACCCAGGTGCCGTCCCTGCTCGTGGCCGGGATCGCGGACGACACCGACCCGAAGCGGGCCGCCCTCGCCGAGCAGTTGTCCGTACTGGCCCGGGCCGCCGCCGGACAGCCGACGCGGCTGTCGCCGGAGTTCACCGAGGTGCTGCGGGGCATGCTGACGGGCGGCGACGCGAACTCCCCCATGGCGCAGACGGCGATCATCTGCGGGGACAAGCCTGCCCCGCGCGACCCCGAGCGCTACTGGCGGGACATCGAGCGCCACCGCGCCGAGCACCCGCTGTTCGGCCCGCTGACCCGCAACATCGGACCGTGCGCCTTCTGGGACCGGCCGCGCGAGGCGCCCACGACGGTGCATCGTGACGCCCCGGCGCTGATCGTGGCCGCCACCGGCGACCCGCGCACCACCTACCGGAGCGGCCGCGCCCTGCACGGTCTGCTGCCGAGCTCCAGGCTGATCACCCTCAAGGGCGCCAACCGCCATGCGCTCTACGGCGAATACGGCAACGCCTGCGTGGACGGCGAGGTCAACCGGTACCTGGCCACCGGCAGGCTGCCGGCGGACGACCGGACCTGCGTCAAGCGGTCCGGTTAGCCGCTGCCGGTGCCGGTGCCGGTGCCGGTGCCGGTGCCGCTGCCGGTGCCGCTGCCGCGCTCGCCGGCGCACGGGGCGTCGGCGAGCGCGGGCCGGGGGCGGCCGGGCGGGGCGGGTTCCGCGGGTGCGGGGCCAGTTACGGCAGGCCGTGGACGTGCGGGCCGACCGTGTTCGACCAGGCGTTGCCGTTGGCCGCGTCCCAGTTGGTCGACCAGGCCATCGCGCCCCTCAGTCCGGGGTAGGTCCGGGCGGGCTTGAAGGAACCGCAGTTGGTGCCCCTGGTGAGGCAGTCCAGGGCGGCGTTGACGACGCCCGGGGCGACATGGCCGCTGCCCGCGCCGCGGGTGGAGGCGGGCAGGCCCAGGCCCACCTGGGAGGGGGCGAGGCCGCCTTCGAGCTGGATGCAGGCCAGCGCGGTGAGGAAGTCGACGGTGCCCTGCGAGTAGACCTTGCCGTCGCAGCCGAGCATCGAACCGCTGTTGTAGTACTGCATGTTGACGACGGTGAGGATGTCCTTCACGTTCAGCGCGGTCTGGAAGTAGCCGCCCGAGGTGGACTGCATGTCGAGGGTCTGCGGCGCCATGGTGAGGACGAGGTTGCCGCCCGCCTTCTGGGAGAGCGTGCGCAGTGCCTGGCTCATATAGGTCGGGTCGAGGCCGTTTTCGAGGTCGATGTCGACGCCGTCGAAGCCGTACTGCTGCATCAGGGAGTGGACGCTGGCCGCGAAGTTGGCGGCCGAGGCGGCGTCGTTGACCGAGACGGTGCCCTTCTCGCCGCCGACGGAGAGGATCACCGACTTGCCGGCCGCCTGCTTGGCCCTGATGTCGGCCTTGAACTGGTCGACGGTGTAGCCGCCCAGGCCGGCCGAGTCGAGGTGGAAGGTGACGGCGCCGGGCGTGGTGGTGGCGTCGGCGAAGGCGACCGCGATGATGTCGTACTGGCCGGGTACGTCGCCGAGCTTTTGGACCGTCGCGCCGTTGTCGAAGTTCTGCCAGTAGCCGGTGACCGCGTGCGGCGGGACGGCGGGGTGTCCGCCGCCTCCCGAGGGGGCGGTGGTGGCCGTGATCTCCGCCGAACGGGCCGATTCGCCTGCCGCGTTGGTGGCCGTGACCTGGAAGCGGTAGGAGGTCGCGGGGGAGAGGCCGGTGACCGTCGCCGACGTGCCGTTCACCGCCTGGTGCGCGGTGCCGTCGCGGTAGACGGTGTAGCCGGTGGCGCCGGGGACCGGGTTCCAGGACAGGGCCACGGAGGACGGGGTCACCGTGCCGGCGGTGAGGCCGCCGGGCGCGGCCGGGGCCTCGGGTCCGGGGTCGGTGCCGCCCCCGGCGTCCGGGCCGAGGACGCTGAAGTCGTCGGCGAAGTAGGCGGGTTGTCCGTACCAGCCGTGGGTGTGGACGGTGACGGACGTCGTCGTGGGGCCGGTGGTGAAGGTGGTGCTGAGCTGCTGCCAGCCGGTGGTGGACGGGGTCCAGGTGGCGGCGTCCGTGGTGCCGGTGCCGGTGGCGCCCAGATAGACGTAGGAGCCCTGGACGTACGCGCTGAGCCGGTAGGTCGCACCGGGCTTGACGGCGACGGTCTGGGAACAGGTGGCGTTGTCGGAGGCGGTGGGGGTGGCCTTCAGCGCGCCGGTGCCGCTGTGGACGGGGGAGCCGACGGCGCTGCCGCTGCCCGCCGAACAGGTCCAGTTGCTCAGGCCGGATTCGTAGCCCGCGTTTTTGGCGACGTTGACATCGGCCGCGGCGGCCGGGGCGGAGCCGGACAGGGTGGCCGCCGCGGCGGCGAGGGCCGTCAGCGCCGCCGCGAACAGGCGTCTGCGGCGGGTCGGCCGGGTGGATGCGGTGCGAGGCATGGCTGTCTCCAGTGCCGAAGGGGGAACACGGGGAGAACGCGGGGAGGATTGCAGCAAGACGGTGGCCACCGCTCCTGGGCACAGAATGGTTCAGACCAATGGGTTGGTCAAGGGGTGTGACACGAGGGGGAGTCGGGCGGCCGGGCGCCCTGAGGGCGGGGCCGTGCCGTCGGCCCCGGACCCGCCGTCGCCCCCGGAGACCCCGGAGCCGCCGCCGTTCTCCCCGAAGCGCTACGGCCGCTTCGGCAGGCGCTCCCGTGCCCACCCCTTGCAGTTCTTCCCCTCGCGGGCGCCCGGACCTCGCCGTCCCCCGCGAGGCCGCTCCGTCGTCTGTCGCCCGCAGCCGCCCTCCGCTAGCGTCCCGGTCGCCCCTCGCCATGGGGGGCGCGGACGGCCCGGTGACGGGCCGGTGGATCGTCGACTGGGAGGTTCGGGCATGGCAGCTGAGATGTCTCGGAGACGCTTACTGGGAGCCGCGGCGGCGACGGCGGGTGCGGCGACGGCCGGATCGTTGCTGCCGCCGTCGCTGCGGCAGGCACTGGCGGCCGACGCGGCGCGGCCGGCGCGAGGCGGCGGCGGGCTCGCCGACGTCCGGCACGTGGTCGTGCTGATGCAGGAGAACCGCTCCTTCGACCACTACTTCGGCACGCTGCGCGGCGTACGCGGCTTCGCCGACCGCAACGCGGTCCACCTGCCCGGCGGCCGGAGCGTCTTCGCGCAGCCGGGACTGCTGGGCATCGGGAGGGTGCTGCCGTTCCCGGTGCGCGGGGCGGCCGCGGCGCAGCACAAGGACCTGCAGTACATCGGCGCGCTCGACCACGGCTGGGACGGCGGGGCCCGCGCGTGGAACGGCGGCTGGATGAACAACTGGGTCACCGCCAAGACCCCCGCCACGATGGCTCATTACGACCGGCAGGACATCCCGCTCCACTACGAGCTCGCGGACACCTTCACCCTCTGCGACGCCTACCACTCCTCGATCCACTCCTCCACCAGCCCCAACCGCAACCACTTGGTCAGCGGCTGGACCGGCTACGAACCGAACGGCAAACGGGCGGTGGGCAACGACGCCTACGAGGAGGACCTCCACACCGGCTACACCTGGACCACCTACGCCGAGCGCCTGGAGCGGGCCGGCCGCAGCTGGCGCGTCTACCAGGAGTGGGACAACTTCACCGACAACAACCTGGAGTTCTTCGCGCGCTTCAAGGCGGTCGCGAGGAAGGCCCTGGCCCACGTGGACGGGGCGCGGACCATGACCGGCTACTACGGGAAGCTGGCGGGCGCCGACGAGGCCGGCCGCCGACGGCTCCAGGAGCTGCTGGAGGAGGGCGTGCGCGGCCTGGACGGCGCCGAGCGCAGCCTGTTCGAGCGGGCGCTGCGCCGCGGCGCACCGGGCAGCACGGCCGCCGCCTTCGCCGCGGACGTGGCGGGCGGCCGGCTGCCCGACGTGTCCTACCTCGTGCCGTCCGCAGCGGACTCCGAGCACCCCGGCGCGTCCTCGCCCGCCCAGAGCGCCACCCTCGTCCACCGGGTGCTGGACGCGCTCGGCCGGCACCCGGACGTCTGGCGGCACACCGTGCTCTTCCTGACCTACGACGAGAACGACGGGTTCTTCGACCATGTGCCGCCGCCGGTCCCGCCGGCCGGGACGGACGGCGAATTCTGGGACGGCCGGCCGACCGGCCTGGGCATACGGGTGCCGATGCTGGTCGTCTCGCCCTGGACGGTCGGCGGCTACGCCTGCTCGCAGGTCTTCGACCACACCTCGATCACCCGGTTCCTGGAGCGCTGGACGGGCATCGCGGAGCCGAACATCAGCGCCTGGCGGCGCACCGTCTGCGGCGATCTGACCGCCGCCTTCGACTTCTCCCGCGGACGCGGGCGGCCGCCGGTGCGCCCGCCCGGCGCGATCCCGCCCTTCAGCGGACGCTGGCTGCCGTGGCCCCCGGCCGAGCAGGCCCCGCCGCGGCAGGAGGCCGGCAGCCGTCCGGCCAGGGCGCTGCCCTACCAGCCGGACGCCGACGGCGGCTTCGACCCGGGCGCCGCCGTCTTCCGGATGGCCGTGCGCAACGACGGGGCGGCCTCCGCGCATCTGGCGCTGTACCCGTACGCCGGGGAGTTCGACCTCCCGCAGCACCGGGACGTGCGGGAGAAGGGGGAGTGGGAGGTACCGGTCCAGAACGGGACGTACCGCTTCACGGTGACCGGGCCGAACGGCTTCCGTCGGGAGTTCGCCGGGACCGGGCGGGGCGTCGCCGCGGCCGCCGGGATCCGCACCCGGATCGACGCCCGGCGCCAGGAGCTCCGCCTGACCGTCACCAACCCCGGGCGCACCGGTCTGACCCTCACCCTGAAGCCGCTGGCCTACACGGACACCGCGCCGCGCACCCTGACCGTGCCGGCCGGCGGCCACCGCACCGTCGTCCACCGGGCCGGGCCCGCGCACGGCTGGTACGACCTCGCCCTCTCGGCCGCCGAGGACCCGGCCTTCCACCGCAGGCTGATGGGACACGTGGAGAACGGCAGGGAGTCGGTCACCGGCTGAGCCGCGGCGCACGGGGCGCGCCCGGGGCGGGGAACGAGTTCCCCATTCCCGACTCTTTGTGGGGAAGTCCACAAACACCGCAAAGGATCTCCCCGGGCTGACACCCTGCACCGAAAAGGGGGCCCGCCGCTCCCTCACGGGCACACGGCGGGCCGCCCGTCCCCCGTACATCCGCGCTCGGCACCACCCGCTCCCGGGAGATATCGACGCACAACCCGGGAAGCAGACGAGGTCCGTGACCGCTCTGGCTCGGTGGTGTCTCAGGCGCCGCATCGTGGTGATCGCCCTCTGGCTCGCCGCCCTCGCGGGCGTCGCCGCCGCCGCGGGGGTCATGGGGCCGGCGTACTCCAACGACTACGAGGTGCCGGGGACCGAATCCGGGCGGGCCTCCGCCCTGCTGGACCGGGCCTTTCCCGGGCAGTCCGGGGACAGCGACAGCATCGTGTGGCACACGGACTCCGGATCGGTACGCTCCGCCGCGGTCCGCAAGGCCATGACACGCACCCTGGACACGGTCGCCGCGCTGCCCGGCGTCGCCGAGGTGCACGGCCCCTACGGCGGGCACGGCACGCGTCCGTCCGATGACCCGGACGCCCGGCGGATCAGCAGGGACGGGCACACCGCCTACGCGTCCGTGGTCTTCGACCGGGCCACCGACGACCTGGACCCCGCCCAGGTCGGCAAGGTCGTCGACACCGCGCGGGCCGCTTCCGGCGACGGCCTCCAGGTCGAGCTCGGCGGCGCGGGGATCGCGCTGACCGAGGCGCCGCGCGCTCAGCTCCCGGAGATCATCGGACTCGGCGCCGCTGCCGTGGTGCTCTTCCTCGCCTTCGGGTCGCTCGCCGCGACCCTGCTGCCGATCGTCACCGCGCTGGCCGCCGTCGGCACCGCCTCGGCCGGCATCACCCTGCTCGGCCACGTCATGACCGTCGCCGACTTCGCCCCGATGCTCGGCATGCTGATCGGCCTCGGCGTCGGTATCGACTACGCGCTGTTCATCGTCACCCGGCACCGCAAGGGGCTGCGCGCGGGGCTGCCGGTCGCCGAGGCCGCCGTCCGCGCCGTCTCGGTGTCCGGGCGCGCGGTCGTCTTCGCCGGGGCCACCGTCTGCATCGCGCTGCTGGGCATGCTGGTCCTGCGGCTGAGCTTCCTCAACGGCGTCGCCCTCGCCGCCTCGCTCACCGTCGTCCTGACCGTGGCCGCCGCCGTCACCCTGCTGCCGGCGCTGCTCGGGGTGATCGGGATGCGGGCGCTCGGCCGCCGGGAGCGCCGCCGGCTGGCCGAGCGGGGACCGCGGCCCGAGCGGCCCGCCGGCATCGCCGCCCGCTGGTCCGGGTTCGTCGAGCGCCACCCCAAGCTGCTGGGAGCGGCCGCCGCCGCCCTCATGATCGTCCTCGCGCTGCCCACCCTCGGCCTGCATCTGGGCACCTCCGACCAGGGCAACAACCCCGCCTCCTCGACCACCCGCAAGGCCTACGACCTGCTGGCGGGCGACGGACACGGCAGCGGGTTCGGCCCCGGTTCCAACGGGCCGCTGACGCTCGTCGCCACACTGGACGGCCCCCAGGACCGGATCGCCTTCGGCGAGCTGCCGCAGCGGCTGCGGGAGACACCCGGCATCGCCCGGGTCGGCGCGCCCGAGTTCGACGGCGGCCACCGCACCGGCGTGATCACCGTCGTCCCCACCACCTCCCCGCAGTCCCGGCAGACCTCCGACCTGGTGACCCGCCTGCGCACCGACGTGCTGCCCGCGGCGCAGGGCGACGGCACGCCGCGGGTGCGGGTCGGCGGCATCACCGCGAGCTACGACGACTTCGCGTCCGTCATCGTCGGCAAGCTGCCGCTCTTCATCGGCGTCGTCGTCGCACTCGGCTCGGTCCTGCTGCTGCTCGCCTTCCGCAGCATCGGCATCCCCCTCAAGGCCGCGCTGATGAACGTCGCGGCCGTCGCCTCGTCCTTCGGGATCGTCGTCGCGGTCTTCCAGTGGGGCTGGGGCAGCGAACTGCTCGGGCTGGGCAGCGCCGGCCCGATCGAACCGTTCCTGCCGGTCATCATGGTCTCGGTGCTCTTCGGCCTGTCCATGGACTACCAGGTGTTCCTGGTCTCCCGGATGTACGAGGAGTGGCAGCTGACCCGGGACAACTGCCGGGCGGTACGGGTCGGCCTGGCCGAGACCAGCCGGGTGATCAACTCGGCGGCGGTCATCATGATCGCGGTGTTCGCGGCCTTCGTCCTCAGCGGGGACCGGACCATCGCGATGTTCGGCATCGGCCTGGCCTGCGCCGTGGCCCTGGACGCCTTCGTGCTCCGCACGCTCCTGGTGCCCGCCCTGATGCATCTGCTGGGCGGCGCCAACTGGTGGCTGCCGTCCTGGCTCGACCGGTGGCTGCCCCGGATCAGCATCGAGCCGCCGCCGGAGCCGGGCGCGGTGTCGCTGCCCGGGCCGCAGGGCGGGGAGAAACCGCTGGTGAAGGTGTAGAAAGCGGCACCGGACGGAGCCCGGCGGCCAACCCGCGCCCGGCGTGTCGCCCACCGGTACCCGCCGGCCGCCCCCGTTCTCATCTCACTCTCAGACAGGGCACCTACGGTCGCGCCCATGGGAACGACCAGGACGACCGAGAACCGAACCGACGACGAGAAGACCGTGCCGGCGCAGGGGGCCAAGGAGACTGCTGCGATCCCGGAGACCACCGAGGCCGAGGCGGCCGGAAAGGCCGGCGCCAAGGTCGACGAGCACGACGACGACAACGCCGCCCTCGCCGCGCAGGACGAGGCCACCGACCTCGAAGCGGGCGACGGCGCCGACGATCCCGACCACGACACCCACGTCACCGCCCGCGCCACCGGGCAGATCGCCGCCGGCGCCGGTGCCGTCGTCGCCGCGGGCCTCGGCCTCGCCTCCGTCACCGGCACCTGGCTCGGCACCACCCTGGCCGAGCGGGCGAACCTGATGGGCCAGATCAAGGTCCAGTCGGGCAAGGCCCAGGCCGCCGACCAGATCTCCGCGGTCTACGGCGCCTCCTGGCACACCAACGCCCTGGTCAACGGCTTCTTCGCGGTGCTCGCCCTGGCCGTGGCCGCGGTGGTGCTGACCCGCCCGCGCGCCACCTGGGTGCGGGCCGTCGCCTGGGGCGGGCTGGCGCTCGGCGTGGTGGGGATCCTGATCTCCGCCGGCATGTACCTCGACCTGTTCGGCAGCATGCCCACCGTGCCTAAGGCCCCCGCGGGCGCCGGACCCTCGGCCCCGTAAGGCCACCCGGGCCGCTTCCTAAGCACCGGACGGGCACCACGGGCGGCGCCTTAGGGAACCCGCGGGCAGCACCGCGGGTTTCCGGGCCCCGCCCGGGTCCGGAGATCGGGAACTCTCCCGATGCGGCACACCCCCCTCGGCGAGCAGGCTGGAGCACCTCGGCACACCGCCGGGGAAACCGCCGTCAGGGGAGAGACACCATGTACCGCTCCGAGCTGGAAATGCGGGTCCGCTACGAGGAACTGCGCCGCGAGGCCGACCGGCAGCGCCTGGTGCGCGAGGCGACCGACACCGCGCAGGCCGGCCGCCGCGGCGCCGCCCGGTCCGGGGCCGACGAACCCGAAGGGCGGGTGAGTGCCCGGGGCAGGCGGCCGCGGATCCGCCGCGCCACCGCCTGACCGCGAGGCTCCCGTGGCCGTCCACGTGCCGGCGTCGCCGGCCGCCCCGCAGCCCTCCGCCCGGCTTCCGGTGCGCTTCGCACCGGGCCGGGCGCTTCGCCTGCCGAAACCCACTGCCGGATGGTCGGTCCCCTGTGCGATGCTCACCGGCGTGGAGACCAGGTCCGTCAGTCCCGTGTTCGTCGGCCGCGCGGCCGAACTCGCCGTGCTGGGGGACGCGCTCGCCCGCGTCACGGCGTCCGGCGAGCCCCAGGCCCTGCTGATCGGCGGTGAGGCCGGGGTCGGAAAGACCCGCCTCATCGAGGAGTTCGGCGAGTCCGCCCGCGCCCGCGGCGCCCTCGTCGCGCTCGGCGGCTGCATCGAGATCGGTTCCGAGGGCCTGCCCTTCGCGCCGTTCTCCGCGATCCTGCACACCCTCAACTGGCACCTGCGCGACGAGCTGGCCGCCGCCGTCGCCGGACAGGAGGGCGAACTCGCCCGCATCCTGCCCGAATTGGGGGAGGCCCCCGGCGAGGCGCACGACGAGGAGATCGGCCGCGCCCGCCTCTTCGAGCTGACCGCCCGCCTCCTGGAGCGGCTCGCCGCCCACCGCACCCTCGTCATCGTCGTCGAGGACCTCCACTGGGCCGACCGCTCCACCCGCGAGCTGTTCGCCTACCTCCTGCGCTCCCTGCACGACGCGGGCGTCCTCCTGGTGGCGACGTACCGCTCGGACGACATCCACCGCCGCCACCCCCTGCGCCCCTTCCTCGCCGAGATCGACCGGATGCGCACGGTCCGCCGCGTCGAACTCGCCCGCTTCAACCGCGAGGAGGTCCGCTCCCAGATCGCCGGGATCCAGGGCAGCGACCCCGAGGAGGACACCGTCGACCGGGTCTTCCGGCGCTCCGAGGGCAACGCCTTCTTCGTCGAGGAGCTGGCCCGCGGGCTCGCCGACGGCGCGCTGCACGGCCTCAGCGACCCGCTGCGCGATCTGCTGCTGGTGCGCGTCGAGGCCCTCCCCGAGGACGCCCAGCGGGTGGTGCGCACGGCCGCCGAGGGCGGCTCCACGGTCGAACACGAACTCCTCTCCGCCGTCTGCCGGATGCCCGAGGACGACCTCATCGAGGCGTTGCGGTCCGCCGTCGGCAGCAACACCCTCGTGCCCACCCAGGACGGCACGGGCTACCGCTTCCGGCACGCCCTCGTCCGCGAGGCCGTCGTCGACGACCTGCTGCCCGGCGAGCGCACCCGCCTCAACCGCCGCTACGCCGAGGCCCTGGAAGCCAACCCCTCGCTCGTCCGCGCCGACGTCTGCGCCGCCCGGCTCGCCAGCTACTGGTACAAGTCCCATGACGCCGCCAAGGCGCTGCCCGCCGTCCTCGCCGCCTCCGTGCAGGCCCGCCGCCGCCATGCCTACGCCGAACAACTGCGGCTGCTGGACCGGGCCCTGGAGCTGTGGGACGACGCGCCCACGGAGGTCCGCCAGGGGGTGCGCCCGGTCGACTACGCCGAGGCGTACCCGGCCTGCGGCTGCCACGACGGCGACGCCCTGCGCTTCCTCGACCTGCTCGCCGAGATCGCGGTGGCCGCCCGGCTCTCCGGCGACAACGAACGCGCCTTCACGATCGTCAAGCGTGCCCTGCGGTCGCTGCGCGGCGAGAGCGACCCCCTTCGTACGGCGTGGTTCCTGGTGCAGCGCTCCCGGCTCTGCCAGGGCACCGGCCGCGGCAACGGCTGGGAGGACCTCGGCGCCGCACAGGAGCTGATGCGCGGCCTGCCGCCGTCCTCCGTGCACGCCGAGGTGCTCGCCGCCGTCGCCAGCTGGGCGATCCTGCACGACCCGGGCCCCGGTACCTTCGCGACGGCCGAACGCGCCGTGGAACTCGCCCAGTTGGTGGGCGACGAGGAGGCCGAGCTCAATTCCCGGCTGACCCTGGCGGGGCTGCGGGTCGACTCCGGGGAGGTCGACGCGGGCCTCGACGACTTCCGCACCAGCCTCGGCCTCGCCGTCGACCGCGGCTACTTCGCCGTCATCGCCCGCGGCCACGTCAACTTCCCGTCCGCCCTGGAAGGCGTCGGCCGCTCCCACGAGGCCGTCGAGGTCACCGAGCGGGGCATCGAACTCACCACCCGCTACGGCCTCAAGGACAGCACCAGCTGGGTCCTGGGCAACCGCGCCGAATCGCTGCAGTCGCTGGGCCGCTGGGAGGAGGCGGGCCGGGCCGCCGAGGACGCCCGCCGCCTGGCCCAGAGCCCCCGCGCCATCGCGCTGGCCGCCAGCCGCCGCACCGCTCTCGCCCTGGACCAGGGCGACCTGGCCGGTGCCGCACGCGAACTGGCCGTCGCCCAGGAGCACTACGGCACCCACGACCCGCAGCCGCAGCACGCCCTCGTCATGGCGCGGCACGCCCTGCGGATCGCCGCCCACCAGGGCCGCATCCTCGACGTCCGCAGCATCCTCCAGCAGGTCCTGGACGCCGGCTTCCCGCCCGGTACCCAGCGCTACGCCTGGCCGCTGCTCTGGTCGGCCACCACCGCCGAAGCCGACGCCCGGGGCCTGCCCGCCGCCGGCCCCGGCCGGGCCGCGGTCCTCGCCCGCATCCGGGACGCCGCCAAGAAGCTGCCCCGCATCTGCCCCGTCTGGGCGGCCCACGGCCTCGCGCTCGACGCCGAACTCCGCCGCGCCGAAGGCCGCGAGACCCCTGACGCCTGGGCCGAGGCGGTCACCGCCTTCGAGCCCCTCGACCGCCCGCACGAACTCGCCCGGGCCTGCTACCGCTGGGCGGAGTCCCTCCTGCACGGCAGCGAGCGGGCCACCCTCGGCCTGCACGGCCGCACCCCGCGCGAGGCCGCCGTGCTCCTGCTCACCCAGGCGCACACCGCCGCCGCGACGATGGGCGCCCGCCCGCTCGCCGGGGAACTCGGACTCCTGGCCCAGCGCGCCCGCATCCCCCTGCCCGGCCTGCAGCCGCCGGGCGCGGCGGAGCCGGGAGCCGGCAGCGCCGTGCCCGCGCAGCCCTCACCCGCCGGCGCCGTCCCCGCCGAATCCCTCGGCCTGACGCCCCGCGAACGCGATGTCCTGCGGCTGGTCGCCGACGGGCGCAGCAACCGCCAGATAGCCGACACCCTGTTCATCTCCCCGAAGACCGCCAGTGTCCATGTCTCCCACATCCTCGCCAAGCTGGGCGTCTCCGGCCGCGGCGAAGCGGGCGCGATGGCCCACCGCCTGCGCCTCTTCGGCGAGCCGGTGCCGGGCCAGGGCTCGGTCGTGACGCCCTGACCGGCAGGCCGGGCCCGTGACGGGCGCCCGGCAGCGGGCGCCTAGGGCAGCTACCCGTCCCGCTCCGCGTCCCTCTCCCGGTCGTGGTCCCCGGCCCCCTGCTGCCGGGGCGCCCTGACGACGACGGTCCCCGAGGTGAGATCGATCGGGCCCTTCCCCGGGTCGCCGTCGCCCACGTCGTCGACGACGAGCGACATCTTCTGCCGCTCCTCGTCGGTGTGCTTGCGCCCCGGTGCGAACAGTTCTTCCGCGATGTTGAACATGGTGCCCTGTCCCCTCGTCGGCCGACACGCACCCGTCCCCCCCTGCTCCCGAGTGTAGGCAGGGCACCCGAAAAAGGGATCAGCCGGATCAGCTCACCTGGAGGCGGAGAATCCGGTCATCTCCCTTGTGCGGCGTGCCGCGTCCGTCGGTGTTGCTGGTGACCAGCCACAACGTCCCGTCGCCGGCTGACACGACGGTCCGCAGCCGCCCGTAGGTGTCCTTCAAAAAGGCCTGCGGTGCCGCCACCGGCCTGGTCCCGTTCAGCGGGATCCGCCACAGCCGTTCGCCGCGCAGCGACGCCATCCAGATGGAGCCCTTGGCGTAGGCGATGCCGCTGGGCGAGGCGTCCGCGGTCCTCCACACCTCGACGGGGTCCATGAACCCGGAGCCCGCGGCCTTGCCCTTGGCCCTGCCCTCGACCTTCGGCCAGCCGTAGTTCCGGCCCGGCTCGATCACATTGAGCTCGTCCCAGGTGTTCTGCCCGAACTCCGAGGCCCACAGCCGCTTGTCGTCGTCCCAGGCCAGGCCCTGCACATTGCGGTGGCCGTAGTCGTACACCACCGAATCCGCCTCGGGGTTGCCGTGCGCCGGTTCGCCGTCCGGCGTCATCCGGAGGATCTTGCCGCCCAGGGACTGCTTGTCCTGCGCCAGCCCGGTGTCGCCGGTCTCACCGGTGCCGGCGTAGAGCATCTTGTCCGGGCCGAAGGCGATCCGGCCGCCGTTGTGGATCCGGCGCTTGGGGATGCCCTTGAAGATCGTGTCGGGCGCGCCCAGCTGATTGCCCTGCGGGCGCTTCTCGTCGTAGTTCATGCGGGCGATGCGGTTGTCGGACGCGGTGGTGAAGTACGCGTAGACCTGGTGGTCCGCCCCGAAGGCGGCGGACACCGCGATCCCCAGCAGCCCGCCCTCGCCCCCCGGCTCCACCCCCGGCACCGACCCCAGCTCGGTGATCTTCCCGCCGTGCGCCGCGACCCGGACGATCTTCCCGGTGTCCCGGGAGGCGACCAGCAGGTCCCCGCCCGGCAGCACCGCCACGCCCCACGGCGACTTCAGCCCGGTGGCCAGGGTGCCGGTCACCTTGACCGAGCCCTTGGCGGGCGGCGCGGCCGACGACGGGGTGGCACCCGGCGAGGCGGCGGCGCCCCGGTTCTTCGCCGGGGCGGAACTCGCCCCGCCCTGGGGCTGCGCGCCGCCGGCCGAACAGCCCGCTGCCAGGAGCAGCGAAGCGGTGGCCAACACGGCGGTCTGGAAACGGCGTTGCACGGCAGGGTCCTCTCGTCGGCGGGCGTGGACAAGAACACCACACCGCGGCCCCGCCGCGAGGCGCGTCGTCCGTTCCTCGAGCCACTCCCACCTGCCATGATCCGGCCGTCGCCGCCGTGCCGCGAGCGCGACACGCACGGCGGCGGACGTCGCCGAGGTGCTGGTCGCGGCGGCCCTGCTCAGTCCCAGGACCCGAGCGCCGGCGGCAGCGCCGCGATCTCGGCCAGGTCCTCACGGGTGAGCGTCAGCTGCGCGGCCTTGGCGTTCTGGGCGGCCCAGCGCTCCTTCTTCGTGCCCGGCACCGGGACGACATGCCGGCCCTGCGCCAGCACCCACGCCAGCGCCGCCTGCCCCGGTGTGGCGCCGTGGCGGGCGCCGACCCGCCGCAGCCCCGCCACCACCGGCTGGTTCGCGGCCATCATCTCGGCGGTGAAGCGGGGGTGGCGGGCCCGTATGTCCTCCGGTTCGAAGCCCTGCCCCGGGGTGAGGGTGCCGGTCAGATAGCCGTTGCCCAGCGGCATCGCCGCCAGGAAGCCGATGCCCCGCGACTCGCACCACGGCAGCAGCTCCTCCCGCGCCTCCGGTGACCACACCGACAGCTCCGCCTGCACGCTGCTGACGGGGAACACCTGCTGGATGCGCTCCAGTTGGGCCAGCGTGCCGTCGTGCATCCGCGAGCGGGGCCGTGCCCCGCCGCCCGCCGGCCGCCGCTCCGCACGGCCCGCGCGGGCCGGCCGTACCGCCCGCGCACCCACCGCGCTCAGCCCCAGCGACCGCACCTTCCCCGCCGCCACCAGCTCCGCCATCGCCCCCCAGGTCTCCTCCACGGGCACTTCGGGGTCGGCCCGGTGCAGCTGGTAGAGGTCGATGTGGTCGGTCTGCAGCCGGCGCAGCGAGGCGTCGCAGGCGCGCTTGACGTAACCGGGCCGCCCATTGGCGACGATGTGCTGCTCGCCCACCAGCAGCCCGCACTTGGTCGAGACGAACGCGTCCGTCCGCCGCTCCTTGAGCACCCGCCCCACCAGCAACTCGTTGGTGAACGGGCCGTACATATCGGCGGTGTCCAGCAGGCTGCACCCCCGGTCCAGCGCGGTGTGCACGGCCCGCAGCGAGCTGTCCAAGCTGCGCTGCGACTCGGTGTACCCCCAGCTCATCGGCATACAGCCGAGCCCGATGGCGCCCACTTCGAGAGCCCCCGCACCGATTGTCCTGCGCTCCACCTGGTTGTGCCTCCGTCCC
>Ga0207426_1001433_pt1 | contig 19799 bp, 17 predicted proteins | sample AraplaMF_Cvi_mMS_FD_184265 | JGI IMG/M metagenome (GOLD analysis project Ga0207426, IMG submission 184265) | Arabidopsis root microbial communities from the University of North Carolina, USA - plate scrape MF_Cvi_mMS (SPAdes) (version 2) | ecosystem: Host-associated > Plants > Roots > Endosphere... | reverse complement strand
CGGCATGTCGACCTTCCTGGTCGGCGAAAGTCTGATGCGGCAGGCCGATGTCACCGCGGCCACGCGCACGCTGCTCGCGCGCGAAAGCGCAACGCGCGCCACGGGCACGCGCTGACATGGCGAACAAGCCGGTCAAGGCCAAGCCGGCGAAGAAGGCCGGCCCTGCCCTCACCCATATCGGCGCCTCCGGCGAGGCGCGGATGGTCGACGTGTCGGACAAGCCTGCGACCGAACGGCTCGCGGTCGCCGAAGGCCGCGTGATCATGACCCCGGCCACGCTCGATCTGATCGTGTCCGGCAATGCCAAGAAGGGCGACGTGCTCGGCACCGCGCGCATCGCCGGCATCATGGCCGCCAAGCGCACCTCAGAGCTGATCCCCCTCTGCCATCCTCTTGCGCTATCGAAGGTCACCGTCGACATCGAGCCCGACGCGAAGCTGCCGGGCTGCCTCGTCCGTGCCAGCGTCAAGGTGACGGGCCCGACCGGAGTCGAGATGGAAGCGCTGACGGCCGTCTCGGTCGCCTGCCTGACCATCTACGATATGATCAAGGCGGTCGAGCGCGGCGTCCGCATCGAGGGCATCCACCTGATCGAGAAGCTCGGCGGCAAGTCCGGCCACTACCGCGTCTAGACCCTCATCTCGGTATTGCTTTGCCCTGTCGCTATTTCAGCGACGTGCTGATTGATCCGAATTTCAGCTTCAGCGTCGTGCCGAGATTGTTGACGACGGTAATGATGGCAAGCGCGATGCCGGCGGCGATCAGGCCGTACTCGATGGCGGTCGCACCGGATTCGTCGGCAATGAACTGCTTCAAAATGGTTTTCACGATCGTATCCTCTCTGTCTCGTTGGCAGGAGAACTCGCAAATCACGTGCCAGTGCCGACATGAGGATTGCCAGCGGGTTAGATGGTTAAGCCTTGGTTGATCGCGATGCGACCGGCAGAACTTGACCGGCATCGCGACAGCAACCGGCAAATCCTGCAGGCTTCGGGCTCGACAACTCGATCGCATTTGCGCGCGGCCCTTCATGGCACGTTAACCGCGCTTCCTAACTTCGCCTCCATACCGTTCCCGTAAACCGACGGATGTTTTGAGGATCAAGAATTGATCCTGGCGTGTGCACGGCGACGATCGACATGATGACGAAATACGGCAGCCGCCTTTTCGACCAGGCCTTCGCGCGCAGCGGACCGATCCGCTGGCTCGTAATGGGCGGCACGCTGCTGATCGCCGCGATCGCCATCGGCTCGATCCTGATGGCGCAGAATTTCCGCGAGCGCGCGCTGCGCAACAGCGGACGCGAGCTGGAAAACACCGTGCTCCTGCTCGCCCATCATTTCGACCAGCAATTGCAGGACTTCGCTGTCATCCAGAGGGACTTCGTCGACCACGTTCGTGCGACGGGGATCAACACGCCCGAAGCTTATCGCAAACGTCTCTCCGGTCAGGACACCCACCGGATGCTGCGTGCGAAGATCGACGCGCTGCCCTATATGGGCGGCGTCAACGTCATCGACGCCGAAGGCAATGTGATCAATTCGTCGACGGCATGGCCGGCGCCGAAGGTCAACGTCGCCGACCGTGCCTATTTCCGCACCTTCCGCTACGACCCCAATGCGCCGGATGTCCTGATCGAGCCGGTGCACAGCCGCATCTCCGGCGCCTGGACCATCCTGATCGTGCGCAGGATCACAGGCCCGAATGGCGAGTTCATGGGCGTCGTCGGACGCGGCATCGAACCGGCCAATTTCGAAAAATTCTTCGAATCCGTCGTGCTCGGCGACGGCGCGACGATCTCGATGCTGCATCGGGACGGCACGCTGCTCGCCCGCTTCCCCCATTCCGGCGAGCTGATGGGACGCAATTTCAGGAACGGCTCGTTCGAGCAGCAGCGCATCTTCGGCCTCGATCAATTCGCCGGCCGCTTCATCAGCCCGGTCGACGGCGAAGACCGATTGATCTCGGCCCGCGCCCTGCCCCACTTCCCGATCCTGATGATGGCCACCATGACGCGCACGGCGGCCCTGACGGACTGGCGCGAGCAGATCGGGATGCTGATCTCAGTCGCTGGCGCCTCGGCGCTCGCCATCGCCGGCGTGCTGATCGCGATCGTGCGCAAGCTGCTGGAGCAGCACCGCGCCTCGCGCGAACGGCTGACCCTGGAGAAGCAGCGCCTCGACCGTGCCGTCAACAACATGACCCAGGGCCTCCTGCTGTTCGACGCGGAACGCCGGCTCGTGGTCTGCAACGAGCGCTACATCGAGATGTACGGCCTGTCGCCGGACGTGGTGAAGCCGGGCTCGAGCTTCCACGACATCATCGCCCATCGCAAGGCGACCGGCTCGTTCACCGGCGACACCAGGGACTATGTCGCGCGCGTGCTGCGCGACATCCATGTTCGCAATTCCATGGTGGTCGAGACCTCCGACGGCCGCTCGATCCACATCCTCAACGAACCGCTTGCCGACGGCGGCTGGGTCGCAACTCACGAGGACATCACCGAGCGGCGGCGCATCGAGGAGCGCATCACCCACCTCGCCCATTACGACGCGCTGACCGATCTGCCCAACCGCACCATGTTCCACGAGCATCTGCGGGCTGAGCTTGCCGCGCTCGCCGACGGCGAAGAGATCGCGGTGCATTACATCGACATCGACGAATTCAAGGGCGTCAACGACGCGCTCGGCCATCTCGTCGGCGACGAGCTGTTGAAATCGATCGCGGCAAGCCTGCGCTGCTGCGCCGGGCCGACCGACTTCGTGGCGCGGCTCGGCGGCGACGAATTCGCCATCGTACAGAGCGCGGTGACCTCGCTGGAGCAGGTCAACGACCTCGTCGCGCGGCTGTTCGAGGCGATCCGCACGCCGTTCGACTGCATGGGTCACCATCTCACCACCGACGCCAGCATCGGCATCGCGCTGGCGCCGCAACACGGCGCCGCGCTCGACCGGATCCTGAAGAACGCCGACATGGCGATGTACGCCGCCAAGGCCGCCGGACGCCGCACCTATCGCTTCTTCGAACCGGAGATGGACGCCAGGGTGCGCGAGCGCCGGCAGCTCGAGATCGACCTGCGCCACGCCATCGCCCATGGCGGGCTCGAGGTCTACTACCAGCCTTGCCTCGGCCTCAAGGACGACCGTATCACCGGCTGCGAGGCGCTGGTGCGCTGGCGCCACCCCGAACGCGGCATGGTCTCGCCGGCCGAGTTCATTCCGATCGCCGAGGACACCGGCCTGATCAACGAGATCGGCGAATGGGTGCTCAAGACCGCCTGCAGCGATGCCGCGACCTGGCCCGACGACATCCGCCTCGCCGTCAACGTCTCGCCGGTGCAGTTCAAGAGCGGCACGCTGGCGCTGAAGATCATGGCCGCGCTCGCCGCGTCCAACCTGCCGGCGAGCCGGCTGGAGCTCGAGATCACCGAGGCCGTGCTGATCCGCGACGACGACGCCGCGCTTGCGATCCTGCATCAGCTCCGCGCCATCGGCGTGCGCATCGCGCTCGACGATTTCGGCACCGGCTATTCCTCGCTGAGCTATCTGCACCGCTTCCCGTTCGACAAGATCAAGATCGATCGCTGCTTCGTCAACGACATCGCCGGTCCCGACGGCTCGGCCAGCATCGTCCAGGCCGTCGTCAACCTCGCAACCGCGCGCCGCATGACGACGACGGCCGAAGGCGTCGAGACCGAAGAACAACAGCGCCTGCTCCGCACGCTCGGCTGCTCGGAAATGCAGGGCTACCTGTTCAGCGCGGCGAAGCCGGCCGACAAGATGCTGGAGCTGTTCGCGCTCCATCGCAGCCGTCTCGCCCGGCGCGGCGGCAGCGAGAGCCGCCGGCGCGAAGCAGGTTAGGTCTTCAGCCGCCCAGCGCTTGACGGGTCCACCAGGCCCGGATATTTCCCCTCTTGCAGCTGCCGATGCGTGGCTGCCGTAGGCGTTACCGTCATCCAACGCGTCCTTTGTCGAGAGGAACCCGGCTGGGAGATCTCGATTCACGAGACGCCACGGTCATGCCCTCACTCTCCCTGCTTGCGACCAATCCTCGGCTCAAAGCGCCTGAACCGGCATGGCTCATCTGTGCCGTGACGTCGGCCGCCTTGCCGGATGGCTTGCTGACGGGATCAACGCGGTTGCCGTGGCCCTCAATCTCATTGAGAGGCAACCATGAAGATGACTGGCAACACGATCCTCGTCACCGGCGCGACCAGCGGAATCGGCCGCGCGCTGGCCGAGGCCTTCCACGACCGCGGCAATCGCGTCATCGTCACCGGGCGGCGGCAGGCCCCGCTCGAACAGATCGCGGCTGAACGCCCCGGTCTGACCTGCCTGCAGCTCGATCTCAACGATCCCGCGAGCCCGCCGCGCTTGTCGGCTGAACTCCGCGAGCGCTTCCCTGAGCTCAACGTGCTGATCGCCAATGCCGGCATCTCGCGGCCGGAAGACATGACGGCAAACGACTGGGACGCATCTGACGCCACAGCGATCGTCGAGACCAACATTCTCGGCGTGCTGCGCGTGACGGCGGCGGCCCTCCCGTTCCTGAAGGGGCGGCCGAACGCGACGATCATGGTGACCAGCTCGAACCTCGCCTTCGTGCCGCGGGCCGACTTCCCGGCCTATTGCGCCAGCAAGGCCTTCCTGCACTCCTGGCTGCAGTCGCTGCGGCACCAGCTCCGCAAGATTCCTGTCGAGGTTCTGGAGCTGGCGCCGCCCTATGTGCAGACCGAACTCACCGGTGCTCAACAGGCAAACGACGCGCGCGCCATGCCGCTAGCCTCGTACATTGCGGAGGTCATGCAATTACTGGAGCTGCGGGTTCATCCCCGCGATGAAGTGTTGGTCGAACGTGATCGTGCGCGCCGCTGGGCCGAGCGCGACGGGCGTTACGAGGCGGTCTTCGCCGCGATGAACCCGAGCTGACGGCGTCCCAAACGAAATCGCCCGGGAGCGGCAATCCACTCCCGGGCGATCGACGTATTGATGTCGAAACTGTTAGTTCGGCACCGCAGCCTTCGGAGCAGGCTTGGCCGCGACCGCATTCGCGGTCTGGCCGTGCAGGAAGTCGAAGGCCGCGTGCAGGGCCTTGTCGTCCTTCTCTTCCGGCGGAACGTAGGACTGCGAGCCGGTCTGCTCGGCACCATCCGCATTCTGCAAATGGCCGCGCATCTGGGATTCCGCCATGGTGTCCATCCGGCCCTTCAGCTCCGGCGGGATATCCTGGAGGATCTCGATGTCGGGCGCGACGCCCTGGGCCTGGATCGAGCGGCCCGACGGGGTGTAGTACCGCGCCGTCGTCAACGCCAGCGCGCCATTGCCGGCACCGAGCGGGATGATGGTCTGCACCGAGCCCTTGCCGAACGAGCGCGTGCCGATCAGGGTCGCGCGCTTGTGGTCATGCAGCGCGCCGGAGACGATCTCCGAGGCCGAGGCCGAGCCGCCATTGATCAGGACCACCAGCGGCTTGCCCTTGATGAGGTCGCCGCCATGCGCGGTGAAGCGCTGGGTCTCTTCCGGATTGCGGCCGCGGGTCGAGACGACCTCGCCGCGCTGCAGGAACGCGCTCGAGACCGACACGGCCTGGTCGAGCAGTCCGCCCGGATTGTTGCGCAGGTCCACCACGTAGCCCACGAGTTTCTCCTGCGGCACGTCCTTGGTGATCGAGGCGATCGCCTTCTTCAGGCCGTCGGTGGTCTGCTCGTTGAACGAGGTAATGCGGATATAGCCGATGTCGCCGTTCTCGACGTGGAAGCGCACCGGGCGCACATGGATGATCTCGCGCTTGATCGCGACATCGAGCGGGGCGTCGGCGCCCTTGCGCACGATGGTGAGCTTGGTCTGGGTGTCGACCGGGCCCTTCATCTTGTTGACGGCCTGCTCGAGCGTCATGCCCTGCACGGCCTCGCCGTCGATCTTGCTGATGAGGTCGCCGGACATGATGCCGGCCTTGGACGCCGGCGTATCGTCGATCGGCGAGACGACCTTGACCAGGCCCTCTTCCATCGTGACCTCGATGCCGAGCCCGCCGAACTCGCCGGAGGTGGTCTCCTGCATCTCGGTCCAGGCCTTGGCATTCATGTAGCGCGAATGCGGATCGAGCGAGGTCACCATGCCGGTGATGGCGCCTTCGATCATCTTGGCGTTGTCGGGCTTCTCGACATAGCTCGCCTTCACGCGCTCGAAAACTTCCCCGAACAGGTTGAGCTGGGAATAGGCGTCATCCGCGCTCGCTGCCGCCCGTGCCGCCCAGACACCGCCGTGCGGACTGGCTACCAGAAGGGTCAGGCACGCTCCCGTGAGTGCGCCCAGGGGGAACAGCAGGTTTTTCCGCATGGATAGTCTGGCCTTTTTGCTTTGGGGCTTCGGAAGCGCCTTGCAATTGGCGATCCAGCCCGCTGTTCACAATACCATTCAGGTTTCTTCAAGGCCGGGATGCCGCGCCGACCGGTCGACCGTACAAATTCCTTCGCAAAAGCCTGGCCAAAAAGCCTTGGCCCTGAACCTAAACTTTTGGCAACGTTCCGAAACCGTCTCTCGCGAGGCGGGAATCGGTCGTCCGGCCCACGCCTCGCAGGTATGCGATTTTAGGATGGTTTTGGAGGGCCGGACGCGATAGGCGATGCAATAACGCTTCAAATTCTCGGGAGGACAACAATGAATGACGCGCCCCGCAGCCGGCCGGAGAGGAACGTCGAACTCGGAGCCAGCAACGAGCTGTTCCAGAACCTGCACGAATTCATCCGCAAGGCGCGCGCTAACCTCAACCAGAACGCCTGGGATTACATCGTCGGCGCTGCCGAGACCGAGACCACGATGCGCCGCAACCGCATGGCGCTGGACGAGATCGCCTTCCGCCCGCGCGTGCTGCGCGACGTCCGCCACGTCGATGCCTCGGTTGATCTGTTCGGGCGCAAGATGCGCCTCCCCGTGGTGCTCGCCCCCGTCGGCGCGCTGGAGATCTTCGACCCGCACGGCGCGGCCAGCGTTGCTCGCGCCTGCGGCACTTTCGGTGCGGCGCACATGCTGAGCTCGGTGTCCGAGCCGGGCCTGGAGAAGACTGCCGAAGCCGCCCCCGATGCGCTGCGGCTCTATCAGCTCTATGTCCGCGGTGACGACGCCTTCGTCGCCGACGTGGTCAGCCGCAGCGAGAAGAACGGCTATGCCGCGTTCTGCCTGACCGTGGACACCGCCCATTACAGCCGTCGCGAGCGTGACATCGCCAAGCGCTATGTGCGCGAGAGCCGCCTGCGCGCCACCGGCGGCGACTACCAGAAAGGTCTGGAGTGGCGGACCGTGAAGATGGTCAAGGACAAGTTCAAGATCCCACTGATCCTCAAGGGCATCGCCACCGCCGAGGACGCCCAGATCGCGGTCGATCACGGCGTTGACTGGATCTACGTCTCCAACCATGGCGGCCGCCAGCTCGACCACGGCCGCGGCGCGATGCATGTGCTCCCGGAGATCGTCGATGCCGTGAAGGGCCGCGCCAAGATCATGGTCGACGGCGGCTTCTGCCGCGGCACCGACATCGTCAAGGCAATCGCGGCGGGCGCCGACATGGTCGGCATCGGCCGGCTGCAATGCTGGGCGCTGGCGGCGGCGGGCGAAGCCGGCGTGGCGCGGATGCTGGAACTGCTGGAGGACGAGGTGCTGCGCTGCCTCGGCCTGCTCGGCGCTACGTCCTTCGCCGAGGTCAACAAGGCCTGCCTGCATCAGGCCACCGCGACCAACGCGCCGAGTGTGTTCAGCGCATTCCCGCTGTTCGACCACGACCCCTACCGGTACTGAGTGAAAGGACGCAGGTGACCTCGCTCTCTCCCGGCAGCGCGGACGCGCTTCTGTTCGATCTCGGGCGCGTCGTACTCGACATCGATTTCTCCAAGGCGATCGCCTGCTGGGCGGGACACGCGGGTTGCGAGCCGAAGGCCATCGTCGCACGCTTCGTGCGCGAGGAGGCTTACCGGCTACACGAGGTCGGCAAGCTCAGTGATGCCGACTATTTCCAGTCGCTGCGCACATCGCTCGGGATCGGCATTTCCGATGCGCAGTTCCTGGAAGGCTGGAACGCGATCTTCGCCGGCGAGATGCCCGATATCGCCGAGCTGCTGCCGCGCGCCGCCAAGCAGATGCCGCTCTACGCCTTCTCGAACACCAACCGGCCGCATGTGGACTATTTCTCCCGGGAATATGCCGGCCTGCTCGGTCATTTCCGCGAGCTCTATCTGTCGTCCAGCATCGGCCTGCGCAAACCGGACGCGGCGGCCTTCGACCATGTCGTCGCGGCCATGGGCGTGCCGGCCAACCGGATCGTGTTCTTCGACGACCTCGCCGAGAACATCGAGGGCGCGCGGGCCCGCGGCCTAACCGCGGTGCACGTGACGTCACCGACCGATGTCGGGAATGCGCTGCGGGCGCTCGGCATCTGACCGGCCTTGCCCTCCTATCCGCCTGCTTCAGGAACTGATTTGGCGGAAGATGAGGAACGAACACAGTTTGTACAATTTTATACAGAGTTCCGGGGAACGATTGCCCGCGTCCGGACTCATGACTCCGTTGGGAATTCTACATCGGACTTATCGTCGTGTTGGGCAAAAGCTACCTCACCAAGCAGGCCTCCCTGCTGATGAAATTCGCCAGAACCACTTCGGATTCTGACCTCTCCGCAAAACTGATCAGCAAGGCGGCCGACCTGAAAGCCCAGGCCGATCCGATGCCCGACACGGACCAGGGCCCCGAAGCGCCTGACGTCAGTCCGCAGAAGCAGCCGGGGACGTGACCGGCACCGACGATGGTCGATCGGCCTGCGCCGGATGGATTATTCCGCGCCGGCGACGTTTTGCGTCTGCGCCTGCACTCGGCTAGAATTCTCGCTGGCGATTTGCCCGGGTGGGTGCAGCTGGAGTTTTCACCGTGGCCCTGATGCCGGTTTCTGACGCGCTCGCCGCGGTGCTGTCTGGCGCTGAGCCGCTGCCCGAAGAAACCATCGCTCTCGATCAGGCCTTCCACCGCGTGCTCGCGCGCGACGTCGCGGCGCGGCGGACGCAGCCGCCGCAGGCGATGTCGGCGATGGACGGCTATGCCGTGCGTACCGCCGACGCGGGGGCAATCGATTCCCAACTGACGGTCATCGGTGAAGTCGCTGCCGGCCGGCCATTCGCGGGATCGGTGGGCGCCGGCGAAGCGGTGCGGATCTTCACCGGCGGCGTCGTGCCTGACGGCGCCGATGCCGTCGTGATCCAGGAGGACACGGTCGCCGACGGCAAGCGCATCACCATCAAGGAAGCGGCGGTCTCCGGGCGGCATATCCGCCCTGCCGGCGTCGACTTCTCGGAAGGCGACGTGCTGCTGCGCAAGGGTCTCAGGCTCACCGAGCGCGACCTCGCGCTCGCCGCGGGCATGAACCACCCGCTCCTGCCCGTCCGCCGCCGCCCGAAGGTCGCGATCCTCGCCACCGGCGACGAGCTGGTGATGCCGGGCACCACGCCCGGCCCTGGCCAGATCGTCTATTCCAACGGCTATGCCCTGCACGCGCTCGCGCGCAGCGAGGGCGCCGATACCATCGACCTCGGGGTTGCCGCCGACACGCTGGACGCCACCACCGCCGGCATCCGCCGCGCCCGGGACAGCGGCGCCGACATACTGATCACCACCGGCGGCGCCTCGGTCGGCGACCACGATCTGGTGCAGCAGGCGCTGAGGGCCGAAGGCATCGCGATGGCTTTCTGGAAGATCGCCATGCGTCCGGGCAAGCCGATGATGAACGGACAGCTCGGCGCAATGCGCGTGATCGGCCTGCCCGGCAATCCCGTGTCATCCTATGTGTGCGGCTTCCTGTTTCTGGTGCCGCTGATTCGCGCGCTGTCGGGGCGTTCGGTGATTCACCATCGCCGCGAACGCGCCTTGCTCGGCCGCGACGTCGGCCCGAACGACCAGCGCGAAGACTATCTGCGCACGCGCCTCGACGAGCGCGACGACGGCACGATGGTCGCTCATCCCGTCAACCACCAGGATTCCTCGCTGCTTGCGAATCTCGCTGCGGCACAGGCACTTCTCATACGCGCACCATTCGCGCCGAAGGCCGAGGCCGGCACGCCTTGCGAGGTGTTGCGACTGCCCGCGTGAGCGCTTCGTTCGCGTGCATTCCGCGAACTTTGCCGCGTTCACGCTAAATTAAGCAGTTGCGGAACATGTATCGAACATATAGTGTCCGTTCATGATTTGTTTCGAGGATGTAGCGGCTTATTGCCGAATTCAGCGTCTCGGAATCGAACGACATCAACCGGGGGATTTTGGTCGAGATGTTAACGCGCAAACAGTACGAGCTCCTGCGGTTCATCAGTGAGCGCCTGAAGGAAAGCGGCGTGCCGCCCTCCTTCGACGAGATGAAGGATGCGCTCGATCTGCGCTCGAAGTCGGGCATCCACCGCCTGATCACCGCGCTCGAGGAGCGTGGCTTCATTCGCCGCCTGCCCAACCGCGCCCGCGCCATCGAGGTCATCAAGCTGCCCGAGCTGCAGGCCGCCGCCGGCAACCGCCGCGGCTTCACGCCGAGCGTGATCGAGGGCAATCTCGGCAAGGTGCGCACGACCTCCAGCCCGCCCGCCGACGAGGGCGAGCGTCCCGTCGCGGTGCCCGTCATGGGCCGGATCGCGGCCGGTACGCCGATCGAGGCGTTGCAGACCCGCAGCCACACCATCAGCGTTCCGCCCGACATGCTCGGCTCGGGCGAGCATTACGCACTCGAAGTGCGCGGCGACTCCATGGTCGAAGCCGGCATCCTCGACGGCGACATGGCGCTGATCCAGCGCAACGAGAGCGCCGACACCGGCGACATCGTGGTCGCCCTGATCGACGACGAGGAAGCGACCCTGAAGCGCTTCCGCCGCCGCGGCGCCTCGATTGCGCTCGAGCCTGCCAATGCCGCCTACGAAGTGCGCATCCTGCCGCCCAACCGGGTGAAGATCCAGGGCAAGCTGATCGGGCTGTACCGCAAATACTGACCGGGTGCTGGCCCGGTCCCGCCGATCACAAATGTTGGAGCGGATGATTGTCCGCTCCCGCCGGACAGTCTTTCCGGTTTCGCGCAGATGATCCGGCCCCTCCTCCAGGACTACATCCTCGGCACGCCGCATGGAGCAACATCGCTTCGTGACCACCAGGCGTCTAAGGAGAAGTCATGCGCTACATCATTCTGAATACCGTCGTGGCGGCACTGATCGCAGCATCAGTGTCTCAAGCCCTCGCCGCAAAAGCTCGGCACCCTATCCGGAACGAGACGGCGGCAAGCGACCAGGTTCGCAACGCCCACAATGCGATCGTGCAGCCGCCAGAGCCGAGCTGGCCCTACAGCGGCTGGTCGGCACCTGCAGGGCGCTGACGAGCGCCCTCGAATGCAGGCAAAGCGGCTTTGTTCCTAATGCAGCCGGCAAGGATCGGGAAAGATAATGTGATCGCAGCCTGCGGCGGCGAGCCGCAGATTTGCCTACAACCGGGCAGAGCGTCGCACGCTTCACTCTGATAGAGGCCTGCGCCTCGATAAAGAGACGTGGGTCGCTGTCTCCGCATGAGGAGCACCCGATGTGTGACTACAGCCTGCATGCCGTCGCGTCGCGTCCCGCCGAAGTCGGCGAGACGATCGTCTCGACAACCTTCCGCGGCACCTCGACGCGTGGCTTTGCCACCGCCGCCGATCCGACCGTCGCGGTCTGCCTGCTGCCGGGAACGGAGCTCGCCTTCGCCGACAACGTCCGCTACGACAATCGCTGGATCTGGACGCGCACCATCAATTCGCGCGTCGGCAAGTTCGGCAAGATCGATCCGCACATTCCCGACCGCCATCACGACGCGATCGAATTCCCCGACGGCAAGTACGTGCTCGTGACGCAACTCGTCGAAGGCCAGCGCGCGACCGTGCTGCAACTGCCCGTGACCCAGCCGCTCGGCGAGCGCGAGCACAAGCCGCAGACCGTTACCGACAGTCCGCCCGCAACGACACCGCGCCTGCCGATCGGTTGAAGAGAATCATCTGGGCATGATCTTTCGGAAAACCGCTGCACACTTTTCCGGATCATGCCTTAGTCCTCGGCCTGAAGGTCGGTCTCTGACGGTGTCGCGTCCTTTGCGCGCGGCGCTGCCGACCGTGGCATGAGGGACAGTTCAGACTCTCCCTCGCCGGCTGTCGCCGGCGACCAGGGGCGGTTTGCGCCCCGCGCTTTCACCGGCTGAACCACGAAGCCATCGCCACGCAGGCTCAGCGCCAGCGCGCCCTGCCTTGCGAGGCGTTGCCGGTCGATCACCATCGCCGCGCAATCCGGCGGCGCCGGCCGCGCCGTCACCACCAGAGCAGCGCGGCTGCAATCGTCGGCCAGGGCGTCGATGCGCAGCGTCAGCGCGACCAGTCGACCATCCGCCAGCGGCGTCACGCAGCCGGCCTCGTCGCAGGACACGCCGTCGGCGAGCGAGCCGTTGCCGGCATCCCGCGCATCGGCGTCGGCCGCAAGCCATTCCTTCAGCAGGAAACTGTCCTTGCCCGCCCTGATCAGATGCAGCCGCCCGTCCCCGCCGCGCACCGCCACGCTCTGGCCGTCGCCGGCGATCAGGACATCGGGTTGTCGTGCCGATAATCCCCAGAGGATCGCCGCCAGCAGCACCAGCCCTCCGGACCATCGCAGCGGCGTACGCAGCAGGCCCATCACGACGATGCCGAGGCTGGCCGCGATCAGCGGCGCGATCCCGAACGCCGGAAGGCGGCCGATCGCGCCCGGCAGCGACGCCACCCAGCGCGACACCGCCACCATCCAGTCGATGCCGATCCCCATCACCCACCAGCAGATGCCATCGAGCCCGAACGGCGCCAACAGCAATCCGATGAGCCCGGCCGGCATCACCAGGGCCGAGACCACCGGCATCGCACCGAGATTGGCCAGCACGCCGTAGGGCGTGACACGATGGAAATGGAAGGCAGCATAGGGCGTGGTCGCAAGGCCCGCGATCAACGAAGCCAGAAACAGCATCGCGATCTCGCGCCCGCCCCACATCGCGATCCGTGCCGTCGTGGAATGATCTGGCGAAGCAAACAGGTTGGGCATGCCGATCTGCACCAGCGCCACCAAGCCGAGCGTGGCAGCAAAGGACATCTGGAAACTCGGATGCACCAGCGCCTCCGGCGCGACCGCCAGCACGATGAGCGCAGCTACCGACAGCGTACGGAACGTGATGGCGCGGCGATCGACCATCACCGCGATCAGGACCACCGCCGTCATGAAGAACGATCGTTGCGTCGCGACCTCCGCACCCGACAGCAACAGGTAGAACGCGGCCGCGACCAGCGCCGCGGCCGCCGACCATTTCTTGATCGGGAAGCCGGCTGCGAGACCCGGAATGAGCGCAAGCAGCGCACGGACCGCGAAGAACACGACGCCGGCGACGACCGCCATGTGATAGCCGGAGATCGAGAGCACATGGCCAAGGCCGGAGATGAACATCGCGTCGTTGACGGGGGTGGTGATCGCATCGCGCCGGCCGGTCAGCAACGCGGTCGCGATCGCGCGGTTGTCGCCCTCGAGCGTGGCGCGGATGCGCGCATCGATCGCGTCGCGCAGGCCCTGCATGAAGGCCGCGTAGCGCAGCCGCAAGCCGCCGGTATCGGGCGGCGCCGAGGCTGTGATTGCGCCCATCACGAAGCCGGAGGCGCCGATGCCCTGGAAGAACATGTCGCGCGAAAAGTCGTAACTGCCGGGGCGCACCGGCGAGATCGGCGGCATCAGCCGCGCCTTCAATTGCACGAAGCTGCCGACCTCCGGCGCGGTGCCCTTGCGGACCGACAGGCGCACGCGCTCCAGCTTCACGTCGCTGCGTTGCGCCTCCATCGAGGTCACGCGCAGCACGAAACGGTCGGTGCGCTCGCGGATGTCACGGGTTTCGACGAAGCCCGACAGCGCCACCGAATAAAGTGGCTTTGCTAGGACAGGATGGGCAATGCGCGCCGTCTTCCAGGTCGCGACGGCAAAGCCGGCCGCGACCGCCGCAATCAGAAGCGCCGGCGCAAACCACCTGCTCCGGCGCAGCAGTACCGCGCCAAGCATGAGCGCGACCGCCGTCGTGGCAACGACCCACAGCACCGGCTCGTGATCGGCAGCAAAGTAGAACGCAATCCCGCCGCCGAAGGCGACCGGCACCCACGGCAACAGCCGCCCGGCGCCCGTCTCCGCACTAGCCCAAGCGCGCAGTGTCCCGGAGATATCAGGCCAGGCACCGACGTCTGCAGGAACAAGGCCGCCGGCATTCGCGGCCCGGCCCGTCGGCCAAGTACCGGCGATCCCCTGCGAGACGCGCTGCCGGCCCGGCTCCGCCATACCCCTGCACCCACCAATACGCGACGGGTTCAGAGGCTACCGGAACGTGCAACCCCGCGAATAGCGGTACGGATCAGGAACGAGGCTACCGGCCCCTACTTTTCCTCTTCCATGGTCACGGCGACATCGGCCTTCGCCGAGAGCCGAACCTTGTTGCCCTCGACGCCGGCGACGAGGCCCTTGTCGATGTAGTGATGGTGCCCCTTGTGGCTGCCCTCACCGCTGTCCTTCTTGGTCAGCTTGATGCGGTGGCCCTCGACCTTGTCGACGGTGCCGACATGGACGCCGTCGGCGCCGATGACTTCCATATGCTCTGCGATGTTCTGCATGGTGGGATCCTTGGGTTGGATCCACGTCAACGCGCGGACAGCGTGTTCGTTGCTCCTGTCATTCCGGGATGGCCAGCAGGGCCAGAGCTGGAATGACGACAAAGATCGAGGCACGTCAGATCAGCGGCGCTTTCCCCGAGGCATGGTGATTGACGATCTTCCAGTCGCCGTCCTCACGGATGATGACCCAGCTCATCTTGACGGCGAAATCGGGTCGCTCGCCGGCGAGGTCGAACGCAATGGTCGCGCCCATGTTGATGAGATCGGGGCCGGCCTGCGCCGCGGTCACATCGGAGAACTCCGCGCTGGGCTTGCGCCAGCGCGGCAGGCCGTTGAAGTAGTCGGCGACGCCGTCCTTGCCCCGATAGAGCTTTGGGTTGGAGCCGAAAAAGAACGCGTTCTTCGCGTAGAGCGACGACAACGCGGCGGCATCGAGCGTCGCGAAGCCGGCGCACCATTTCGCGATGATGCCGGAAACGACGGTGTCGGCTTCACTGCTCATTCGCGTCCCCCGGCCTTTGTTGCCTTATCCTTTGGCGACTTCCTTCGCGAACGTATCACGCAGGCCGATGGTCCGCGAGAACACCGGCTTGCCCGGCGTCGAGTCCTTGTCACGCACGAAATAACCCTGGCGCTCGAACTGCATCGGCTCGGCCGAATTGCTCTCGGCCACCGACGCTTCGATCCGGGCATCGTGCAGGATCTCCAGCGACTGCGGATTGAGATCGGCGGCAAAGTTCGAGGCGTCCGGGCTCGGGTTGGCGAACAGCTGGTTGTAGATGCGGATCTCCGCAGGGACGGACGTTGCCGCCGGCAGCCAGTGCATCGTCGCCTTGACCTTGCGGCCGTCGGGCGCGTTGCCGCCCTTGGTCGCGGGGTCGTAGGTGCAGCGCAGCTCCACCACCTCGCCCTTGTCGTTCTTGATCACGCCGGTGCACTTGACGAAATAGGCGTAGCGCAGCCGCACCTCGTTACCGGGCGACAGGCGGAAGAACTTCTTGGGCGGGTTCTCCATGAAGTCGTCCTGCTCGATATAGAGCTCGCGGCCGAAGGTGATCTTGCGCGTGCCGGCAGAGGGATCGTCCGGGTGGTTGATCGCCTCGAGCTCCTCGCTCTGTCCTTCCGGGTAATTCTCGATCACCACTTTCAACGGCCGCAGCACGCCCATCCGCCGCTGCGAGGTGCGGTTCAGCTCCTCGCGGATGCAGAACTCGAGCATGCCGACATCGACCACGCTGTTGGCCTTGGCGACGCCGATGCGCTTGATGAACTCGCGCAGTGCGGCCGGCGGCACACCGCGGCGGCGCATGCCCGCCATGGTCGGCATGCGCGGATCATCCCAGCCGGCGACATGGCCGTCGCGGACGAGCTGGGTCAGCACGCGCTTGGACAGCAGCGTGTAGGTGATGTTGAGCCGCGCCATTTCGTACTGGTGCGGCTTCGAGGGCACCGGCAGCTTCTCGATGAACCAGTCGTAGAGTGGCCGGTGATCCTCGAACTCCAGCGTGCAGATCGAATGTGTGATGCCTTCAATGGCGTCCGACTGGCCATGAGCGTAGTCGTAGCTCGGATAGATGCTCCACTTGGTCCCGGTGCGCGGATGATGCGCATGCAGGATGCGGTACAGCACGGGGTCACGCAGATTGATGTTGCCCGAGGCCATGTCGATCTTGGCCCGCAGCACGCGCGCGCCGTTCGGGAATTCGCCTGATTTCATGCGGCGGAACAGGTCGAGGTTCTCGTCCACCGAGCGATCGCGGAACGGCGAGTTCTTGCCGGGCTCGGTCAGCGTGCCGCGTGCGAGGCGGATCTCCTCCTGGGACTGGTCGTCGACATAGGCGAGCCCGTCGCGGATCAGCTTCTCCGCCCATTCGTACAGGCGGTCGAAATAGTCCGAGGCGTAGAATAGGTTCTTGCCCCAGTCGTAGCCGAGCCAGTGCACGTCGGCCTGGATGGAATCGATATATTCCTGCTCTTCCTTGACCGGGTTGGTGTCGTCGAAGCGAAGATGGCAGCGGCCCGGAAACTCCTGGGCAATGCCGAAATTGAGGGCGATCGACTTGGCGTGGCCGATGTGCAAATAGCCGTTCGGCTCCGGCGGGAACCGGGTCACGATCTCCTTGTACTTGGCCTGATCGAGGTCGGCCTGGATGATGTCACGAATGAAATCGCGCCCAACCTCAGTCGCCACCGGTTCTGTCATTACGAAAATCCTGTAGGGAAATCAGCGGTCCTTCTGCCAAATTCGCGTGGCTGAGCCAAGGGCTTAAGGCAACCGCTGCCGGGCTTTAGTTATGCTCCGGTCCTGTTATATACCACCGCCGCTATTGCATAGACCCTGCCAAGAATGACTGATTCCAATGACTGATTCCGTCGTCACCCGCTTCGCCCCCTCGCCCACCGGCTTTCTCCATATCGGGGGCGCCCGCACGGCGCTGTTCAACTGGCTCTATGCGAAGAAGCACGGCGGCAAGATGCTGCTCCGGATCGAGGACACCGACCGGGAGCGCTCCACCGAGGCCGCGATCGGCGCCATCCTGGATGGGCTGAAATGGCTGGAGCTTGGCTGGGATGGCGACGTCATCTACCAGTTCAGTCGCGCCGCCCGTCACCGCGAGATCGCCGAGCAGCTGCTCGCCGACGGCAAGGCCTATCGCTGCTACGCCACCGCCGAGGAACTCACCGCGATGCGCGAGAAAGCGCGCGCGGAGGGCCGCACCCGACTCTATGACGGCCTATGGCGCGACCGCGATCCCGCCACCGCCCCGTCCGACGTCAAGCCCACCATCCGCCTGCGCGCGCCGCAGACCGGCGAGACCGTGATCGAGGACCAGGTCCAGGGCCGCGTGGTCTGGCAGAACGAGAACCTCGACGACCTCGTGCTTCTGCGGGGCGATGGCAACCCGACCTACATGCTCGCGGTGGTCGTGGACGATCACGACATGGGCGTCACCCACGTCATCCGCGGTGATGACCATCTGATCAACGCCGCCCGCCAGAAGCAGATCTACGACGCGATGGGCTGGGCGCTGCCGAGCATGTCCCACATCCCCCTGATCCACGGCCCGGACGGCTCGAAGCTGTCCAAGCGGCACGGCGCGCTCGGTGTCGATGCCTACCGCGCCATGGGTTACCTCCCGGCCGCGCTGCGCAACTACCTCGTTCGGCTCGGCTGGAGCCATGGCGACCAGGAGATCTTCTCGACCGAGGAGATGATCGCCGCGTTCGACCTCGCCAATGTCGGCCGCGCCGCCGCCCGGTTCGATTTCGCCAAACTGGAGAACCTCAACGGGCATTACATCCGCCACGCCGACGATCAATCGCTCGTGAAGATGTTCGAGGACGTGCTCGACCACGTGGTGCCCGCCCGCGACGAGATTAAGGCGAAGTTAAACGACACCACCCGCGCCCAGCTCCTCAAGGCGATGCCGGCCCTGAAGGAACGCGCCAAGACGCTGATCGAGCTGATCGACGGCGCCTATTTCATCTTCGCCGACCGCCCGCTGCAGCTCGATCCGAAGGCGGCCGCGCTGCTGACGCCCGAGAACCGCAAGCTGATCGGCCAATTGCATTCCGCGCTGGAGAAAGTCGAGACGTGGAGCGGCGCCACCACGGAAGCCGCGCTGCGCGCTTTTGCCGAGGAAAATAGTCTCAAGCTCGGTGCCGTCGCCCAACCCTTGCGGGCGGCGCTGACCGGACGGACCACGTCGCCTGGTATATTTGAGGTTTTGGACGTGCTGGGGCGCCAGGAGAGCCTCGCCCGGCTTAAGGATCAATCTACGACGTAAGTAGGTCGTGGATAGGCCATGGCTGCCATGATCTTGCAGCGCACACAGCAATAATATACCCATCTCCCCGTACATTCTGGAACATCCGGCCTGCCCCGATAATCTTTTTGGGGCCTCCGGCTCCGGCCCGTTTCACCACACATCGGGGACCTACGATGGACGCAAAACAAAGCAACAAGACCGCAACGCTGACGGTTGGAAACAAGAACTTCGATCTTCCGATCCACAGCGGCAGCGTCGGACCTGATGTCATCAATATCGGCAAGCTGTATGGCCAGTCCGGCCTGTTCACCTACGATCCCGGCTTCACCTCGACCGCGAGCTGCCAGTCCAAGATCACCTACATCGACGGTGACGCGGGCGTTCTGGAATACCGCGGCTATCCGATCGAGCAGCTCGCCGAGAACGGCGACTTCCTCGAGACCTGCTATCTGCTGCTCTACGGGGATCTGCCGACCGCCGCGCAGAAGAAGGATTTCGACGACCGCGTGATCCATCACACGATGGTGCACGAGCAGATGGCCCGCTTCTTCCAGGGCTTCCGCCGCGACGCTCACCCGATGGCGGTGATGGTGGCTTCGGTCGGCGCACTCGCCGCGTTCTACCACGACTCGACCGACATCAACGATCCGAAGCAGCGCATGATCGCTTCCATGCGCATGATCGCGAAGATCCCGACGCTGGCCGCGATGGCCTACAAGTACACCGTCGGCCAGCCCTTCGTGTATCCGAAGAACTCGCTTTCCTTCGCCGAGAACTTCCTCAACATGTGCTTCGCCGTGCCGTGCGAGGATTACAAGATCAACCCGGTGCTCGCCGACGCGCTGGACAAGATCTTCATCCTGCACGCCGACCACGAGCAGAACGCCTCGACATCGACGGTGCGTATCGCTGGCTCTTCGGGCGCCAACCCGTTCGCCTGCATCGCCGCCGGCATCGCCTGCCTCTGGGGCCCGGCGCATGGCGGCGCCAACGAAGCCGCACTCGCGATGCTCGCCGAGATCGGCACCGTGGACAAGATCCCCGAGTTCATCGCCAAGGTGAAGGACAAGAACTCGGAAGTCCGCCTGATGGGCTTCGGTCATCGCGTCTACAAGAACTACGATCCGCGCGCCAAGATCATGCAGAAGATGTGTCACGCTGTTCTCAAGGAGACCGGCCATGGCGACGATCCGATGCTGAAGGTGGCGCTTGAACTCGAGAAGATCGCGCTCAGCGACCAGTACTTCATCGACCGCAAGCTGTACCCGAACGTCGACTTCTATTCGGGCATCACGCTGAAGGCGATGGGCTTCCCGGTCTCGATGTTCACCGTGCTGTTCG
>Ga0207426_1001432_pt1 | contig 19799 bp, 17 predicted proteins | sample AraplaMF_Cvi_mMS_FD_184265 | JGI IMG/M metagenome (GOLD analysis project Ga0207426, IMG submission 184265) | Arabidopsis root microbial communities from the University of North Carolina, USA - plate scrape MF_Cvi_mMS (SPAdes) (version 2) | ecosystem: Host-associated > Plants > Roots > Endosphere... | reverse complement strand
TACTTCCACATCCTGGTTCAATAATACATAGATATCCGCCTTCACATGCTGCAGGGCTTCGTTATAGCCCCCGGCAAAGCCATTATTGGTAGGATTCTGAATAATTTTTACAGCGGGAAAATACTCGCGTACATAAGCCACGCTATCATCCGTGGAAGCATTGTCTGCTACGTACAACTGCAGGTTCTCATAAGTTGACCTACATACGGAAGGCAGAAAATCTTCCAGAAACTTACGTCCGTTCCAATTCAGGATGACAACTGCTACCGATGGTGTTCCAGACAATAGATTCAGTATTATACGTGAGAAATATATTTAGCGTTGCAAATATGCGAAAAATACGTAAGTGTGTAAGGGGCATTTTGTGCTTATTGCTCAAACATTTTGCGCTTATTGCTTAAATTCGATCCTCATATGTTCAAACAGTTCATAGGCTGGAAATTCCTGCTGGTTGGTGCCGCAGTACTCATTATCGTGGGTACGATCTGGTATGTAAGCAGTCTGGCACGCAAGATCGAAGATGAAGAAACCCGTAAAGTGGCTACCTGGGTGGCGGCTAACAGAGAGTTATTACAGGCGCCTGATGAGGCGAACCTGAACCTGGCAGTGGAGATCATCACCAATAATACAACGATCCCTGTGATCATTACGGATCGGGAGGGGCACATCATTGATTCACGTAACCTGGATACAGTGCGGATTTCACATGACCCACAATACATTGAAGATGAGTTGACTACATTCAGGAAGCAACACCGTCCATTTATTATGGAGATCGATGCACGGAATAATCTGTATAACTACATTTATTATGGTGATTCGCTGATCCTCAAGCAGGTTCGTTATTATCCCTATATACAATTGATGGTGGTGGCTTTGTTTGTGAGTATCATGCTGATAGCCTTGTCATCATCTAACAGAGCGGTCCAGAATCTTGTCTGGGTTGGGATGGCGAAGGAGACGGCTCACCAGTTGGGTACTCCCCTCTCTTCTATAGAAGCATGGATTGAGTTACTCAAGGAAACGGAAGGCAATGAACTGATGGCAACGGAGCTGACGAAGGATGTGGACAGGCTGAAACTGATTACAGAGCGATTTTCCAAGATTGGAAGTGTGCCGCAGCTGGAGGAGAAGGATGTGATATTGCAGGTGAGCAATATGATGCAGTATATTAAAAAGAGGGCGCCGCAGAAGGTGGTATTCAATATGCATACACAGGAGCGGGAGATGCCGGCGATGATTTCGCCTTCGTTGTTTGACTGGGTGATTGAGAATTTGTTGAAGAATGCCCTGGATGCGATGGAGGGGAAGGGTAGTATCGATATTTTTATTGAGAGTCATCCTGCACATATCATTATCGATATTACAGATACGGGAAAGGGGATTCCAAAGGCAAATTTTGAGAAAGTGTTTAAGCCTGGATTTAGTACCAAGAAGCGTGGGTGGGGCCTGGGCTTGTCTTTGGCAAAGCGGATCATAGATGAGTATCATAAGGGGCGGTTGACGGTGAAGTGGTCGGAATTAGGGAAGGGAACGACGTTTAGGATATGGTTGAGGAAATAAAAATGGCGGGTTCGGCAGAAAAAGTTGTAATTAAATTTGTTGGTTTTTAAAAAGATTATATATTTGCACTCCTTCAAAGATGCGGAGGTGGCGAAATTGGTAGACGCGCTACTTTGAGGTGGTAGTGCCTGAAAGGGCTTGGGAGTTCGAATCTCCTCTTCCGCACATTACACTAACTAACCCGCTCCCAGAGCGGGTTTCGTTGTTTCATCGAAGTAACGGGGGTCGCTCAGGGGTCATTGCTAAAAAGAAAAAATTTATGCATATGGCTAGTGTAAAGTATTCCCCTGCAGTAATTTATCCCAGTACACTCGACCTGAGTGTCGACAAATGGTATGTCATATACAGGTACATCAACCCATTCACTTTTCGCAAAGAACCATTCAGAGTTTACGAAGACATCAATCGCAAGTCAGGCAATGAGAAGATTGCATATGCGATTATGCTTCGTGATTCTGTTAACCTGGCGCTTGCATCGGGCTATTCTCCTTTTGCCGAAGAGGAAAAACTGATTGAAGAACAGCAGCTACAAAAAGCTGCTCAGAATGCATTACTGAACTCTGTTTCATTACGGCCGAACTACACTGTTATCCAGGCTTATAGGTTCTTTATTGATCAAAAGAAACAGGAAAAGAAAGCTAATTCTACCGTCACAAGATACAAAGATCAATTAGGATTATTTCTGGAATGGATGAATGATCAAAAACTGCTGCTTATTAAGGCTCGTGACCTTACTGCGGATCTACTACTAAGGTTTCTACGTGAGCAAGAGGTTAAAAGGGAATGGGGTGGAAAAACCTATAACAACTACCTCACTACCTTACACGCATTCTTGAATCTGCTGGCGCTCAATATTCATGGTGTGATTGAAAAGAACCCGATTGAAGGTGCTCCTACCCGGGAGACGGTCACACGTAAACACGCTGCATATGATGATGAGCAATTAAAAGATATATTGAAGGCTGTAAGGAATGAAAAGGATGTATATATGGAGGGGCTGATACTTACCAGCTACTATGCCTGTATACGCGCTAAATCGGAAATGATAGCAGTCAAGGCGGGATGGGTGCTTTATGATCGAGATTTGATAAAAATTGATGCAGATGATGCGAAGGGTCGGAGAGATGATTATATACCTCTTGACCCAATATTAAAAGCGCATTTTATTTCACAGGGCTACGACAAGCTACCGGCAGAATATTACATCTTCGGCAACTGCGGCAAGCCTGGTCCAACACCTGCATCTGCTAATTTCTACTCTATGCGATTCAGGCCATTCAGAGATAAAATAGGGCTGAATGACAGATATACCCTCTATGCTTTTAAACACACCAGGGCAATCCACTTGGCAATGGCAGGGAAGACCACTCTTCAAATAATGATATTGCTGCGACACAAATCACCATCTGAGACAGAGATCTACCTAAGGGATTTGGGTGTGTTGCTAGATAGAGCAGCAATAGAGGGTAGTAGAGAAATATAGTCGATCGGCTATATTTTATGTGAACAGCTTGGCTGCCTGGTTATACATAGACAGGAAATTATTCTGCTCAGTCTCTGTGAGAATAGCATCCTTATCGCCTGTTACCCACTCGCGTTTATAGATCAGGGCAAGTTCTTCAGGGGTATCCACGTGAGCTTTAACAACTCTGTATGTATCACCACCCACATAAATACCGCGATCCTTCAGCCGATCTGAAAGCATCTCCAGGAATAATTCCGGGCTGGCGAAGGCGGCAAATAGTCTTCCTTTACCGGTTCCGTTCTCAGCTTTGGAGACCACACCGATGATCAGGTGATCATATTTAGCTGGCCACCGAGTGCTGTCTACCTGGATGCCGCCGAAATTATTGTTTACTCCTGATTTGCCATTGTAGCTTTCGTTCCTAAACACAATGTATGTTGAGCGCTTTACCTCCACAGGGATATTCGCATTCTTCAAATAAGCAACCACCTTTGCCATTTCTACTGTTGTCCTTTGGTAGGGAACCAGCGGTTTCTCTGGATATGCGTTTTTCATATCAAATGAATCCTTTAATCTTTGAAAAAATACCACCACCTACTACCAAGCCGATCCCGATCCATGTCAACAAGGCGCGTTTCTTCCAATCAGCTTTTTCACTATCAGAAGTATTCAACGCAACCTGCAGCCGCTCGTTCTTCTTCGCTTCGGATGTACATAAATCCAGCAGTTTATCGCATTTGATATTGGCATCTGCAAGGCTATCTCTAATCGCTTTTAAGGCTGCCCGGTCTAAAACAGGTAGTGTGTCAATCCTGACTTTCTGGCCCGGGCATTTAGCACTATCCTTGCCATTGCAGGGCACCTTCTCCCCTGGCAGGTATTGAGTAATACCAAGCCGTAATGGCTGCACAGGCACGCATGGTAATGCCTCCCTGACTTTCTGCAGCAGCACCATTTCTTTCTGTCTAGCTTCAGCTTCTTTAGCCGCTTTTCGTGCCGCTGTCTTCTCCGGGAATCGGCAGGCGCCAACTATCAAAGAAAAGAACAGCACATAAATAAAAACTCTCATTGCATTCAATGTTTTGTGAATTTGTCAATAAGCTCGCCGACACTAAATCCAGCGCTGGTTGCCAACCCGATTATCCACCATTTAAGGCGATCATATTCCGACACGCGATCTTCCAGCTTCTTGATCCTACCCGCCAGGCCACCATCACCAGACACAGGATTGCCCATAATAGCCTCTTTGACCTGGTGCATTACGCCCTTCATCTCGGCAAGCTCTCCCTTCATTTCCCCGAGATCCTCCGTAACCTTTTCCAAGTTCTCTTCCATCCGTTCTATGTTTTGTTCTGGTGTCATTGTTCCTCATCTTTTACTGAAACCCCAAACATTTTACTTAAAGCATAAACTACTGGGTCAATGAGCAATTTCAGAGCAAGCGTAATCTCATACTTAGTTGATTGTGGGAAAAGATTCGTCGCTGCTATCCATGCAGTGAGTGCAGTGGTGACAGCAAAAACTACACGAAACATCCATTTAGCCCATTTGGGGGTTTGATTTGTAAGTTGATCTAGCCCAAATTTGTTATCTGCCATAGATTATGATTTAAATACTTTATTGAATCACATGATAATTCCAAACGTAGGTCGCAGAACCAGGTGATGTTCCTGCAGCAGCGGAAGCAATTTGAAAGCTGCTTGTTGTAGGCAGCTTTAAATATGTGCCTGTTAAGACAGCTGTTTGTGAGTTGGCCGGCACAAATACTACCGTTGGCGCGCTGGCATAAGATGTGGAAAAGTTCAACTGGAAATATGCCGCTAATGTAGGATAGCTTGTAGAACCTGTGATTGTAACTGTAACAGTACCGGCAATATCATTTCCGCTGACTGAAGCTGTACCTGTGAAGTCGCTGCCGATTGCAACTGTAGGAGTACCGGTTCCCAACAAGTGATTTGCTCTAACACTTCCAACAACATCAAGTTTGACACTTGGAGCCGTTGTGCCGATTCCAACATTATTTGCTGAGTCAATATTCAACCCTGTGTTTGTTACCGTGTTAAATAATTGAATGTTGTTTCCACCCACTACAGCCCCAGCCTTAATTTGACTTTGTCTACCTGTAGATGTTACAAAAGCAGCCATTTGAGTTGAACCAGGAGAAACGCTAAACTGAGCAGAACTATCTGAGGTAGTAGATCTGGATGCAAGGATAACATATAACATTGAGTCTAATGTTAATCCGAATTGATTATTACGCCCAGTGAGTGTTCTATTAGCAGTTATGTAGCTAGATGTATTGAATATATTAGTGAATGGTGCCCCGAACGCTGTCCACGTGCCAGGGCTGCCAGCACTTGTACATACCCACCCTAAATTTGATGTTGTTGTAACTCCGCTATTATACACGCGATCACCAACCGCCCATGTACCAGCTGTCGGCGCAGCTGTGCCAAATAACATTCTCGGATCTGGGAGAAAAGTTGTTCCATTAAATGAGATGCGTGTACTTGAATTGAATATCTTGTTGTTGTACACATTATCATTTGGCCCAGTATCACTGATACCAAAAGAATAGGTACCACCACTACCATTCGTTTTGTATATATAGTTGTTACAAACTATATTACTATCGCTTGAACTACCAATTTGCAGAGCATTACCGGCGCCAGATCCGCTGATAATATTGTCAGAAATCTTTGACTTTTTAAGGAATGTGATGAGCATCCCTGATCCAGTAGAGGTAATGTTATTGCCTGATATTATATTATTTGTTGCAATAGATGCTGTAACACCTGAATAATCAATGCCTGTACTACCAGAAGTAATTGTATTGTTTATTATATTAATTCCCACTCCAGTAGGAATACTAGCAAACCCTGCTCCATTTGTATATGCTGATGTATCAGGTCTTAAAAGCAACCCTTGATTACGGCTATTAACAATTGAATTCCCCTCAATTTTAATATAAGAAGATTTATCACAATAAACTCCCTGATAAGCATCTGTAATGATGTTGTTTTGTACATTACAATAGAATGAGTTGTTGATTCTAATTCCAGGATAATTTGTTACTATACTGTCTACTTTATTATTATCTATGATGCACCAGTTAGAGTTATTTAAGGCGATCCCAGATTGAGCCAAAGTTCCACCTGAGGCACCAATAAGAACCCTATGAATATTGTTATTTACTACAATGGTTTTCTCTCCTTTCTGAAGATATATTCCCATTCCTTTCAGAGTGGATCCGCTTAGAACTCCGATTGAATCTATGGTATTATTGACGATTTTATTATGCTGTGATACATAATCAGGAATTGTTGCCGTTTTGTATATTATTATACCGTATTGTCTAAAAGCTTTTATCACATTGTTAGAAACGGTATTCTTTGAGACAGAACCGATCAGTGCAATTCCATGGCCTGAGTTAAAATCACCATGTAGAAAGTTGTTTGTAATAATATTACCAGTATCACCAGTTGGGGAAGAATACCCTACAATAATTCCTGAATAATCTGAATTATCATTTGCTCCATTTCTCATCTTGACAATCGTATTCCCCTCAATAAGATTATAATTACATCCAGCAGCATATCTGACAGTATTATTATTGTGAAAACTACCTCCTGAGAACAATGCAATTCCATGTCCTGATGCGCCAGTAATAACATTGTTCAATATTTTGCAATGACTTGCGCCTTGTAAAAAAATAGCTCCTACAATGGGATTTACAGTTGTGCTTTCAGTGGTAAATCTTAATCCAGAAACCTCGCATGAGTCGTGCCTTATCACAATACCTATTCTATTCGAGCCCCCATAAACAATAGTCGCGTTTTTATCTCCGACAAATCGCATGTTAGCAGATTCGCTACGAATTGAATCGCTTACAGTATACTCACCATTCGTGAATAAAACAGTACCGCCTTTCAGTGATCCTACATACGCAGCGGCTGCCCTGATGGCTACTATATCATCCGTGATCCTATCACCTTTGGCACCATATTGTTTTACCAATACAGTTTTGTTGTTTACAAATCTTACCCATCTTCCGGTGCCCGCATTCGCTGTAGGATTTATAGTCACTCCTCCATCGTCTGTACCAGTACTTGTTTCATCCCAATAAAACCAGCCACCACCATCATCGCCAGAAGAATAATATCCCTTTACAAATACTGTCTTCCTTTTAGGATATGAATAGAAATTATTTGCCCTCAAGGCAGCGATATTATCAACAGTCAGAGTAACAGTACTATCAGATGCGAAGGAGAGTGTAACAGGAGTGTATGCTGTGCCATTGCTTTGCAATACCTGCCCATTTGTACCCTGAGTGGAGACATCAAACCGAGCTCGCCCTGTTTTTAGCTGAGTGATATTCGTATCACCGACAACCGCCTGGTTACTCGCATCGGCTGTAGCGTTGTATCCGAATACCTGGCTATTCGTAGTCTTCGCTGTTAAATAAACAGTGCTTCCTCCTGTACCTGGTGTACCGGCGGATATAGCGGGTCCGTTCACAAAAATGAGAGTGCCAGAGCTTACTAATACTTTCGAAGAAACAACTTTAATAGTATCACCGGTGATGCTCACAGGATAAGGGCTATTGAATATTATTTTCGCGGCCCTGCGATCTCCATCACTCAACCCGGCAGCAGTAATTATTGCTGAGGCGTTTGTGCCAGAGATAGCCATGGTTGTTACTGTGGAATACTCTGAATTCGGTACAGACTGGGCAGCGTCGTAAGCATTAATCGAGCTATTAGAACCTATAAAAGTAGATCTGTATGAATAGGCTTCTCTTCCGGCCCTAACACCGATAAAAGTGTTATCTGCACTGTCGCTCGTCAATCCTGCGTAACTTCCAACAGCAGTATTATTGTCGCCTCTTACAGCGGCTAATGCCCCTATACCGATAGATGTATTGTAATTACCATTATTATTAACGCCGGCCTGGTACCCGAGAAAGGTGCCGTAAGAGCCTGTATTATTATATGCTGCCTGGTAACCCATAGCAAGGCTCTGCTGATAGGTATTAGTGGTTTTCCCAGCATCATATCCTATCAATGTATTTTTTCTGAATGCTGTATCCCACGCTAAAGCCAGGCGCTGTTCTTCCCAGCGCATGATGCTATTATTACCGTATAGGTCGAATTTATACTGGGGATTTTTACCTATACTAAAAGAATCAACCCTTAGCTTATTAAACCAAGCATTAGCATTTTGTTTGGATATGTACTGATTCAGTATTACTGAAGTTGGCATCGTAACCCAAACTCCGTCCTTCCTAACTTGAACATCAGATCCATTGTATCTAAGTGCCCCATCCTCCAACAAAAGAGGGTCAGAGATAAAACTTGGAAGAATGAAAGGTCCGTCAACCTTCAATCCATAATACTCAAAGTTGTAGGGGCTTAGTCTCCACTGCGAAAAAGCAGAGAAAGAAAGAAGAAGAAATAAAATAATCAGTCGAATGGAATTACGCATCTGTCTAGCGGTTTTGGATCACGAAGTGTAAAACTCAGCGCACAGCCGGAGGTGAGTTCACCAAATCGTTCGGTAAAAAAATCAATTGTTGCATCAGCGTCTACCTGGAAGGCAAAATCAGGATTATCCCTCAGAAACGCGAAAGAGTCAAGTGCAATAGATAACATGTCACTCTGCACCTCCAGTTCGTTTCTTTTATCGCCAAAAATCTGATCAGCAAAAAAGAATGTCAGGTTGTAGTACATCTGATTTTGTGAATATCTTCCAGTAGGATATGAGACCCACATAACAGGCAACTCGATATCTTTTGAAGCTCCCAGATCTGATAGGTCACCTGATCCAAAACCATTAATTTGAAGATGGTTTTGGGCGTACTTTTTTAGTAGGCTTATCAGATTGTTTAGTGTCATGCTGTCTCCCTATTTTTTGCAAGTATTCCAGTAACTTTTTTTCGTTTTTCTTATAGGCCATATTACCATGGTTTACGATAACTATTACCCTGATATCTCTCTTCAAAGGAGCGTGTATCTTCCCTGCATTGTCCACCGAGAAATATTCCACACTCGTACTGGGTCTGATCCGGATGAATAATGTCGCTTCCGTTCCCTGGATTTATGTATTCAGGGAATAATGTTTGATTTTCACATAGGTAGTCGATTGCCCTCTGAGCATAGAATTTGGCATTGATGCGAAAATTATCCATGAGGCTTTGAACATCACTGAAAGACACAGTTTGAATAGCCTCTCCTGTTCTGATCACGACACCTTTATTGATCAATTTGTACTGAATGCTAATAGGCAATTCTGCCAGGGTGTACCAGACCTGAGCGTCTGTTATGTATTCATCCAGCAAGGTTTTATAATCCCCTGTTACAGTATCAGAAGACACCATATCCTGCAGCTTAGCATATAGATTTGTACCCAGCATAGGAAGGATAAAGCGATCTTGAACTACTTTAACGATAGGCAGAAGATGCTTTGGATCTACATTCTCAGATAGCATACTGCTATCCTTGAGCTTCTGTTCTGATATGAATAAAATGTTCCTGCTCATTTCTAATTAAGATTATTGACCACCTTTTTATCAATTACAACATGTGCTTCCCAGTGATGCCGACAATATGCCCGGTGCACTCCTGATGGCTGAGTATACCAGCCTCCTCTGCGTGCCCAAACAGAGTATCCCAGTTTATCACTGATTTGTTCAATATCAAATCTGGAATACAACCTGTTCAGCTCCATCATTTTGTGGCAAAATGCCCTGTTACGATTGTCATATGGCCCCTCATAGGAATACATTACCTCAATAGCTTTTGTGAATGGCTTCTTTTTTGTAGCCTCTTTTGTTGCTTTTTTAACAGGTACTCTTTTGATCGTCTCATCTCCATTATTCAATTCACGAGTAACAACAATCTGCCCCTGTGATTCTAAGACATTTAGTACATTATTGACTACTGTCACATCAATATTGAGAGTCTCTGCAATAATTTGTTGAGTGGTGTATGGATCCTTCCCAAGAAGCTCTAAAATGTTTGCCTCTAGATTAGTCATGCTTTTCGTCTCATCAGCGAAATAAGTTTTTTCTTCTTCATCGGAAGAAAACCCAACTCTCTTTGACTTCAGAATGACACGCTCAGTTTTCGCTATCCCAAATTGGGAAAACACTTCGAAATCACGGTCATCTTCTTCTTCAGTAAATTGATGGTTATGTAATTGCGGAGTGGCTGACGGTGCAGGGGCGTCTGGTTGTAACTTAATAGACAGTTTATCCGCTATGAAATCTCTGATTTCTTCACGTGAAAGATTCTGCGCTATCGTCGCCGCATCAAACTCAAATCCAATAGGTTCTGTTCGCTGAATAGTCAACGGAACATTAATAGATCGGTACGAAGCTATGAGTCTAACCACTTTTTCCAGCCATTGCTGACGGCCGTTTACGTAGGTATTCTGAAACACCTCATACGCTTCACGGATTTCAGTTCGCCCACCTAATTGCCCCTCGGTTTTGATACCAAAAAGAATAGGGCTAGTGATACGATGTCCAGTAAATATTTCCTGCTGGGTAGTTTTGTTGAGCTGATCAAATAACTTGTCTGATTCCGTGACATTTAAGTCCAGCACAGTTGCAGCCTTAGTAGCATCATTATTAAAAGCCAACATATACTTCCTGCCACGAACACCTCCAAACTTTGCATCAAACATTTTTTCAATCTTCAATTGCTCCTCTGGCGATGGCTTCCCATTATTAAAGTTGATTAGCTTATTGACAAAGAAACCTCCTTTCACATTATTCAAATGATAATTACCTATTTCAATGTCCACTTCGATCCAGGTGATTGATCCACGATAGCTTGGTAAAGTATATATATCTATACCTGGATGGTATTTTTTGATATAAAGAATTTGAGTACCCTCTTTTGTGTTAGCATTAAAAGCGTTAAAATCTTTGTATATAGGGTTGTGATTATATCTGAAGGATCCGTCAGGATTATACTTTACCCATTCATCAGACACGTAAAAAACAGAATTATCTTTATTACTTCTAACAGTCGTATAGTCAACGTGATATACGCTTGCAACTTCACCCAGAAGATTCCAAACTACCTGAAGATATGCACCATTAAATATCTCCATATCAAGAGCAATCTTCTCAGTAACCTCATTAAGTGATTCGCACTGTGCGTTAGCTTTTATCAACAAGGAATCTATAAGATGTTGCTGATCAATTGGGGTGCTTTCTTTGTCATATGCCCATCCTTTACCACAGATATAATCCACCTTGCCATTAATGATAGCGCTATGCTTCGCTGAATTATTATATAGGTAAAGGAGATAGTTAGGGTAATCATTCTTTTCTCCATAGAAAACATAAGGCTTACCTTTCTTTTCTACAAACACAGGTTGTGCAGCATCCTCAAAATGCAACAATATCAAGCCGCTGCCGAGTTCTGTTGTTTTCAAATCTTTATTCGCCATATGTTTTATATTCTATTGAAGCTCCATTATATTGAAATGGTAGTACCTTCTCTCCTTCCAGCTTCATTTTACCAATCTCTAAAAGATTGTCTTCCTGATCGGTAACCCTGTAAGTCCAAAATCCATTGTCGGCACCATCAAATAGAGAGATATCTACAATGAATTGATTATACCGATCAGGATAATCGCTTGTATCCTGCGCATTCTCTATTACTATTTCTTTTTTGGTAATGTCATTAATGAAACTGATATAATATTCAGTAGGATGAAGTGTTGCATTCTCAGATGCAGTCACCACCATTACACCAGATTCATTTCGTTTTAGAATTACCATCACTACTATATATCAGAATCACAGATTTTTTTCAAAAAAAATAGCCTGGAACTTCCAGGCTATTTCTAACTATTGAGGATATGGTTAACTTGCTGGGGTAAGTAGCCCTGCGATAATTGAAGATTGAACTTCAGGAGCCATAAACCGTTCCATCCCGGTGAAAGTTCGTGTGTATCCGTTGCGGTCACCTGTAGCCGTACCTGTGCCGCCTTCGCCAGCCGTAGCATCTAATGCTCTCTCCTTCCCTAAAAGCCAATATTTACCATTAAGATCAAGCACAATGGCTAATAGGCGATTCTGGGCAAGCAGTTGTATTTCATTCCGGGTGTTCGCCTGCATCTTATTGAGGACAACAGTAAGCTCCTGCTGGTAAAAAATAGTGCCGTTTGGTACAGAACTATTAAGTGCCTCAGTAAAAAAGGACGTTTCTTTTGGCACCTGGTAACGGCGAAACTGTTTCCCAGTTGCGACAGTGATGGTAGTGACTACACCGCTCGCTTCGGTGATTGCCGTGACATTATCGAATTCGATAAAGAGAATTTCTTTAGCGCCTCCGACTGAATCTCGGCAATCTATAGTCATGTTCTGCGTAAGGTTGCAGGCCATGGTAAAAAAATTAAGAGTTAGAAAAAAGGCCGGTGTTGGCCGGCCAGTTATTTATTAGCCCAGGTGGAACTCTACAATTTCATCAGGGATGGCGAAGTTTACGCCCAGCTTCCATTCTGCCACAAACCGGATCTCGTCCGCTTCTTTAGCAAAGAAGATCTCCCAGCGCTCTTCCTCGTTCTCCATATCTGTTCCCAGGTAAATGTTTGACATGCGGAAGGCAAACAAGCGTTTTGTTCCGTCCAGTCCATGTACAGCGGTTAGAGTGTATGATGTACCAGGGATGGTCAACTCGCCAGATTTGTCGTCTTCACCAGAGAAATGGTAGAGGTTCTTGTACTTGAGAGCAAGAACATATGCCTTAAAGAAATCCCAGCCACAGAAGATGCGCAGATCGTCTTTGTCGATAATTGACATAGGAATTGCGGCATACATGCCATCGGCGATAGCAAGAGCTACATCACCTGTGATCACTGTGCCAGTGCCATAAGGGGCACCGCTGGTGTAGGTAGCGCTATTTGCGTGAATCACAGAACCAGAAGCTGCGTCAATCAGTTTGATCAAGCCATCAAACTTGTTCAGATTTGCGTTGCCGCTAGCGGTATCACCCTGCCAGATGGCTGTCTCCAGTTGAGCCGCAATACGTGCAGACTTTTTATCAGTGTAGTCCTGTTCAAAAGGAATATTTTCATACCGGCTACCTGCGGCAAGTGCCAACTGAGTGTATTTTGTTTCCAGTGTCTTCGGGCACAATGATTCGTTTACCTTGATCTTGCCAACGGTAATGGTGCGCTGAGTAATAGTGGTGGTACCGCTCGCATTGAATCCGCATGTACCGCCTGCCTGGAATACAGCGTCAGTATCCATGATGCCAATTCTTTCTGCGCTTTTGATACCAGTGAGAACATTACCCTGTTGAGAAATCAGGCTTTGTGTTTTGGCATTAAACACAGAGCTGGTAACAAGGATGTCCTTGTTATCTTTCGTATAATTACTGAGGGCAGAAACGTCGTAACCCATCTGAGAAATTTTTAATGGTTATTTTGAGGAGGTAATTATTTTGAGGAAGCGGCCTTTTCCTTCACAGTTTTCTGGAAGTTGCCGTATGCTGTCAGGAACTTATTCTTTGCAGCATCTTTCTTTTCCTTCGCATCGCTGAAAACAGTCTGTTTAGGATTAGTGATCGCTGTTTCCTGGTCAGCTTCAAGGAAATCCATGAAAGCAGTAAATGTTTTGCTGGATGCATCTTTGAAAGATTGCATAGCTGTTTCTAACGAGGCGATTCTATTAACGAACTTGTCTAATGCCGCCTGATGGTCTTTTATGGTTTTTGCCATCTGTTGTGCAGCCTGCTGCGCCATGTCTTCCGCAGGGTTTGCTGCTGCGGCGGCGTCTTTCACTTCAGCGATCTTGCCAGCCTCTGACACTACGACGATACGGCCGTCTTCCAGCTCATAGTTTGCAACCGGAGCAGGTGATTTTGTGCCATCAGCGGCAACGATAGAAATATCCCCTCCAGCTTCCAGCTTGGAATACTCTATCATAGTACCGTCAGATAGCTTACCGGACTCGAACTGCTGTCCGCCTGCTTCCTCAGAAAAAGATGTTACAATGAGGTCTTTTATTTTTTTGAGTGCTTCTTTACCGGTCATATATCTGTATTTCTACAGGCATATATCAAGTGGGGGTATTTTTTGCGGATTGATCAAATAAAAATCCCCGACATGAATGCCAGGGAGATATTAAGTGCTATTCCCGTCTGTTGTTATGCGTTAATGGAGTTTAAAATGTCGATAATCTGATTTAACAGTTTTTGCTCAGGCGTAGCATTGTCTGTGGGCGAATAATCAAATAAGCCCTCAACAGAAAATCCCTTGTACTCACCAGATTTGATCTTCTGCCAGGTATCCTCGTTATTGATTTTTGCAGTTAGAAACCAGGTACCATCAGGCAGATCCTCGAAACCTTTAAGAGGCATTTTACCTTTCTCTCTATCGACAAGCCACGATTCATAAAAGACACTATCTGTTACGACCGCGTCCTGCTTGTGCATGATATTGATGTTTGCCTGGTAACCTTTCTGAAAAAATTTATGTGCAATCTGATTAATCGTCTGCGCTCCGAATACAACATAGTATTCTCCATTGTTGTCTTTCCGATAGATAAGACTATCCGGGATCATTGCCGGCCCGGTGACGATATGCATCTCTTCGTCGTCAACAGCAAACAGCGTCTTATCATTAAATGTGAGAAAGTCTCTTTGAATAGCGGGCTTGTCAACCAATGCCACAAAATTCACTTCGCTATTATTATCGAGCTCCTCAGATATTTTCAGCTCAAATACTGGTAAGTCTTTTTTCATGATTTAGAATTGTGCGTTTGCTTTAATGTCTGCAACTCGTTGTTGAGCGTCTGTTATGTCTGTCTCCACAACATATACCCTCTGCGCTTGTTGCAGGTTACTGTTTGTTTGGCTAAGTTGATCGACCATTGTGCTCGCCATGTTTGGATTTATGGTGGGAACAGAGGGGGCAGATGCTGATGAAATAGAGGATGTAGTACTCGTGGATGTCGCACCAGGTACCTTAACAGCGACAATTTGTTTAACGCGAGCATATCCAGCTATCAATGCCGCAGCTGCAGCGGCTACCCCTAATGCAATCCCCCACGGACCACCGGCTTGCTGCCCATTTAAATATGCCTGCCCGGCAGATTGAATAGTATTAATTGTAGTTGCCGCAATTGCCACGGCTTTCCCTTGAGCAGTATTAGCTCCAAGTACCTTTGTTGCAGCATTTAGAGCAGCACTTGTTAAAGACAAAGCATCACGCTTATCGCTTTCTTGCATTGCTACTATTGTGGCTGCAGCGGCTCCAACTGCAATTTGAATATCAGAAGCTGATTCACTTGCTTCCGCTAAAATTTGAAGACTATTGGCAGTATCAGCGTACAGAGCTTGTTTAGCCTTTTCCTGTTCCTCAATTGCTGATCTGCCCTTCCCGGCAACTTCCTCATTATCCTTATTCAACTGTTCAGTCGCTTTGCCTACTCCTTTAAGGGCTTTCAAATTGTCCATGGAGTATCCATAAACCTTTTGTCCCAGCAGATCATTTAATTTCTGCCGGCGCTCCAGTTCTTCAGCAGCTTGTTGCTCCTGAATTTCTTTGAGATCCATCCCATATTTCTTATAGACCTCAAGCTGCTTTTCCAATTGAGTTTTCTTCAAGAAAAACAAGGTTTTCCCTTGCGTATCTGCGATTTGCTTTTCTATGTCCGCTGTGTCTTGCCCAGACTTTTTTGCCGCTTCCAGTTGTTTTCTAAGGGATGCAATCTGATCATTCAGGGTAGCATCTCCTGATATTTTCCTAAAGTTAGTTTCCTGCTCCTGCTGTACCTTGAGGTCATTCAGTTCTTTATCAAACTGCGCCTTCTTATCAGACAGTCTGGCATCTGCAATCGCTTGTATAGTATCCTTTGTGTCAAGGCCATACTTTTTTTGTAACGCTAATTGCTCCTGTAATTGTTTTTCCTGAAGGCCGATTGTATTCTTTCCGGCATCTTGCATGGCCTTGGCCTCAAGTGCCTGACGCTGTTTTAATTCATTAAGCCGGTTCTGCCCTTCTTCCTGTGCCTGTTTTATTTTAAGCGCCTCAAGATCGGCCTGTGCTGAAGCCACCGCAGCCTTCTCTTCTTTCGTTTCATCCTTTAGTGCTGTGATCTTGTTTTTCGCAATATCCAGTTCTAGCTTATCAGCCTCCTTCTTCCTAGTAGCCCCATAAGCCCTAAGTATCTTGAGTTGATTTTCTTGCTGTTTTACCAGGTCCTCAGCTGCTTTGCGTGCTGCCTCCGCTGCCTGGTCTGCCACTTCTTCATTAAACCCCTGTACATATGCATTAGCCAGGCGCTTGCCTGAATTCTTAGCCTCCTTGACTGCACCAGAAAAGTCACCTTTAAAGATATCTCCAAGAATATCCCCAATAATTTTAAACTCTTCAACGATAGCGCTCAACGCCCCCATTGCAACTGCCTTCACCTTGTCGAACACCTTCCCGAAACCTTCAAATCCAGGTATTACTTTCTTTAACCAGTTTTCAATCTTTTCGAAGTTGGCGATGATCAGGCCAAGTGCAACAACCAACGCACCTATACCAGTCGCAATGATCGCACTTCTCATTGAGCTAAAAGCCCCTACTACCTGGGTTTTAATCACAGCACCGAGGCGTTGGAAATCCTTCCAGCTATCAGCTATTGTGGATAGCCCCTGGGATAAAGCCATTGCTGCCTGAAGCCTAATCATTGTCTTTTGAAGCTCTTCGCTCTCTGCGCCGAATAGCGCCATAGCCCCCTGGGCAGCAGAGAAGCCTCCGGCTACTGTCTGTACCGCATTCCCTAGTACCTTGAACTTAGCGCCAGGATCGGCAAGTCCAACCCGTTCGTTCATGTCATTAATCTCATCACGCAATGTCGCAACCCGTGCTGCGGCCTGCTGCGCCTCTGGAGACAGCTCGCCAAATTGTCTCGCTAAAGCCAGTGCTTGTCCTTGCGCCTCCTTTAATTCCTTCTTCAGGTCTTTTAAAGTTTGCGCGCCATTAAGATTGACGTTGACGTTTACAGGTACATTATTATCAGCCATGGCTTATATTGAGTAAAGAATGGTTATTCTCATATTGGCTGGCAATGCCGAGCCGAATACTATTTCGCCGGTAGTGATGTCAAAATCCCACTCATCAAATGCAGGAACATCTCCGAACTCCTCAACGCGGATAAGAGGATCAGTCTCCACACGTACTTCTTGCGGGATTGTATCAATCAAATCTGCATTCGTATAGGTCAATCCATCAGCGGATAAACCTCCACTTCCGTAAACAGATTTAAATCGGATCTGGCTCATTCCACCTATTGCTCCGTACGTATCCTTCAGTGACCAGGTACTTGATACTTTCTGATATATCCGATGGAGCTGGATATCAAATGTCACATCACCATCCACCCCGAGAGAGGATGATGGCGTGCCGACAGTAAAATAGATTCGTCCACCTGCCGTAGTGCCTCCAAGAACAAATTCTTTTAGTGCCTGCAGCGTAGCTTTCAACGCTTTTCCTGTACCGTGATCCTGATTGACGGGCCAGTAATCATTTGCCGAAAGAGCTGCAGCATCATCGAGCTGAGATATTTTTTTATCTGCCATTATGCATATGGTATTCGTGATGAGCCATCTTCATGAATCAAGTATCCTCCATCCTCATGGAGGATAAAGCCGGGTTTTACAACCTCGACCTGCACCACAGTTTTGAACAATTCCACCCTGGTCACGTCATTCGTGAGCGGGCTATATCCGTCAATCTTATTGAGCTTGAAATAGATATTGTCAACCTTTACCAGCTTTTTGAAGTCAAGCTGATTGATATCTGAAGGAGTTAAAAACACGTATCCTCGCCACAACTTGCTATCCTTGTTTGCTACCTCGTTAATAAATTCCTCCCAGTAAAAGCGGTATAATCCTACGTCGGGGTATCCGGTGGAGGGTGGGGTAAAGAATATTGCTTTAGGAGGCCCAAATTCTAACGATCTACTTGGGGCTGTAGGGTTATCCCACATCCCGGAATACGGGTACATCACGGAGCTGAGAAGCGCCGTTCCGGTTGAATCGACAATGTTCCAATTGGCATATGTAACCCCGTCAGCGGCATAGCTATATTGCATCCCACCATATTGCAGGATACGGATATTGAAAGAATCCCGTTCCTTCGCGAGATTGCTTCCTACTTTGTATATATGTGGAATAACACGCCGGTCATTATACCCTAGCCTAACCCCATCTACCATAGGGGAGGGAGAGAAAATCAGTTCAATCTTCTTTGTGTCTTTTTCGAAATCATTGTCCACGACATAGTTTCGTTGCCCATAGATCTCATTATATATCTTTTTATACTTATCCGCATTCCAGTAATCACTATCTTCTTTGTAGGTAAACAGGAATTCCCTTGCAGTCAGCTCTCCCATAGGCACTATCTCAATCTCTTTACTGTAGTCAACTTTATACGTCCAGTCTACAGCATCACCAGCATATGTATTGTAAAACCAGCCCTGCGGAGTTATGAATAGATTCTTGTCGTTATCTGGATCAGTGAAAACATACAGGTTATGCATTAAGATGATTGACTTAAAAAAGTCCTTCTGCGCGACACTCTTGCTTACGAAATTAGACATAATGATCTCGGCACCTTCATCAACAGGATAGGCGCTGTCGTCTGATGGCGATGGCATGATAACATTAGTATCAGAATATAATGTTGCTTTGCACTTAGGAGACATATCCAACGATAGTGTAATTATATCTCCAGCAATAAATTGTCTCTTTTCAACCTCAACAGTTGTGGTATGTGGATACGAGACAGCTTCTGCGTTAGCAATTACTTCGCCATTTAATCGAACATTTATATATGCTGTTCCGCTACTTGTGTAATGAAAGTTGAATTGAATACTCGTTTCTATATCGCGATTAAACTTAATCTGAGTACGAGCATCAGAATCACTACCAGTGATCGCTTGGATTAGACCATATGTATCAATAGTCTTAGGAGGCCCCCACCAGTTAGTAACCTCCCTCCATTTGCCTAGTCTACCATTTGTAAAAGTCTGCTCTGATGAGGCACACTGTAAAAACCTGGCACCGGTAGCAGACTGCGTAAACTCTACCTTCTCCGTATTGGGGATAATCAGCCCTTTGAAATATGGGAGATTAAAGAAGGAGCAATTATAAGTGAAGCCAGCCAGGGCAAACATACGATCAATGTATTCCTTCACCCTGATAGCCGGCGCGAAATTCTGAATAGGATAGTTGACTCCATCCGCGGATAAGCCATAATCAATTAACGGATATGTGTATGGATAGCTATTCGGATTATTCCATACCTGCTGTATATGTGAAGCGGTTAACGAATGGTTAAACTCGCTGAAGTCTATATCGCTCAATTTGCTATCACCGAATGCATACAAGATGTCCGCAAGCCGTCCTAATACATTAGTTTCATACTTCACCTCACCTTTCTCAATTGTTACCTTCAGGATTCGGATCACCCCGTTAAATACCTGAATACTATCTACCAGGACGATGGCCTTAGCTGTCTTATTGGGGTTGTAATTATATCCTATATTAATTGCGGCAGGATTATAGGTGTTCTCTACGTTGAGATCAAAGATATGAGCGAACAAGGCATTGTTCTTCGGTGTGCCTGGTAACTCGATGGTCTTGGAAAAGTCAGTAGTGCGCTTATCCGGCTCCCGTATATCCTGAATGGAATACGTGAAATCGGTAGCGACATCCTGGATCAGGTCCAATTCAACCCCTTCTACTATAACTGTGCTGCG
>Ga0207426_1001430_pt1 | contig 19858 bp, 13 predicted proteins | sample AraplaMF_Cvi_mMS_FD_184265 | JGI IMG/M metagenome (GOLD analysis project Ga0207426, IMG submission 184265) | Arabidopsis root microbial communities from the University of North Carolina, USA - plate scrape MF_Cvi_mMS (SPAdes) (version 2) | ecosystem: Host-associated > Plants > Roots > Endosphere... | reverse complement strand
GTTCTGCGCGCGGGTCAGGAAGCACGCGGATCTGCCCTCGCTATCGATGAAGGACGTCTACCGGCATCCGACGATCAGGAGCCTGGCAACGGCGCTCGCGGCCTCCGTACCCGCCGCCCCCGCCGCCCCCGCCGCACCGCCGGGAGCCGAGTCCACCGCCCCCGGTGAGTCGACGGCACCCGCGTCGGCGGCTCCGACGGGCACACCCCGCTACGTGCTGTGCGGAGCGCTGCAGGTCCTGGCGTTCCTCGGGTACTCGTACCTCGTCGCACTCGTTGCCGCCAGGGGCTACACCTGGATATCCGCCGGCTCCGGCCTGTGGGACGTGTACCTGCGGTCGGTGCTGTTCGGCGCGGCGGGCTTCGCGGGGCTGTGCGTCTTTCCGGTCCTGGTGAAGTGGCTGCTCATCGGCCGGTGGAAGCCGCGGCAGATCCGTGTCTGGAGCCTGGCGTATGTCCGTCTCTGGATCGTCAAGACGCTGGTCCGTTCCGACCCGCTGGTCCTGTTCGTGGGCTCGCCGCTCTATGCGCTGTATCTCAAGGCGCTGGGCGCGAGAATCGGGCGGGGCGTCGTGATTCTCTCCAGGAACGTGCCCTTGTGCACGGACCTGCTCGCCATCGGCGACGGCGCACTGATCCGCAAGGACTCGTACTTCACCGGGTATCGGGCGCAGGCCGGCGTGATCCGGACGGGCACGGTCGCCCTGGGCAGGAACGCGGTCGTCAGCGAGGCCACCGTGCTCGACATCGACACCTCGCTGGGCGAGGCGGCTCAGCTCGGCCACGCCTCCTCCCTGCACAGCGGACAGGCGGTGCCCGACGGTGAACACTGGCACGGGTCACCGGCGCAACGCACCAACGTGGACTACCAGGCGGTGGGCCCGGTCGCGTGCGGCGCCACGAGGCGAGTGCTGCACAGCCTGGTGCAGCTGCTGACCGTGCTCCTCGTGTACGTGCCGCTGGCGATCGGCGCCGTGGGGCTCCTGCTCACGGTCGCGCCCCAGCTCGCCGTCGCTCTGGAGCCGGGGCCCTCGGCCCTGACGACCTGGACGTTCTACGCCGACGCCCTGGCGTTCTCGCTCGTCATGTTCTTCGGTGCGCTTCCGCTCGGTCTCCTGCTCATGGTCACGGTGCCGCGCCTGCTGAACCGGGCCATCACACCGGGCAGGGTCTATCCGCTGTACGGCTTCCACTACGGGGTGCACCGGGCGATCACGTTCATGACCAACAGGCGGTCCCTGATGCGCCTGTTCGGTGACAGCTCCTGCATCGTCCACTATCTGCGGTGTCTGGGGTACGACCTCTCGCGGATCGAGCAGACCGGGTCGAACTTCGGCACGGAGGTCAAGCACGAGACCCCGTACCTGAGTTCCGTCGGCAGCGGCACGATGGTCGCCGACGGGCTGTCGATCAACAATGCCGACTTCTCGAGCACGTCGTTCCGTGTCTCGCGGACGTCGATCGGGCCCCGCAACTTCCTCGGGAACCGGATCGCCTACCCGTCGCGGGGCAGGACGGGCGACAACTGTCTGCTCGCGACGAAGGTCATGGTCCCCGTCGAAGGGGAGGTCCGGGAGGGCGTGGGGCTGCTGGGCTCGCCCAGTTTCGAGATCCCGCGGTCGGTCCAGCGCGACAGCAGCTTCGACGGGCTGAAGAGCGAGGAGCAGCTGCGCCACCGCCTGCCCGCCAAGAACAGGCACAACGCCGCCACCATGGGCTGGTACCTGCTGGCCCGCTGGATCTACTTCTTCCTGGTCACCCTGCTCGTCTCGGCCGCCGCCGATCTCTACGCCCCGTTCGGCGCGGCGGCGATCGCGCTGGCCAACGTCCTCGTCGTCCTGTTCACGGCCGTGTACTACGTGCTGGTCGAACGCGCCGTCACGGCCTGCCACCCCACGGACCCGCTGTTCTGCTCGATCTACGACGAGCGCTTCTGGCAGCGTGAACGCTTCTGGAAGGTGCCGTCGGAGACGTATCTGCGGTTGTTCGACGGCACTCCGTTCAAGAGCGTGCTCTGGCGGATGCTGGGGGTCCGCATCGGCCGCCGGGTCTTCGACGACGGCTGCTATCTGACCGAGCGGACGATGGTGACCCTCGGGGACGGCTGCACGCTCAACACGGGGAGCGTCGTCCAGTGTCACTCGCAGGAGGACGGCACCTTCAAGTCCGACCGCAGCACGATCGGTTCCGGAGCGACGCTGGGGGTCGGCGCGTTCGTGCACTACGGCGTGGCGATCGGCGACGGCGCCGTGCTCGCCCCCGACTCCTTCCTCATGAAGGGCGAGGTCCTCCCGCAGCGTGCACGGTGGGGAGGAAATCCGGCCCGGCAGATCGGCCGGGGCGACGGCGGGGAGTGGAGGTAACAGCGATGACCACGCCTCTGGAACACGATGTGGGCCTGCGGCACCAGGTGCCCGCCGCGGGCGGGTTCGCCACGGTGCCCCGATGGACCCGTTCTCCGGTTCCGGGCACCGCCGGATACGAGGCGGGGCTGCCCGAGGACCTGCTGCCTGCGCTGGACCGGTGGGCGCAGGAGTGGGGCGTCACGCTCGACGCGGTGCTGCTGGCCGCGCACGCCAAGGTGCTCGGGGCGCTGATCGGTGAGCAGACCGTCGCGACCCGATACGTCCCTGCGGCGGGCGGCGGTCCGGTGTCCTGCGGGCTGTCGACCGCGGGCGCGTCGTGGCGGTCGCTGGTGCACGACACGCATCAGGTGGTCTCTCGCCCGGTGGCGCGCCGGGGCTCCGCGGGTGACGGCCCCGAGGAAACGGCGGAGCCCTCCGCGCCGTTGCCCGAGACGGTGTTCGACCCGACCGGTGCCGGAGGTGCGACCGAGGGCGCGGTGCTGCGGGTGGCGGTGGTGCGCCACGACGGCGCCGACCTGCTGCGGCTGCAGTACCGGACCGAGGTGCTCGACGAGGCCGCTGCCGCCCGGATCGCCGGCTACCACCTCACCGCGCTCACGCTGCTCGCCGCCGATCCGGAGGCGGCGCACGAGCGGCAGAGCCTGCTGTCCGCCGAGGAGCTGCGCTTCCAGCTCGAAGGGCTCGCCGGCCCGCAACGGGCGCTGCCGGAGAGCCGGTTCCACGAGCTGTTCGAGCAGCGCGTACGAGCGCACCCGGACGCCGTCGCGGTGGTGCACGGCGACCGGCAATGGACGTACGGGGAACTCAACGCCCGCGCGAACCGGCTGGCCCACGCCCTGCGGGCGGCCGGACTGCACCGGCAGGACGTGGTCGCGGTGGTGACCGCACGCACTCTGGACTGGCCGGCGGCCGTCCTCGCGGTCTTCAAGGCCGGGGGCACGTACCTGCCCGTCGAACCGCACTTCCCCGCCGACCGGATCGCCGCGATGCTCTCTCGTGCCTCGTGCGGGCTGGTGCTGACCGAACCCGGCAGCACCACCACCCTCGACCAGGCGCTGGAGTCGCTGCCCGGGGTCCAACGGCTCTTCATCGATGCGGCGTGCGAGGAGGGTCGTGACGAGAGCGACCCCGGCGTCCCCGTCGCCCCGGACGACCTCGCGTACGTCTTCTTCACGTCCGGTTCCACCGGCGAGCCCAAGGGCGCGATGTGCGAGCACGAGGGCATGCTCAACCACCTCTACGCAAAGATCGACGACTTGGGGATCGGCGAGGGGCAGGTCGTCGCCCAGACCGCGCCCCAGTGCTTCGACATCTCCCTGTGGCAACTGCTCTCCGCGCTGCTGGTCGGCGGACGGACCCTGCTGGTCGAGCAGGAGGCCGTCCTGGACGTCGGGAGGTTCCTCGACACGATCGTCGACGGCCGGGCCGACGTGCTCCAGGTCGTGCCGTCCTACCTCGATGTCGTGCTGTCGTTCCTGGAGCAGCACCCGCGCGAACTGCCCTCGCTGCGCTGTGTGTCGGTCACCGGCGAGGCACTGAAGAAGGAGCTCGTCGAGCGCTGGTTCGCGGCCGGGCCCCGGATCAGGCTGGTCAATGCCTACGGGTTGACCGAGACCTCCGACGACACCAACCACGAGGTCATGGACCGGGTGCCGGACGGCGAACGGATCCCGCTCGGCCGGCCCGTCAACAACGTGCACCTCTACCTCGTCGATGCGCACCTGTCCCCGGTGCCGCTCGGCGCCCCCGGTGAAATCGTCTTCTCCGGAGTGTGCGTCGGCCGCGGGTACGTCAACGACCCGGAGCGCACCCGGCTGGCCTTCACCACGGATCCGTACCGCCCGGGCAGGCGGCTCTACCGGTCCGGCGACTACGGCCGGTGGCTGCCGGACGGAAAGCTGGAGTTCCTCGGCCGCCGGGACACCCAGGTCAAGATCCGTGGCTTCCGGATCGAGACCGGCGAGATCGAGAACACCCTGCTGCGGGTGCCCGGGATCCGCGACGGTGCCGTCGTGGTCTCCCAACGGGCCGGCCAGGGGCAGCGGCTGGTGGCCTTCTACTCCGGCCCGCGCCCGCTGGAGGCGGGTGCGCTGCAGGGGCGGCTGGGCCGGTCGCTGCCCGCGTACATGGTCCCGTCGGCCTTCCACTGGCGGGAGAGTCTCCCGCTGACGGCCAACGGAAAGGTCGACAAGAAGGCGCTGGCCGCCCTCGCCGAAGCAGACGACACCACCGAGGACGACCGCCGCCCGCTCGGCACACCGGCCGAAGAACGGCTCGCCGCCGCATGGGCGGAGGTCCTCGGGATTCCGCAGGACCGGATCGGGGGCCGGGACGACTTCTTCGAGCTCGGCGGCACCTCGCTCTCGGCCGTCAAGGTGGCGATCTGCCTGGAGCGGGTGGTCTCCCCCAAGGACCTCGCCCAACACCCGGTCCTCGCCGACCTGGCCCGGCTCGTCGAGAGCCGTACCACGGCCGGCTCCGCGCCGCCGCCGACGCAGTCACGGCCCGAGGGGCGCGTCCCGGGGCACGGCTCCGGCCGGGCGCCCGCCGAAGCAGACCGAGCCGCAGTACACCGAAAGGACACCACGATGGCTTCCTCACTCCCGACCTCACTGCCCGGCCTGGAGTCTCCGGCCGGTCAGACACCGATGCTGCGGCTCGACACCGCCGTCGACGCGGCGGGCTGGGTGGCCGAGCACCGGGACGCGCTGCGCGCCGCCGTCGTCGAACACGGTGCGCTCCTCGTCCGCGGCCTCGGGCTCCGGCATGCCGACGAGGTCGGCGCGGTCCGGCAGCGGCTGGGCCTGCTCCCGGTGACGGAGAAGGAGTCCTTCGCCCCCCGGCAGACCCACTCCGAGGGCGTCTACTCCTCGTCCGCATGGCCGCCGAACCAGCCGATGTGCATGCACCACGAACTGAGCTACACGCTGGAGTTCCCCGGCCTGATGCTGTTCGCCTGCCTCGGCGCGCCCAGCGAGGGAGGAGCCACCGCCGTCGCGGACTCCGCTGCGGTGCTCGACGCGCTGCCGCCCGGGCTCACCGAGCGGTTCGAGCGGGAGGGCTGGCTCCTCGACCGCAGCTACCACGACGAGATCGGCGCCTCCTTGCCGGAGGCGTTCGGCACCGACGACCGGAGCGCCATCGAGGACTACTGCCGGTCGCACGCCATCCAGTTCACCTGGCAGCCCGACGGCGGACTGCGCACCAGACAGCGCCGCAGCGCCGTGGTGCGCCACCCCGTCAGCGGGCGGCGCTGCTGGTTCAACCAGATCGCGTTCCTCAACGAGTGGACGATGGCGCCCGAGGTCCGCGAGTACCTTCTCGACGAGTACGGCGCCGACGGGCTGCCGTTCAACACCCGCTACGGCAACGGCGACCCCCTCACCGAGGACACCGTCCAGCTGCTCAACAAGGTCTACGACGCGCACACCGTGCGCCGCCCCTGGCAGCCCGGTGACCTGCTGCTCGTCGACAACGTCCGCACCGCACACAGCAGGGAGCCCTTCGCAGGACCACGGGAGGTGGTGGTGGCGATGGCCGAGCCGCTGCGCCTGGCCGACTGCTCACCGACCATCGAGGTGACCGTCCCGTGAACACCATCCGCTCCAGCGCAACGGAGTCCGCCATGACCGCATCGCCACTCACCGTGCCCCCGTTCGCGGTGGTCTCAGGAGCCCAGGTCCGCGCCGCCCTGCAAGGACGCGAGAAGCACCTCGTGGCCGTGGTCGAGGAGACCTACCGGCTGCACGGCGCCGGGGAGTCGGTGAACCCGCCGTCCTCGTTCCTCCGGTTCCCCGACCGCCCCTCGTCGCGGATGATCTCGCTGCCCGCCTCCATCGGCGGGGAGGCGCGGGTGGACGGGCTGAAGTGGATCTCCAGCTTCCCGGAGAACGTGGCCTCCGGTCTGCCCAGGGCGTCCGCGGTGCTGATCCTCAACGACCACGCCACCGGCTACCCGTTCGCCTGCCTGGAGAGCTCGATCATCAGCGCCACGCGAACCGCCGCGTCGGCGGCGTCGGCGGCCGACTGGCTCAGCCGCGGCCGCCCGCGCCCGGTGCGCGTCGGATTCTTCGGGGCGGGCCTCATCGCCCGCTACATCCACACGTTCCTGGAGGGCACCGGCTGGTCGTTCGACGAGATCGGGGTGCACGACCTGTCCTCGGAGAGCGCCGCCGGCTTCCGCCTGTACCTGGAGCAGTCCGGCACCGCGGGCCGGATCACCGTGCACCAGAGCGCCGAGGAACTGATCCGCCACAGCGACCTGGTGGTCTTCGCCACCATCGCCGGTGAGCCGCATGTCGACGAACCCTCGTGGTTCTCCCACAACCCGGTGGTCCTGCACATCTCGCTGCGCGACCTCGCGCCGCGGATCCTGCTGGCCTCCACCAACATCGTCGACGACGTCGAGCACTGTCTGCACGCCGCCACGTCGCCGCACCTGACCGAACAGCTCACGGGCAACCGCGACTTCCTGCACGGCACGCTGGACGACGTGATGCACGGGCGGGTGGCGATCCCCGCGGACCGGCCCGCTGTCTTCTCCCCGTTCGGCCTCGGCGTGCTCGACCTCGCGGTCGGCAAGTACGTCTACGACGAGGTGGCCCGCTCGGGACAGCTGCAGGTCATCGATGACTTCTTCCACGAACTGCGCCGGTACGGATGAGCCCGGCCCCGGATAGGTGAGGAGCCCGCCACTGCCGTCGGATGGACATTCCGAGGGTGCTCTGCTCCAGAGGAGGGACCCATCATGCCAGTCATCACCGTTCCCTACGCCTTCAACGAGGAAGAGCTCTACGTCGACCTCGAGGCGATCTTCGGGCAGTCACTGTTCCTCAAGTGCGAGGGCCTCAACTTCGCCGGTTCGATCAAACTGAAGGCCGCTACCGAAATGGTGGAGGCAGCCGAGCGGGAGGGCGCCCTGACTCCGGAATCGGTCCTGGTCGAGTCCTCGTCCGGCAACCTGGGCGTGGCACTGAGCATGATCGCGGCGAGCAAGGGCTACCGGTTCCTGTGCGTGACGGACTCCCGCTGCAACCTGTCGACCCGGCTGATGATGGAGGCGCTGGGCAGCCAGGTGCACGTCGTGGCCGCCGACGAGGCGAGCGGCGGCTTCCTCGGCGCACGGCTCGACTACGTCCGCGACTTGTGCGCCTCCGACGACCGCTGGGTGTGGCTCAGCCAGTACACCAACCCGGGCAACTGGCAGGCCCACTACCGCAGGACGGCGCCGGCGATCGCCCGCTGGTTCCCGCGCCTGGACGTGCTGTTCATCGGTGCCGGCACCACCGGCACGCTGATGGGCTGTGCCCGCTACTTCCGCGAGTGGCACCGGCCGGTGCAGATCGTCGCGGTCGACAGCGTCGGTTCGGTGACCTTCGGCGGCGCACCGGGGCGCCGTATGATCCCCGGCCTGGGCATGAGCGTCCATCCCCCGCTGCTCGACGAGTCCTACGTGGACGAGGCGGTACGCGTCGAGGAAGCGGACACGGTCCGCGCCTGTCACCAACTGGCCCGGCACGGTTTCCTCTTCGGCGGCTCGACCGGCACGGTCGTCAGCGGCGCGATGGACTGGTTGTCCCGGCACGACACCCGCGGACTCACCGCAGTGGCCATCGCCCCTGACCTCGGCGAGCGGTACCTCGACACCATCTACCAGGCCAACTGGGTACAGGACCTGTACGGCGAGGAACTGCTCGGCGCCGACGGGGCCTTGGGCGGGCCCACCCCTGCCGGTCCCCTGCCCGCTCCCCCGGAAGCCCGGCCGGCGCCGCCGAGGCGTTCGCCGGACCCCCAGCCGCGAGAGGAGCGGAAGGAGCAGGCGGGCGACATCTGACGCGGGCCCTGCATCCTCTCCCGCCTCCGCTGATCGTCGGCCGCCCGGCCGTGCGGTCGGCGGGGGCGGGGGCGGGGGCGTGCGGGGCAGGGGCGGGCGGCGGGGCGGGTACCGCAAAAGCTACTTGTTTGCATTAGCCGTCACCATCCCCTACCCTTCCATTAACGCAAAGTCTTTGCTTTAGATGGAGATGGCGGTTCCACTTGACCACGGACCGCCGCACACACCGGACACCTCACTCCTCGCCCCTCACCCCTACTCCGCACACCGCACACCGCACACCGCACACCGCACACCGCAAGGACACTCCATGACATCCGTCGAACTCACCGCCGGGGACGTCGCCCGGTGGGCGCTGCACGCCGGGCTCCCCCTGCCGGACGAGCGCCGTCCCGACGTGGCCGCCGTCGCGAACCACATCCACAGCGTCATCCACACCTTGCGCGAACTGGACTTCGGCGAGACCCCGCCCGCCGCCGCCTACACCGTCGAAGGGGTGGCGGCCGATGCAGCCCTTTGAGCTGACTCTTGCCGAGGCGGCCACCGCCCTGGAGGACCGGACGCTCTCCCCGGTGGAGCTGACCGAGTCCGTTCTCGAACGGATCGGCGCCGTCGAAGAACGACTGGGGGCCTATGTCACCGTGACCGAGGAGGCGGCGCGCAGCTCGGCCGCACGGGCGGAACGCGAGATCGCGGACGGCCGGTACCGCGGCCCGCTGCACGGCATCCCGTTCGGGCTGAAGGACATGATCGATGCCGCCGGAATGCCGACCACGGCCAGCTCCCGCGTCAGGGACGGCCACCTCGCGCAGACGGACAGCACCGTGACGCACCATCTGTCCGCGGCGGGCGGGGTCCTGCTGGGGAAGACGCACACCCACGAATTCGCCTACGGGCTGACGACACCTCAGACCCGCAATGCCTGGTCCCAGGAGCACGTGGCGGGCGGGTCGAGCGGTGGTTCGGCGGTCGCCGTGGCCGCCGGAGAGGCCGCCTTCGCCCTGGGGACGGACACCGGCGGCTCGATCCGCGTACCCGCGGCGCTCAACGGGACGGTCGGCCTCAAGCCGACCTACGGCCTCGTCTCCCGGCACGGCGTGACCGCCCTCTCCTGGTCGCTGGACCACGTCGGCCCCCTCACCCGCACGGTCCGGGACGCGGCCCTCGTACTCTCCGCGCTGGTGGGCCACGACCCCCAGGACCCGGCGAGCCTCCGCACGGCGCCGTCCACCTATCCGCTGCCGCCGGGTGGTGGTGACATGTCGGGCCTGCGCATCGGAGTGCCCGTCAACTACTACTTCGACCGAGTCGCCCCCGACGTCGAAGCCGCCGTGCGTGAGGCCCTGACGCAGATGACGGACATGGGAGCCGAACTCGTCGAGGTCGAGATCCCGATGACGCGCTACATCCAGCCGACCCACTGGGGCCTGATGGTTCCCGAAGCGACGGCCTACCACGAACGCACACTGCGGTCCGTACCCGAGCTCTACGGCCCGGACGTACGGATCCTCCTGGAGGCGGGCGAGCTGGTCTCGGCCGGTGACTATCTGCGGGCCCAGCGCTCCCGCACGCTCATGCGCCAGGCGTGGCTGCGCCTCTTCGACCGCATCGATGTACTCGCGGCGCCCACGGTGCCGATGACCGCCGCGAAGAGGGACCAGCAGACCGTCCAATGGCCCGACGGCACCACGGAAGGCGTCGCCGAAGCCTACGTTCGCCTCTCCTCCCCGGCGAACATCACCGGCCTGCCGGCCCTGAGCCTGCCGGCCGGCCGCGATCAGGCGGGCCTGCCCATCGGGTTGCAGCTGATAGGACGCCCGCTGGAGGAAGCGACCCTGCTGCGCGCCGGCCACGCATACGAGTCCGCCCGGCATCCGATCGATCTGGGGGCCGCGGTGGCAGGAACCTGATGACCGTGCCGAGGTCCGGGCCGGGGCAGCCCCGTAGGTCCGGGGCAGCCCCGGACAATTGCGTTGTCGCCCCGGCGGGGCTGAGGCAGCATGCCGGTCATGGGAAAGCCCGCTGAGACCCTTCGCTTCGACCAGGTCGAGCTGCGCCGTTGGCGTGGCGCCGATATCGAGGCGCTGGACCAACTGATCACCGAGTCACGCGCTCATCTGCTGCCGTGGATGCCCTTTGCGGCCACCCATGACCGGAAGCAGGGAGAGGAGTTTTTGACCCGGTGCCAGGAGGAGTGGGACTCGGAGCAGGCCTACCACTACACGATCACCTCGGCTGGAGTGATGGTCGGCAGCTGCGGGCTGATGCGCCGGATCGGACCGGGCGGGCTCGCCATCGGGTACTGGCTCCACCCCGCGTCCACGGGCAAGGGGCTGGCCACCATGGCCGCGGCCGCCCTGGTGCAGGCGGGACGACAACTGCCGGGCATCGATCGCATCGAGATCCACCACGACGAGGCCAACCCCGCCAGCGGCGCCGTCGCCCGCCGCCTGGGCTTCACCGAGTTCGAGCGCGTGCCACTGCCGCATGGAGCCGAGGCCCCGGGCGAGTCGGGCATCGACGTGAGGTGGCGCCTCCACATACGCACCGGGAGTACCGAGCCGGTGCACGGATTGCCGTAACTGCCCTGCCCCGAAGGGCTGGTGGGGCGCGGATCTCCTGGCCGGGGGGCCCGCGCCCGCTGGTTCGAGGCGCCGACTGCCGAACGACGAACGACGAGGTCGTGGTGCGGCTCGGCTCCTCGGCATCGCCCGTCGTCGTGTGTCGGCGCGCCGTGTCCGTGCGTGATCACCGACGGGCCGGGGCCGACGTTAGTGTTCCGATGTTCCGGTCTTCGAGCAGGACAGGGCAGGGCAGGGCAGGGCAGGGCAGGGCAGGGCAGAACAGGACGAGGAGAGCCGCTGATGGAGTTCCTGGTCGACATGGTGACCACCGTTCCGGAAGGCACGTCCGAGGAGGCCGTGGCGGAGATCCGGAGCCGGGAGGCCGTGCGGTCACGGCAATTGACCGCGCAGGGAAGCCTGCTGCGACTGTGGCGCCCCCCGCTCGCCCCCGGCGAATGGCGCACATGGGGACTCTTCCGCGCCGACGACGAGGAGCAGTTGGAACAGGTACTCGCCTCGATGCCGCTGCGGGTGTGGCGGCACGACACGGTGACGCCGCTGTCGGCGCACCCGAGCGACCCGGGCCCGGGAGCAGTTGTCCCTGCGGTGCGTGTCGCCGTACCCCTTGACCGCGAAGCCGTCCTGCGGGGCGTCCTCGACGGTTGGAAAGCCGCCGTCGACGCGCATGAACCGCAGCGGGTCGCCTCTCACTTCACCGAGGACGTGATCTTCCAAGGACTGCACCCGTACAGCGTCGGGCGGCAGGGCGTAGCCGACTATTACGACTCCCAGCCGCTCGGGATGACGGCCGATTACCGGATCCTCGAAACCCGGCAGCTCGCCGACGACCTCGTGCTCGGCTACTTGAGCGTCGACTTCGCGTTCACCGACAGAGCCACGATCGTCGTCAACCTCAGCGTGCTGGTGAAGCACACGGACGACGGCTGGCACATCAGTCACTACCAGGTCTCCCGCCTCGAACCGGCCGGCTAGCCAGGACCGCCCGAGGCCGATGCGAACCCTGCCGGGACGGTCCTGGGCATGCCGGGCGGGTGCTCGCTCAGACGACCAGTTGCCCGATGCCCAGCAGGTTTCCCTCGCTGTCGCGGAACCAGGCACCGCGCTCACCCCGTGCGCCCTTGCTGGGGTAGTTGCCTTCGATCTCGGCGATGCCGTCGTTCGTGCGTCCGCCGCCCAGCAACCCCGGCAGGTCGACCTCCTCGAACACGACGCCGCGCCGCTTGAGCGTCGCCACGGTCGTCCCGATGTCGTCGACCTCCCAGGCCATCTGGGTGAAGGTGCCGGGTGACGCTCCCGTCGACCGGAACACCACGAACTCCGCTCCGCCGCACCGGTACAGCAATCCACCGGGCCGCTCGTCGACGGGCTCCAGCCCGAGCTGCTGGAAGTAGAAGCGCCGTGCCCGGTCCAGGTCCTGGGCCGGAAGTCTGGTCGCCACCCGCGCGCCGGTCAGAATGTCCCTCTCGTCTGCGTTCATGGCTTCACTGTGCCCTGGGCTGCTGCCGGGGGCACGGAGGCGCCGGACGCGATCCCTGCGGGGCGGCGGCCGAACGGACGGACCGCGACTCAGCCGTCCAGTGCGCTACGGACGGTGCCCCACGGTGCGGTGCGCCACGGACGGTGACCCAACCGTCCGGTGCACGAGGACCCATGGCCCATCCGATCCACCGCACGATGCCGTCAGTTGACCCGGCGAGCCCGCGGTTCGCCGCACCGAGCGGGCCGCGCGCCTCCTCTGGGTGGGTGAAGTCGCCGACGAACCGTGTCCACCGCGGCCCCGGGCCGTTTGTGAAAGCGTGATCTCCACTCGACGTATCTACACCGCGCTTGTCCTGACCGCCGGCGCCAGCGCCCTCGCGATGTCGTCCGCCTCGGCCGCGCCCGTGGCCCCACCCGCCCAGTCGGCCCCGCAGGGGCTGTCCGTGCTCAGCGCACTCGACAGTCTCGGCGTCGCGTCCATCCCCGCCCAGTACCAGGGACAGCTGCCGACGGTCACCGGTCAACTCCAGCACCTTCGTGACCTCGGTCAACTGCATCAGGTGACCGACATGGCCGCCCCGGTCACGGGCCTGCTGCCGGTCGTGTCCTAGCCCGTCCCCCTTCGCACGGTTCACGGCCCGGTGGGAAGGCAGCCGTTGCTGCGTTTCACCGGCCTGGCGAGGGTGCATCGTCGACCGCTCCCCTGGGTCCGCGTCAGTGCGCGGATGCCAGGGGAGCGCTCTGTCGGGGCACCCCCACGGGCGCCGCCCCGGCCCACGGATCGCCCCGGCCCACGGGTCGACCCGGCCGACGGATCGCCCCCGGCCTGCGGGCGACAGCACACCGTCGAGCAGCACCAGCTCGTCCGGCCGCACGAGACCGTCAGCGGCAGCAGACCACCCACCGGACACGAAGGTCACACACCGCGTCTCGGCTGATTCAATGGTCGCCGAGGTGAGAGACATGGTGTCGACCGACCGGCTGCTGGCTTTCGCGGCGATGTCGTTGCTGGTGATCGTGATCCCCGGGCCGAGTGTGCTGTTCGTGATCGGCCGTGCCCTGGCCCACGGCCGGCGCACCGCCCTGGCGACGGTACTGGGCAATGTGCTGGGCTCGTATCTGCTGGTGGCCGCGGTGGCGTTCGGCCTCGGCTCGCTGGTCGAACAGTCCGCTGCCGTCTTCCTCGCCGTGAAGCTGGCGGGCGCGGCCTACCTCGTCTTCCTCGGAGTCCAGGCGTTCCGGCACCGCAGGGACATGAAGGTGGGTGCGGCGGACCGGCCCGCGCAGCCCGCCCGCGGCGACCTGCGGACGATCGCCGACGGCATCCTGGTGGGCATCACCAATCCGAAGGGCATCGTGTTCTTCGCCGCCGTGCTTCCCCAGTTCGTGGACCATGCGGCCGGCCGGGTGCCCGCCCAGATGCTCGTCCTGGGCCTGGTGCCGATCGGCATCGGTCTGATCACGGACACGGTGTGGGGGCTGACGGCCTCGGCGGCCCGCGCCTGGTTCGCACGCTCCGAACGCCGGCTGTCGATGATCGGCGGCGCGGGCGGCTTCGCGATGATCGGCCTGGGCGTGACGGTGGCAGCCACCGGTCGAGCGGACTGACCGCGGCCCGCCCCGCCCGAACCGTTCGCCGTCGCCACGAGCTGTTCGCCCCAGCCCTGTTCACATCGCCCCGGCCCGTCCGCCATCGGCACGGGCCGCCGTCGCCCCGCACCTCACCTCTCCGCCCGATGAACACGTGCCAGCAACAACACCGTGTCATCCGTCGGCGAACTCGGTACGAGGCGGGCGAGGATGCGGTCCGCCGTGGCTTCCAGCGAGTCGGGGGGCCGGGCCACTTCCGTGCGGAGGACGTCGAGGCCCTCGTCGATGTCGTGGTCCCGGGCCTCGATGAGGCCGTCGGTGTACAGCACGAGCAGGGCGGCGTCGGGCAGTTCGAGCTCCGTCGTGCGGAAGGGGAGGCCGCCGACGCCGAGGGGGACTCCCAGTACGTCGTCGATGAGCTGGACCCGGCCGTCGGGGTGGCGGACGAGGGGCGGAGGGTGGCCGGCGCTGGCGATCCGGGTGCTTCCGGTGGCGGGGTCGTAGCGGATGCAGAGGCAGGTCGCGAGCTCGATACCGGCTTCTTCGGCGCACTGGTCGAGTTCCGTGAGCAGTTCGTCCGGTTCCTGGTCGTGCCGGGCCAGCGCCTTGGCGGCGATGCGCAGCCGGCCCATCGCCGCGGCGGCCGACACCCCGTGTCCCATGACGTCGCCGACGACCAGGGCGACGCGGCCGCCGGGGAGGCGGATCACGTCGTACCAGTCGCCGCCGACCTCGGTGACCCGGCTGCCCGGCAGGTAGCGGTGGGCGAGGTGCAGGTGCGGGCCGGTGGCCATCGAGGTGGGCAGCAGGGCCCGTTGGAGGGTGAGCGCGATGTTCCGCTCGCGGTTGTAGAGCCGCGCGTTGTCCAGGCACAGCGCCGCCCGCGAGGCGAGCTCGCCGGCCAGGCTGAGATCCTGCTCGGTGAAGGCCGGCCGGGCCGCGGACCGGCCGAAGACCGCGATGCCCTGCACGGTTCCCCGGGCGATGAGCGGAGCGAGGAGGAGGCACGCCAGACCGCTGCCGGCCAGCAGCCGGGCGCGCGTGGCGTTCAGTACGGTGCGGGCCATGAACTCCTGGTTCACCGGTACGCACAGCGGACGGCCGGTCCGCAGCATCCGGTGGATGGCGGAGCCCGGTGGGTAGTGCACGGCTTCCAGCCCGCTGACCAGCTCCGTCGCGGGAGGGGGCAGGACCGTGCCGTGGGCGATCCGGTGGGTGTCCACCGGCTGGGCCGGGTCGAAGCCCGCATGCTCGTCCTTCCATTCGACGAGCTCCACGACGGCCGCGTCGGCGAAGTCCGGCACCGCGGCCTCGACCAGCTCCTGGGCCGTGACCTGCACGTCCAGGGTGGTGCCGATCCGGGCGGAGGCGCGGTCCAGCAGCGCCAGCCGCTGCCGGGTGGCGGTCGCCTCCACGATGGCCTGCTCGCGGTCGGTGACGTCGACCAGCAGGCCGCCCACTCCCTGGCGCGTGCCGACGGCCTGGGTGAGCGGGAAGAAGCTCACCGAGAGGACCTTGTCCCGGTCCGGGTGGCCCCGGGTGCGCATCCCCACCCGTACCCCGGCGACGGGTTTGCCCTCCGCGACGACCGCCCGCAGCATGCGCTCGTACTCGCCGCCGTCCGAGGTGATCATGATCTCGGCGAGGCGGCGTCCGAGATGCTCCTCGATGGGGAGTCCGTTCATGTCGGCAAGCGCCTGGTTGAGGTGGAGGTAGCGCAGCTCCTCGTCGAACATGGCCAGGCCTATGGGGCAGGTCTCGAAGAGGGCGTCGAGGAAGGCGAGGTTGGTCTTCACCCGGTCCAGTTCGTCACCGCGGCTGGCCAGCGCCATGACCACCGAATGCCCGCCGACGCCGGTCACCGGGAAGGCGCGGAATCCGCAGTCGAGGGCCGTGCCGTCCCGGTGCGCGGCGTGCAGGCGGCCGCGCCAGTAGCCCAGGCTCCGGCCCCGCTCCGCCAGGCGGGCGCAGGCGTCGGGCCCGCCCCCGGGCGGCGCGGGGAGCAGGAGGGCGCCGGGCCGGGACAGCGCCTCCGCCGCGGGGTAGCCGAAGAGGTCCTGGGCGCCGGGGCCCCAGTAGCAGATCCGGTTGTCGTCGTCGATGCCGAACACGGCGACGCCCACATGCTCCAGCAGCGATCCGGGCTCGGACCAGAGCGGACCGCGGGCCCTGGCGTCGCTCGGCCGATCTGATGGCACCGGCTTTCCTTCCACCCGCCGCGCAAAGTGGCCGGCCCGCCCGCCGGACGGCAGAGCGGTTTCTCTTCATTCTGCGCTTGTCTCCCGGGCGCGGACACTCCGCCGAGCGGCCGGGGCCCCGGGACCAGGGCTTTCACACCTGCCGGGCGCCCTGACCCGGCCCTGGGCCGGACGCTAGGAGCCGCCGGCCCCACCGGACGGTGGGCGCCGCGGCCCGGGGACCGGCGGCGTCAGGACGAGTTCGGCGACGGCCCCGCCGTCCGGCGCGTTCGAGAACCGCAGCGTGGCACCGAGGACCCGGGCCTGCCCCGCGGCGATGGTCAGCCCGAGGCCGTGGCCGGTCTTGCGACCGCTCGCGGACCGGCTGCGGAACCGCTGCGGGCCGTGGTCGAGGAGGTGGCCGGGGTAGCCGTCCCCGTGGTCCCGCACGGTGATGACGAGACCGTCGACGGTCAGGAGGACCGGCGGCCGGCCGTGCTTGTGGGCGTTGGAGACGAGGTTCCCCAGCACGCGCTGGAGCCTGCGCTGATCGGTCTCCACCCGGGCGTCCCGCTCGACGCGGACCTCGGCCTGCAGCCCGGTGGCCCGTACCGCACGCTCGGCCAGCGGTCCCAGCTGCTGCACCTCGGCGTCGGCCCGCTCCACCTCCGCGTCGAGGCGGGAGATCTCCAGCAGGTCCTCGGTCAGCCGGCTCATGGTCCGGATCCGGTCCTGCACCATCTCGGCCGGGCGCCCGGGCGGCAGCAGCTCCGCCGCCAGGTGCAGCCCGGTGAGCGGGGTGCGCAGCTCGTGCGCCACATCGGCCGTGAAGCGCTGCTCGCTGTGCAGCTTGGCCTGCAGTGCGGCGGCCATCGCATCGAGCGCGGCCGCCACGGCCGCGGTCTCGTCCTGGGCGTAGGGGGAAGACCGGACATGGGGGTCGTCCACCCGGGCGTCGAGATCGCCGGTGCTGATTCTGCGGGCCACCTGGGCGGTGTGGTGCAACCGCCGGGTAATACGGGAGACGCCGAACAGCCCGACGGCAAGGGTGAGCGCGATCGCGAAGGCCGAGGAGCCGACGATGGCCCGGTCCACCCCGCGGATCGCGGCGGCCCGCTGGGTGTAGTCGAGATGGACGGCCAGGGCCTTGCCGTCGGCGGGGGTGACGGCCCACATCGCCGGCCGGCCTTGGTGCTCGGCGAGCTGAGTGCCGCGCTCGCCGCGCCGGGCCATGGCGCGGAGCGGGGCGGGCAGGTCCGCGGGGTCCACCGCGGCGTGGCGGCCGAGGGGCTCCCCCGCTACGTACGCGGCCGCGACGGAGTCCAGTTCGGACAGGGCGGCGCCGCGGGCCTGGCTCTCGGTCTGCCGCCCGACCAGGACGTGCACCAGCACACCGACGACCGTGGCGAGCACACAGCACATGACGATGACGAAGACGGCGAACTTCCAGTACAGCGTCGCCGTCCAGGCGGGCAGGTGCCGCCGCATCCGGGGCCGGCCGGTGCTCATGGGGTGCGCTTCGGGACGTGGACGGCGTTGTCCGCCTGGTCGAACTCCATCGACCGCAGGGCCATGGTCCGGGTCCGGGGGTCCCATGCGTAGACGGTGCGGGTGTCGTAGCCGGGCGTGCCGGTGGGCTCCCGCAGGATCAGATCGCCGTTCGCGATCTCCACCGACAGCGGGGTCGCGCCGGCATCCATGATCCGGGTGACCCGCCCGTGGTCGAGCGTGAAGACCCACAGGGCCAGCGACTGGTCCGGCGCCTCGATGCCGACGATCAGTTCGGCTTTCCCGTCGCCCGTCAGATCCCGGTACTGGGGTGTGCGCACCGGGCAGTGCGCCGGCCGCGTCTCACAGGCCCTGATCTTCCTCATGGTGGCGGAGTCGAACTGCGGCCCGCCGCCGAGGGAGGAACCGGCGGCCGCCTGCGCCTTGACGACGGTGAGCAGACGCGCCGCGCGGATGTCCCCGGACGGCACGGGCGGCACCCCGGGAACGGCCGCGGGAAGGTTCTCCCCCTTGCCGCGCTCGGGCTGCGGCGCCGGCTTGCGCTCGGGCCACAGCCGCACCGGCGCGGCGGCGGCCGACGTGTGGCCGGCGCTCAGCGGCTCGCCGCGGTCCGTACAGCCGCTCAGCAGCACGACCATGCCTGCCGCCGCGAGAGCGAGCGACATCATCCGGAGCCCCGGGGGCGACAAGGAAGGGTGGAGAGGCACGTCTTTTCCCGTCGTGGTGCGCTGAGCCTCTCCGGATCATAATGCGCGCCGCGCACCACGGGGACGGGCCGGGGGCCGGCAGTGCGCGGTGGGGCGGCGCGCGGCACCGCCGGCGCCGGGCCGGACTCAGCCGGCCGGCATCGCGGCCGCGGCCCGCTTCTCCATGGGCCCCGACCAGCTGCGGCGGGGCGGGCGGCCGACGAACTTCCCGAAGAGCAGGGCCGCGGCGGTGGCCGCGAGCACGCCCGGCACCATCTCGTAGACGCCCGACTGGAGCGGCCCGAGGAGCGGGTCGATCTGCTTCCACATGACGACGGTGACCGCCCCCGTCACGATGCCGGCCATCGCCCCGGCCCGTGTCATCCGCGGCCAGTAGAGCGACAGCAGGATCACCGGGCCGAAGGCGGCGCCGAAGCCCGCCCAGGCGTACGCGACGATGTCCAGCACAGCGCCGCCGCTGAGCGCGATGGCGTAGGCCACCAGCGCCACGACCACGACCGTCACCCGGGCCGCCAGCACCATCGTCGCGTCCGAGGCCTGCCGCTTGACGAAGGCCCGGTAGAAGTCCTCGGTGAGGGCCATCGCCGAGACCAGCAGCTGGCTGTCCGCGGTGGACTTGATCGCGGCGAGCACGGCGACCAGCAGGAGACCGGCGACCCACGGGTTGACCAACTGGGCACAGAGCTGGATGAAGACGGTCTCCGGATTCTCCAGCGGCTGGTCGAGAGCGGCGATCCCGACCAGCCCCACGAGCGAGGCACCCGCCAGGCAGACCACCACCCAGCCCACCCCGATACGGCGGGCCAGGGGGATGTCGCGGGCGCTGCGGATGCTCATGAAGCGGACCAGGATGTGCGGCTGGCCGAAGTAGCCCAGTCCCCAGGCCAGCAGGGAGATGACGGCCACCGCGCCGAGCGGTTGGCCGGACGTCCAACGGGACCCGTCGAAGTGGGCCTTGGCCCCCATGTCCAGCAGGGAGGGCGTCTGGTGGTCGAGCAGGTGCCGCATCGCGCCGAATCCCCCGAGCAGCCCGATGCCGATCACGGGGAGGGCAATGGCCGCGCAGAACATCACCGTCGCCTGCACCGAGTGCGTCACGCTCACCGCGCGGAAGCCGCCCAGCACGGTGTAGACGACGATGACCACGGCGAAGACGGTGAGCGCGAATTCGAAGCCGCCCCCGAAGATGCCCTCGAACAGCACTCCCCCGGCCAGCAGTCCGCTGGCCACGTACACGGTGAAGAACACGACGATGACGGTTGCCGAGACCAGGCGCAGCATCCTGCTGCCGTCCTCGAAGCGCTCCTCCAGATACGCCGACAGGGTCTTGGCGTCGCCGGCCAGCTCGGTGTACGTCCGCAGACGCGGCGCGACCAGGCGCCAGTTGAGGTACGTGCCGACGGCCAGACCGACGGCGATCCACGAGGCGCCGATGCCGGCCGCGTACACGGCACCGGGCAGCCCCAGGAACAGCCAGCCGGACATGTCACTGGCGCCCGCGGACAGGGCCGCCAGCGGGGCGCTCAGCCGGCGCCCGCCGAGAGCGAAGTCGGAGAACGTCACTGTGTCCTGGTAGGTCCAGATACCCACGGTCACCATGGCGAGCAGGAATA
>Ga0207426_1001429_pt1 | contig 19864 bp, 16 predicted proteins | sample AraplaMF_Cvi_mMS_FD_184265 | JGI IMG/M metagenome (GOLD analysis project Ga0207426, IMG submission 184265) | Arabidopsis root microbial communities from the University of North Carolina, USA - plate scrape MF_Cvi_mMS (SPAdes) (version 2) | ecosystem: Host-associated > Plants > Roots > Endosphere... | reverse complement strand
TCAGCATCGGCGTGAAACCGGCCGCGGTGGCCTGCGCGATGGCGGCGTTGACCAGCGCGAGCTCCAGCAGCGCGCCGACGCCCGTGAGGTAGTAGAAGCGGGAGCCGGACACCTTGGCGCCGCGCTCGACGTCGATGGCGCCGAGCAGCTCGCCGATCTCCAGGTGGTCCTTGGGCTCGAAGCCCTCGGCGCCGAAGTCGCGGATCGTGCCGTGCGTCTCGAGGACGGTGAAGTCCTCCTCGCCGCCGACGGGGACGTCGGGGTGGACGAGGTTGCCGAGCTTCTGCAGCAGCGCCTGCGTCTCGTCCTTGGCCTCGTCCTGCGCGGCGTCGGCGGCCTTGACGGCGGCGGCCAGCTCACCGGCCTTCTTCAGCAGCACGGCCTTCTCGTCGCCGGCGGCCTTGGGGATGAGCTTGCCGAGCGCCTTCTGCTCGGCGCGCAGCTCATCGAAGCGGACGCTGGACGACCTGCGCCGCTCGTCGGCGGAGAGAAGCGCGTCGACGAGTGCGACGTCCTCTCCACGGGCGCGCTGGGACGCGCGCACACGGTCGGGGTCCTCACGGAGCAGGCGAAGGTCAATCACCCCACCAGGCTACCGGGCCCCGCCCCGCCCCTCGACGCGATATTCCCCGGCATGTCGTTTTGCCCGTTTTGAGCCGTTTATTCCTCTGGGGGCGGGAGAAGAAAAGGCGGGGGAATTCGCGTCCATTCCGTGCTGCGGGGTGGTCGGGAAGGAAGTCTTCGGGGGGCGGTCGGCGGGAGACTTCCCGGCGGGCGGCGGAGGTCTTCGCGGTGTCCGTCACGAGATCTTCGCAGTGTCCGTGATGGGGCTTTCGCGGCCGGGGCCCGGGTGATCCACGGTGTGGAAAGCGGGAGTTGGGCGGGCGTCGGGCGGGCCCCGGAGCGGCCCGCGGGGCTCCGGTTATCCCCGGGGAACCCCTGGTTGTCCACAGGGGGCGAGGGATTCCGGATTGTTATCCACAGGCTGTGTGTGAGATCTGTGGAAGTCGGAGTAGATCATTCCGCTCCCGAAATGCTCGGCTATGGAATCCCTGTCCAAACCCCGTTCACGCACTCTTTCGTGTGGGATTACCTCGCCCTAAAGGATTGATCGCGCGAATTGTGCTGACGGTGTCCGACGTGGGGCACTGTGGAGGGGTGTGCGGTCAGTAGGGCGATATGTCGACTCTGTCCGATTCTCATGTCGACTTACCCACAGGTCGAGAACCGGGCCTGTGGATAACTTTGTGGATAACCCACAGCCCTTCCAAAGCCGCAGGTCGTGCTGTTCCGCAGGGCCCGCCGACGGGGCCGCGGAACGCCGGTGTCCGGCTCAGCCCCGCCCGTCCATGCAGCGCGCCAGCCAGTCCGACGCCTCGCTGAACGCCGTGTCCGTCATCGTCCGCCGCACGGCCGGCGGCACCTCGTCGGCGCGCGGGTAGGAGCCGAGGAACCGCACCTCGCGGCAGATCCGCTTGAGGCCCATCAGCACCTCGCTGACCCGGCGGTCGGTGACATGCCCCTCGCAGTCCACGGAGAAGCAGTAGCGGCCGATGCCCTCGCCGGTCGGCCGGGACTCGATCCGCATCATGTTCACCCCGCGCACCGCGTACTCCTGCAGCAGTTCGAGGAGCGCGCCGGGGTGGTCCTCGGCCAGCCACAGCACGACCGAGGTCTTGTCGGCGCCGGTGGGCGACGCGGGCCGGGCCGGGCGGCCCACCAGCACGAAGCGGGTGGCCGCGTTCTGCGCGTCATGGATGTCGGTGACCAGCGGCTCCAGCCCGTAGGTCGCCGCCGCGAACTCGCCCGCGAAGGCGCCGTCGTAGCGGCCCTCCTGCACCAGCCGCGCGCCGTCGGCGTTCGAGGCCGCCGACTCCCATACCGCCTCCGGGAGTTGGGCCGCCAGCCACTTGCGCACCTGCGGCTGGGCGACGGGGTGCCCGGTCACCGTCTTCACGTCGCCGAGCGGAGTGCCGGGGCGCACCAGCAGCGCGAAGGCGATCGGCAGCAGCACCTCGCGGTAGATCATCAGCGGCTCGCCGGAGGCCAGTTCGTCGAGGGTGGTGGTCACCCCGCCCTCGACGGAGTTCTCGATCGGCACCAGCGCGGCGGCGGCCTCACCGGCACGCACCGCGTCCAGTGCGGCCGGCACCGACACCATCGGCACCAGCTCGCGGGTCGCCGCCTCGGGAAGGGTGCGCAGCGCAGCCTCCGTGAACGTGCCCGCGGGGCCGAGATAGGTATAGCGGCTGGCCGACATGGATGAGGACTCCCTCGCGTGACTGCGGGGGCACCCCGCCGATCTTCTCCCTGTCCTGCCACGATACCCAGCCCGGCGGAGCCCGGGGCGGGTCTTCCCCGCCGGCCCCTCCCGGGGCCGCACGCCGGGGCGGCCCTCAGCCCTCCAGCAGCGGCCGGCCCACGTAGTCGCCCGGATCGGCGGCCGGGGGCACCGCGTACAGCCCGCTCGCCTCGTGCCGCAGGAACGGCGACAGCGCGTCGCCGCGGTCCAGCTTCCGCTGGATCTGGGTGAAGGCACGCAGCGGGTCGGCCTGCCAGCAGACGAAGAGCAGTCCGGCGTCCGGGGCGCCGTCCTCCCGGAACCCGTCGTGGAAGGAGAAGGGACGGCGCAGCATCGCCGCGCCCTGGTTGGACTCCGGGGCCGCGATCCGCGCGTGCGCATTGGCCGGGATGACCGGCTGCCCGTCGGGGCCGCTCGCGTCGAGCCGCATCGGGGTGGTCTCGGAACCGCCGGTCAGCGGCGCACCGCTGTCCTTGCGGCGCCCGATGACCCGCTCCTGTTCGTGCCGGGAGCGCTTCTCCCAGTCGTCCAGCAGCATCCGGATCCGGCGGACGACGGCGTACGAGCCGCCGCGCATCCACTCCTGGTCGGCGTCCGGGCCCACGAAGATCCGCTCGTCGAAGTCCCGGTCCGACGGCTCGGGGTTGTTGGTGCCGTCGATCTGGCCCATCAGATTGCGTGCGGTCATCGGGCGCGCGGTGGCGCCCGGCGTGCGGTTGAAGCCGTTCATCTGCCAGCGCAGCCGCGCGGTGCCGGCCGCGTCCTTCTGCAGCGCGCGCAGGGCGTGGAAGGCGACCAGCGCATCGTCGGCGCCGATCTGTATCCACAGGTCACCGTTGCTGCGCCCGGGGTCCAGCGCGTCGGCCGAGAAGTCGGGCAGCGGGTCGAGCTGTACGGGGCGCCGCTTCGTCAGGCCCGTACGACCGAAGAAGCTGTGGCCGAAGCCGAAGGTGACGGTCAGCGAGGAGGGGCCCGCGTCGAGCGCGACCCCCGTGTCGGCGTCCGGCGTGCGCCCGGCCATCAGCTCCTCGGCCGTCCGCGACCAGCGGCGCAGCAGCGCGGCGGCCGTCTTGCGGTCCGCGTCCGGCGCCAGGTCGAAGGCGACGAGATGCCCCGTGGCCTGCAGCGGGGTGGTGATCCCCGCCTGCTGCCCGGCGCGCGCCGTCCGGAAGGGGACCTCGGTCGAGCCGATGCTGGTCAGGGCCTTGGCGGCGTCCTTCGGGGCGGACTGTGCCGCGGAGACGCCGAGGGCGCCGCCGGCCCCGCCGGCGACCAGCCCGGCCGCGCCCGCCGCGCCGACGGTGCCGAGCAGCCGGCGGCGGGAGAACTCCGGGGAGGGGGAGCCGTCGGCCCCGGGCGCCGGTGCGGGCACGGCCGCCGCCCCGCCCTGACCGGCGGACCGGGCGCCCGGGGCCTTCTTCCCGGGTGCCTTCTTGCTGGACGTCTGCTTGCTCATCAGCCGATCTTCACGTTCTTGAACTCGGTCACCTGGTCGATGTCGGAGGTCCGGACGAGCAGCGAGAGCCGCCACTGCCCGGGGACCGGCAGCTGGACGCCGTCCGCGCGCCAGTGTCCCTTGCCGACGTGCTTCGGGACGATGGGCAGCGGCCCGATCTTCTTGGCCTTCTGGGTGAAGGAGACCTTCACCTCGGGCACGTCGACCGCCTTGCCCGACGCGTCCGAGATCCGCAGCCGCAGCGCGTTGGCGCTGCCGCTGCGCCCCGGGTCGAGGTCGAGGCGGGCGGTGCCCTTGCCGTCCTGCCCGCCGGTGTCGAACGGGATGGTCAGCACCTGCGGCCGGTTGGCCGCGGTGGACTGCCCGCCCGAGGTGGCCTTGACCGCCTCTTCCGTACGGGCCGGTTCGGTGGCGGTCAGCACCGTGGTCACCACCAGCAGGACGGCGGCGACCGACGCCTCGGCCAGCACGGACCGGCGCAGCCCCAGCCGCTCCGGATCGGCATCGCGCTCCCGCTTGGCCCGCGCGGTGCGCAACGCGGCCTGCTGACGGGCGAGTTGGGCGGCGCGGGCGGGGTCGGGACTCTCGTCCGGGGCCGGTGCCTTGTCCGCTGCCCGGTCCGGCGTTCCGTCCGGGGCCGGGGCCGGCGTTCCGTCCGCTGCCCTCTCCGGCGTGGCGCCGGGGCGCTGCGCGGGGGCGGAAGGGGCGGCGGCAGAAGCCGAAGGCGAAGCGGACGCCGCGCCGGCCGTGGCCGAGGCGCCGACGGCCGCCTTCTCCGCTTCCCGGTCCCCGTCCGCCGCGGCGCCTTCCTCGGCCCGGGCGTCCGACTCGGCCTGCGTGCCCTTGCCGGCCTGCGCGTCCGTGACGTCCTCGGCCTCCTCGTCCGCCGGGGCCCGCGCCTCCTGGTCCGCAGCCGCCCGGGCCTCCGCCAGCCGCCCGGTCCACCGCCGCGACACCCAGGCGAGCCCGACGAGCACCACGACCAGGCCCACCTTGAGCAGCAGCAGCTTGCCGTACGTGGTGTCGGTCAGCGCACGCCAGGTGCCGACCTGCCGCCACGACTGGTAGAGGCCGGTGGCCACCAGCACCAGCACGGAGCCGAACGCGATCCGCGAGAAGCGGCGTACGGCGGTCCGCTCGACGGGCGGGCCCCAGTACAGGGACACCAGCAGCGCCGCCAGCCCGCCGAGCCAGGTGGCGACCGCGAGCAGGTGCAGCACATCGACCGGCATCGCGACGGCGGACTGCAGACCGGTCGAGGCGTGTTCGGCCAGCGCCCAGGTCGCGGCGAGCCCGCCGCCGACGAGCACCCCGCCGCACGCGAGCCCGAAGGTGAGGTCCCGGTGCCGCCTGGCGCGTTCGGCGGCGTCCCCCACCGCCTCCCCGGCGGCATCCGCCTCCCGCTCCCCGTCGTCCGCGTCCGCCACCGGCTCCTGCAGCCGCGCGTACGTCCCGAAGAGCACCGCCACGAACAGCGCCGCCGCGGCGAGCAGCAGCAGCCGGGAGACCAGGGCCGCGCCCGGCTTGGTGACCAGGACCTGCTGGAGGCCGCCGAGGTCGAAGACGTCGGTGAGGTCGCCGGACCCGGTGTACGGGGAGCGCAGCAGCAGCATGGCGACGGTGGTGCCGGTCAGCAGCGCCCACCCCTGGACCACCAGCCGCTGCACGGACCGTACGAGGGACGCGGCGGGCCGGCAGGCCACCACGAAGGCGGAGCCGCCGACGAGCAGCACGAATCCGGCGTAGGCGAGGTAGCGGGCGACCCCGTAGAGCGCCCCGACCGGACCGCCGCCGGCCTGCTGCTGGGACACCGCCGCGCTGGTCTTGGAGGGCGCGCCGACCGAGAAGGTGAAGGCGCCGGAGACGGGGTGGCTGTCGGCGGAGACCGCCTGCCAGGAGACGGTGTACGTGCCGTCGCCGAGCCCCGGCGGCAGCCCCGCGCCGTATTTGACGACGCTGTCGCTGCACAGGTTGCGCAGCTTGCCGCGGTCCACCCGTTTGCCCCGCGGATCCAGCACCCGGATCGAGTCGTCGCCCATCGCGACGCCCTCGGAGAAGGTGAGCGTCACCTGCTCGGGGGCGTGGTCCACCACCGAGCCCTGCGCCGGGGTGCTCCCGGTCAGCGCGGCGTGCGCCGAGGCCGGAGCGGCGCCGCCGAGCCCGCCGATCAGCGCGCCGGCCAGCGCCACCGCGACGACCAGCAGGCGCAGCACGGCGGACCGTCGCGGCCCGAGCCCGGTGGTGACCATAGTGATCGCTCCCCTTACTCCCGTTGTCCGTTGTCCCTGGAACCGGTGCGGTTCTTCTCCGGCCCCCTGCTACTTCTTCGGCGCGTAGGTGACGGCCTTCACCGGGACCGTGACCTTGACCGGCCCGGCGGTGGCGAAGTGCAGTTCGAGGGTCACCTTGTCGCCCTCGGCCGGCTTCTTCTTCAGCCCCATGAACATCAGGTGGTTGCCGCCGCGGCTGAGCCGGAGCTCGCCGCCCGCCGGTATCGCCAGCGAGTCGACCTGCTCCATCTTGGTGCCGACCGTCTTGTGGAGCGTGATGTCCTTGGACAGGTCGCTGGTGACCGAGGTGAGCTTGTCCCCGGTGCCACCGCTGTTCTTGACGGTGAAGTAGGCGCCGGCCATGTTCTGGTCGACGGGCTGGGGCATGTACGGGTCGGCGACCTTGAGCTGCGGTGCGCCGTCCGCGCCACCGCAGCCCGCCAGCGCGAGAGAGGCGGTCAGGGCGAGGGCGGCGGCGAGGGTGGTGCGGCGGTTCACGGGTTCTGCCCCTTGACGATCTTCGGAAGTGCCTTGGTGTAGTTGTCGGAGGTCGCCTCCTGCATGCCCATCCAGTGGATCTTGTCGTCCTTGGGGGAGCTCAGCAGGACCTGCGCGCCGTGGGTGGAGACGACATCGCCGTTCTTCTTCTTGACCGGCTTCTCGATGCCGATGTTCACGCTGCGCGCGCCGGCCTGGATGGTGTCGAACTTGCCGGTCAGGCCGGTGAAGTCCTTGTCGATGCCGCCGAGCCACTTCTTGAGCGCGGCCGGGGTGTCCCGTTCCGGGTCGGAGGTGACGAAGACGACCCGCAGGTCCTTGCGTTCGGCCGGCGGCAGCTGCTTCACCGCGACCGCGATGTTGGCCATCGTCAGCGGGCAGACGTCCGGGCAGTTGGTGTAGCCGAAGTAGATCAGCGTCGGGTGGCCCTTGGTCTTCTCCAGCAGGTCGTACTTCTTGCCGCTGGTGTCGGTCAGGACGAGATCCGGCTTCTCGATGGGGCTGTCGAGGGTGACGATCGGCTTGGCGGTGGTGCCGCCGGAGACCTCGGCGGCGGGCTTGCCGTCGTCGTCGTTGCAGGCGGTCAGGCTGAGAGCCGCGGCCGCCGCGAGGGCGGACGCGAGCAGGGTCCTTCGGTGCATTGCAGATAAATCCCGTGTCTTTGTATCCCGTTTGTCCGGGAATGGGGGGGCGGGCCGGCGTGGGTCGGACGCCGGCCCCGCCGGTGATCAGGCGCTGCGGCGCCGGCCGGCGAACACGCCGAAGCCGACTCCGATGATGCCGACGACGATGCCGATGGCGCCCAGAACGCGCGCCGTGGTGTCACTGGCGGACGCGTCCGAGGCGGCGGCCGTGCTCTTCATGCCGGTGGTGGCACCGCTCTTGTCGTCCGCGCCGGCGGCGCCGTGGCCGTCCTCCTCGGCCGGGCCGAGCTTGAGGACCGGCGCCGGGTTCTCCGGCTCCGGGCCGCCCTCCTTCGTCGGCTCGATCCAGCGCACGACCTCCTTGTCGTCGTACGTCTGGAGGGCCTTGAAGACGACCTGGTCGGCGTCCTTGGGCAGCTGGCCGACGGAGACCGGGAACTGCTGGAACTGGCCGGGCTCCACGCCCTTGCCGTCGGCGGTCCAGGTGATCTTCGAGGGCGCCTCGGTGATCTTCTCGCCCTCCATCTCGATCGGCTTGGCGAGCTTGGCCTTGGTGACCGAGACCTTCCAGCCGGGCACCGGCTGCGGCATCACGGACGCCAGCGGGTGGTCGGTGGGCAGCGTGACCTCGAGCTTCACCGTCGAGGCGTCGTCCTTCTCGTTGGGCACCTTGAAGTTGACGGTCGCAAAGCCGCCCTTGGCGGCCGGGCCCGCGGGCTGCACGCTGACGTGCGCAAAGGCCGGGCCGGCCAGCAGCAGCACACTGCCGGCCGCGGCGGCCCCCACGAGCGGCAGCCGCCGGGCGAGCCGGCGCCGGGACGACACGTCCGACTGCTGCTGCGACTTCGCCATCTTCGAAATCTTCGACATCGGAAAACACTCCACAGGGAGGAGAAGGTGCGGGTGACGGTTCGGTGGCGCACGTGCGACGACGGCGCGTGAGCCCGTACCCCCTCCTATGCCTGCAGGGCATGGGAGGAGCCCCCACGTGGGAGCGTGCTTCGCGTCGTCAGGCCGCGAGGGCCAGGGAGGCCAGGGAGGGGGGCCCTCGCCTGGTCACACTGTGGTGGAGTGCGAGGTTCTTCGGGCCGGGTTTGTCATCCCCGTACGAAACGGGGGCGCGCAGCGCATCGTCGTGCGCCGTTCCCAGGCCTGTGAGCAGGGCACGAACCAGGGCGAGTGCCCCGCGCACCGCGCCGATCAGCGCCTGCACCGCGAGCTCGTACGCCGGGGCCGACAGCCGGACCAGCCGCCACAGGGCGGCCTCGCCCCGCCGCAGCAGCCAGCCCACCGCGAGCGCGGCCAGCAGGTGTCCCAGCAGCATGGGCAGCGACGGCAGCAGACCGTGCGTCATCGCGGGGTCGGCGGCGGTCGCGCCACCGGCCGTCCCGGGCCCTGCCGGACCGGCGATCTTGGCGGCGGAGGCCGCGTCGAAGCCGCCCGAGCCCAGGATCCGCCGCGCCTCGGCGCCGTCCACCCGCCCGGCGCCGAGCCCGCAGCTCACATGCCGGGCGAGGGCGACCGCCGCCCGGTCCGAGAGCCCGCCGTCACCGGACCCGCTTCCTCCGCCGCGCGTCATGGCGGTCATCGGAAGCTGGCTCCAGGCGAACAGCGCGTGCAGGGCGAGCTGCCCGACGGCGAGACCCGCCGCGATGCCCGGCAGCGAGCGCTCCCGCCCGGCCAGCGGCGCCGCGACCGCGAACACCGCGGCCGCCGCGACCCCCAGCGTCCACAACGGGACGGTGACGCACGAGGCGGCGATGTGGGCGCCCGTGGACAACGCGACACAGACCGCGGTGAAGACCGCGGCCCTCAACAGCCGGAGATCGGCGGCTGCGCGCGCTGTGGAGGCGGGCGGTGGAGTCATGGCCGCGCCATCATCCCACTGGCCCGGCGGGCGACCTACGGCAGGGCGCGCCGGGAGGGCGCCCCGCCCGGTGTCCAGGGAGGCCGGAGGGGCGCGCGGCAGCGCATGGGCGGCGCTCCGCCTACACCGATGCGCTCGTTGTTCGCATCCGCCGAATGAGCGGTATCACGTCCCGGACATGCTTACGGACCTTGGGGCGCGGCAATAGGTATCGATATGTCGAGCCGCGGCCAGGAGGCTGGAGCGATGAGCATCTGGTGGTCACTCCATTTGCGGCGTGAGGCTGCGAGCGTGCCGCTGGCCCGTCGTCTGCTGCTGGGCACGATGGAGACGGCGGGCGTCGACCCGGACATCTGTTACGACCTTGCGGTGGCCCTCTCCGAGGCCTGCGCGAACGCCGTCGAGCACGGCGGCGACGCCGCCACCGAGGACTACCGCGTCACGGCCTACATCGACGGCGACACCTGCCGCATCGAAGTCACCGACTCGGGCCCCGGCTTCCGCCACCGCCCCGCGTCCGCCGCCCCGCCCCATACCGCGGACCGCGTCCACCCGCCGGCCCCCGTGCCCACTCCCGCTCAGGCTCCCGCCTTCGCGGAGGACGGCCGGGGGCTCTTTCTGATCGAGGCGCTGACCGACCACGTCCGCTACCGCAACCGCACGGGCCGTCCCGGCGCGGTCGTCAGCTTCGACAAGATCCTCAAGTGGCGGGAGGGCGCGGCGCTGCCGATGGCGTCCTGACCGGCCGGGCGGGGGACGGCGGGCCCGGGGCAGGCCGGCACCACAGCGGAGGGGGACCGGAGCGGTGGCAGCCGAGCCCGCGCTCCCCGGGGCCCGCCCGGACCGCCCGGGCGCCATGACCGCCAGGAGTCCCCATGGGCACGGACGCCGCCGCACGCGACCGGAAGGCACAGCGCAGGGCCGCGCGGCTGGCCCTGGCCGCCGCGGCCGCGGCCGCCCTGGTCCTGCTGGTGTTCGCCGGGCTCAGCAGCCTCGTCCTTCTGGGCGCGGGAGCGGCCGGGCTCGTGATCACCGCCGCGGGCCTGTGGTGGGCGCTGGCGCGGCGCGGACTCCTGCGGCTGCTGGCGGGCACACTGGCCGCCGCGGCCCCGGTCGCCGTGCTCGCGCTCTACGTCTGGGCCGGTCTGCTGTGGGTGGTGGTCGTCTCGCTCGGCCTGTGGGCGCTGGCACTCTCCGCCGGAGGGGCCGCGCTCGGCCGGGACCCCCGGCCGGACCGCGCCCCCGAGGTCCGGGCCGCTCCGCCCCGGCGCCCGTTCCTGATCATGAATCCCCGCTCGGGCGGCGGAAAGGTGGGCGCCTTCCGCCTCAAGGAGCGGGCGGAGGAACTCGGCGCCCGGGTGCACCTGCTGGACACCGCCCGCCACGAGGACGTGGTCGCCCTCGCGCGCGGCGCCGTCGAGGCGGGTGCCGACCTGCTGGGCGTCGCGGGCGGGGACGGCACCCAGGCGAAGGTGGCCGGGGTGGCGGCCGAACACGGCATCCCGTTCATGGTGATCTCCGCCGGCACCCGCAATCACTTCGCCCTCGACCTCGGGCTGGACCGGGACGACCCCGCGAGCTGCCTCGACGCCCTGACCGACGGCGTCGAACTCCGCGTCGACCTCGGCTTCGTGGGCGGGCGGGCCTTCGTCAACAACGCGTCCTTCGGGACCTACGCGGCCGTCGTGCAGAGCCCCGCCTACCGCGACGACAAGGTGCGGACCGTCCTGGCGATGCTGCCCGACCTGCTGACGCACCAGCGCGGCCCGCGCCTGACCGTGCGCGCCGCCGGCACCGTCGTCGACGCGCCCCAGGCGATCCTGGTCAGCAACAACCCCTACCGCATGGGCGACCCGGCCGGGCTGGGGCGGCGGGAGGAGCTGGCTTCGGGCGTTCTCGGGGTCCTGGCCCTCACGGTCGACAACGCGGCACAGGCGGCCGGCATCCTGCGCGGCCGGCACGGGCGGGGCCTGACCGCGCTCACCGCCGGGGAGGTCGTCGTCGATGCCGACGAGCCCGAGATCCAGGCCGGTGTCGACGGCGAGGCCCTCACCCTGCCGGTCCCGGTGCGCTGCTGGATCAGGCCGCGGGCGCTGCGCGTGCGGGTACCGCGGCACCGTCCCGGGGTGCCGCGGGCGAAGCCCCCGATGGACTGGCGGCGGCTGCGCGGCCTCGCGCTGGGAAGGGAGCGGCCTGCCACGGGCCGGAGCGGCACCTAGGGGACGCGGCCGGACCGGGCGGCCAGGGCCGGGGGCATGCTGCGGGATGTCCGCGTATGAGGTGTCAATCCGGGCTAACATCAGCAGTCGGAAAACTGGCTGGAAACTGCCCCTGAGGATGGCGGGCAGCGCGGTCTCGCGGTGAGAGAACCTCCCCCGCGGCGTCCCCTGTCCCTGCGAGACCAGCGCGCACCATAACTAACGCGAAGTTGATCGCGTTAGTCTTTCCCGGACAATACTTGGCGTGAACCCGCACTGCAATACGGAGCCGTCGTGACGACAGCGCACCATGCCCCGGGCGAGACCAGACCCGGCGGTCGCACCGCCCGTACCCGCCAGGCCGTATTGACCGCTGTGTTCGAGGAGTTGGGCGACGGCGGCTTCGCCGGACTGACCATGGAGAAGGTCGCCCAGCGCTCGGGAATTCACGTCGCGACGCTCTACCGCCGGTGGCGCTGCACCGAGGGCCTGGTGTGCGATCTGCTGACCTACCTGAGTTCCGATGTGCCGCTGCCCGACTCCGGCACCCTGCCCGGGGACCTCCAGGAACTCGCCCGCTCGATAGCCGCCTTCTACGGGGAGGCGCGCAGGCGCCGGCTCATCGAGGCGGTGGTCTCCGCCGCGGCCCGCGACCCCCAGGCGGCGGGGGTGCTGCGGTCCTTCTTCGACGAACGGCTCGCGCTGGCCGGGCGGATGGTGCAACGGGCCGTCGAGCGCGGCGAGCTGCCCGCCGACACGGACCCGGAGAAGGTGATGTCGGCGCTCGGCGCGCCCTTCTACTACCGGATTCTGATCGCCCGTCGCCCCGTCGACCAGGACCTCGCCGCGTCCGCCGCCACCGCCGTCTGGGCGGCGGCCCGGGCCGGCGCCTACGGGCGCGCGCAGGACGGTCCCGCGAACGGCGCGTCCCCCGGCGGCTGATGCCACCGGGGGACGCGGGAGCGGGCAACGGGCGCCGCGCACCGGGCCGTTCGGCCCCGCGCGACGGGCGCGTGTGGTCCTCGCTCCCCGGGCTGCGGCGGGCGCACGGCCCGCCGCAGCCCGCCCGCTACCTGCCCAGCAGGCCCGCCATCCAGGCCTCGACCTCGTCCGACCGCCGCGGCAGCGCGGCCGACAGGTTCCGGTTGCCGTCGTCCGTCACGAGGATGTCGTCCTCGATCCGGACGCCGATGCCGCGGTACTCCTCGGGGACCGTCAGGTCGTCCGCCTGGAAGTACAGACCGGGCTCGACGGTCAGCACCATGCCGGGCTCCAGGGTGCCGTTGACGTAGTGCTCGGTGCGGGCCGCCGCACAGTCGTGGACGTCCAGGCCGAGCATGTGGCCGGTGCCGTGCAGGGTCCAGCGGCGCTGCAGCCCCAGCTCCAGCACGCGCTCGACCGGGCCCTCGACCAGGCCCCACTCGACCAGCTTCTCGGTGAGCACCCGCTGCGCCGCGTCGTGGAAGTCGCGGTAGGCGGCGCCCGGCTTGACCGCCGCGATGCCCGCCTCCTGCGCCTCGTACACCGCGTCGTAGATCGTGCGCTGGAGGTCGCTGTAGCGGCCGTTGACCGGCAGGGTGCGGGTGACGTCCGCGGTGTAGAGGGTGTGGGTCTCCACGCCGGCGTCCAGCAGGAGCAGGTCGCCGGAGCGCACCTCGCCGTTGTTGCGGACCCAGTGCAGGGTGGTGGCGTGCGGTCCGGCGGCGCAGATCGAGCCGTAGCCGACGTCGTTGCCCTCGACCCGGGCGCGCAGGAAGAAGGTGCCCTCGATGTAGCGCTCGCTGGTCGCCTCGGCCTTGTCCAGGACCTTGACGACGTCCTCGAAGCCGCGGACGGTCGAGTCGACGGCCTTCTGCAGTTCGCCGACCTCGAACGCGTCCTTGACCGCACGCGCCTCGGAGAGGAAGACGCGCAGCTCCTCGTCGCGCTCGGCGGTGACCTTGTCGGTCAGCGCGGCCTCGATGCCGGCGTCATGGCCGCGCACCACGCGGACCGGGCCGGTGGCCTCCTTGAGCGTGCCGGCCAGCTCGCGGACGTCCTTGCACGGGACGCCGAGCAGCGCCTCGGCCTCGTCGAGGCTGTGGCGCCGGCCGACCCACAGCTCGCCCATGCCGTCGAGCCAGAACTCGCCGTTCTCGCGGTTGGAGCGGGGCAGCCGGTGGAGCGTCGCCCGGTGCCCGTCCTTCGTGGGCTCCAGGACCAGGACGCTGTCGTCGGTCTGGTCGCCGGTGAGGTAGACGTACTCCGTCGCGGCGCGGAAGGCGTACTCGGTGTCGTTGGAGCGGGTCTTCAGGTTGCCCGCCGGGATCACCAGGCGCTCGCCGGGGAAGCGCGCGGAGAGCGCGGCGCGGCGGCGGGCGGCGTGCGGGGCCTGCTCGATCGGCTGCAGGTCGCGCAGCTCGGTGTCGGCCCAGCCGCCCTTCATGTTCTCCGCGAGCTCATCCGAGACGCCCGGGTAAAGGCCGTTCTTGCGCTGCTTGATCGGCTGCTCGTCCTCGTCCGGGGTCTCCGGCGTGAGCTCGTCGGTCACCATGCCTCCTTTTAAGAGTGAACCGCATTCCATCGTATGTGCGGATCGAAAGCGGTCCAGGGGCAAAAAGGTGTGACCTGTCCGGCACGGCGGTTCCCGGCCGCACGGCGCCGGGCGGGGCGGACGGGCGGGGACGGGCGGTGTCCGGCGCGCGGCCCCTCGCCTGCCGTAGGCGAAAGCCGCACCCGGACCGGCGGCCCTACTCCTCGAAGTACGCCGCGAGCAGCACCACGTCCTCCTCCGACGAGGGATCGTCCAGGCCCTGCGGCAGCATCGTGCGCACGATGTGGTCGGCGACCGCCTCGGGATCGTGCCGGCTCGCCCGGGGGACGCTCGCGGCCGCCGCGTGCAGCCGGGTGAAGGCGCGGTCCATGGGTTCGCCGGTGCGGTGCAGCAGCCCGTCGCTGTAGAGCAGCAGGGTCTCGCCGCCGGCCGGTTCGATCTCCACGCTCGGCGCTTCCCAGCAGGCCAGCATGCCCAGCGGCGCGGACAGCGAGGTCTCCACGAACTCCGTCCGCAGATCGCCGAGGATCAGCGGCGGGCAGTGGCCGGCCCCGGCCAGCACCAGCTTGCGGGCGAAGGGGTCGGTGATGCCGCCGGGCAGCGCCGCCGGACCGCCGGGCGCGCCGGGCGGCGGCTCGGTGAAGGCGAACAGCGCGGTGGCGCTGCGGGCCGGCTCGGTCAGCCGCAGCAGCAGCTCCAGGTCCGAGAGGACCGCGACCGGATCCTCCCCCTCCATGACGGCGTAGGCCCGCAGGGACGCCCGCAGCCGCCCCATGGCCGCCACCGCGCTCGGCCCGGAACCGGTCACCGAACCGACCGCCAGGCCCAGGGCGCCGTCGGGCAGCGGCAGCGCGTCGTACCAGTCCCCGCCGCCGCGCGGCCCGGTGCTGTGCCGCACCGCGAGGCGTACGCCGGGGATCCGCGGCAGCCGCTGGGGGAGCAGCTCCTCGCGGAGCGTCTCGGTGGCCCGGCGGCTGCGGTGGAGCGCGAGCAGGAGGGCGAGGTGCTCGGCGGCGTGCGCGCGGTAGAGGCCGACGAGATGGCGCTGGCGCGCGGTGGGCTCGGCCGGTTCGTCGTAGAGCCAGACCGCGGCGCCGGTCCTGCCGATGGGGTCGGCGCAGAGCGGGACCGCGTAACTGGCGGCGTACCCGAGACGGGCGGCGACCTCGCGCAGGCGCGGGTCGAGGTCCTTCTCGCCGGGGATGTCGGGTTCGGCGATCTCGGTGCAGGGGCCCGCCGGTCCGTCGTGGCAGGGGCCGTCGAGCGGGCCGGTGCGGGTGTCGTCGGCGGTGGCCCGCTCCGGGAGGCCGTCCAGTATCCGCGCGTACGACAGGGCGCGGCGCGGGACGGTCTCGATGTGACCGATCTCGGCGTGGCCGAGGCCGAGCCCGACGGTGGTCTCCGGGCCGAGGCCGTCGGACGGGGCGAGGACGACCAGCCCGCGGCGCGCCCCGACCAGGGCGGCGCCGGCACGCAGCAGCTCGCGCAGGGCGTCCTCCAGCGTCCGGGTGCGCGCCAGCCGTTCGGTCAGGTCGTGCAGGGTGCTGAGGTCGGAGATCCAGCCGGCCAGCCGGTCCTGGACGGCGGCGAGTTGGTCGACGGCGGAGGCGTCGGGGACGGCGCCGGACGCGGCGTTCCCGGGGGTGCCGGACAGGCCGCCCGAGGCGGCGCCGGCGGCGGGGTCATCGGGGGCGTTCGGCCCGTGCGGGTCGACAGTGTGCGCGGGGGCGGGAAGAGCTGGTTCGATTCCAGCCACTTTCGGCACGTGCGGGGCGGTCATGGCCGACGGCTATCGTCGCGCCTGGTGTCGCACCAGGTCAGGCCGCTATTTGGTAGGGAGTGCGGCATTTTGTTGAGTGACGTTGTGCGGTACGGATGGCCGCTCAATTTCCTCAATAGCATCGCAAACCCCCATGTCATGCTGCTCCGCTATTAATGCCTCCACATGTACACGGAGCAGCGATGCGATGTCCAGCATTGTCCTCATGGGGATTGTGGTGTCAACGAGGTCTGTAGATTGGCCTGAAAAAATCCCCCCGAACGTCAATTTGCGGTCGACTGACGGCGATCAGCAGCGCGTCATCACCACAGTGGCGGGTACGTACTCGGAAAGGTGCGGGTCGGTTGGTGCCGCACCGGAACTCTCCGGCGGGCACCGGCGTCTAACAAGCCGACGACCGCGACGCACTCCCAGAGGCGGGGACTGCACCACGGAAGCGCAAGCGCCAACGCACGCCACCCCTCGCCACGCTTCACGCCCGGCGTACGGCGTGATGCGCTGCTTTGTACACGCGGTGACCACCACGTGGCGTGATCGATGCGCGATCGACCCCGGGTTTCCACGGCCGGGCCGCAGGACACGCCCCACAACGGCATGAAGCGGCACGGCGCGGACGTTGGTGAACCGGGACATGTAGTGCCATGCAGTGCGATGGACAAAGCCCTCGGCGTTAACGGAAAGGAACGAGCGCTCATGCGCGAGATCCTCGGAAGGCGACGCAAGCTGCTGTTCCGACGCGGCAAGAAGTCGGCGCAGCTCGGTGCGGCGCTCCACTACGCCACCGAGTGGCAGTGGCCGGTGCTCCCCGGAGTGGGACTCGGGTCCCCCGGCCGCCCGCAGGCCGGCGCCCGGCTCGGCCTCGGCGAGCGGAGCGCCCGCCGGTGCAGCTGTCCGGACCCCGAGTGCGTGGTGCCCGGCGCGCACCCCTTCGACCCCGGTCTGCTGGCGGCCACCACCGATGCCCGGATGGTGCGCTGGTGGTGGACGAACCGCCCCGACGCCCCGGTCATCCTGGCCACCGGCGGCCGCGCGCCCTGCGCGGTGAGCCTGCCCGCCGTCGCCGGGGCCCGGGCCCTGGCGGCCCTGGACCACTTCGGCGTGCGCCTCGGCCCCGTGGTGGCCACGCCCACCCGCTGGTCGCTGCTCGTATCGCCGTACGGCCTCCCGGAGTTGGGCGAGCTGCTGCACTCCCAGGACTGGGTGCCCAGCTCGCTGCGGTTCCACGGCGAGGGCGGCTATGTGGTGCTCCCGCCCTCCCAGATCGGCACCGGCCGGGTCCGCTGGGAGCGGCCGCCGGCCCCCGTCCCCGCCGCGCCCCGGCTGCCGAAGGTGGCCACGATCGTGGACGCCCTGGTCACGGCGAGCACCAGCACCCCCGACGGCGGCAGCCGGCTCGCCTACTGACGCCCACGGATGCCCCGGGCGCCCGAAGTCTGCTCGGGCGCCCTCATGCTGTGCGGGCGACGGCCGTGGCCGGGCAGCCGAGGGGCGGACACCTGAGGGGCGAACACAAACGCCCCGCGGCGGATCACCCGTTCGGGTGTGGCCCGCCCCGGCCTCCCGGGGGAACCGGCGTCCGGGTGCCCGGGCGCCCCCTCGCCGGCCGATAGGTTCGGCCCACCGTCAAAGCCGTCGTCAGCGGCATCTCAAGTGCAGGTGGGGCCCATGCAGCGTGCGCAGAAATTCCGCATGATCGGGCTCGCCGGCGCGGCGCTGCTCGCCGTCGCCGTGCCCCTGGGCGCCGCGATGGCCGGCCCGGCCGGCACCTCGGCTCCGGCAGCGGGATCCGCGGACGCGGTCAAGGCCGAAAACAGCTCTCCGGAGGAAATGGGAAGAAGGGGCGATAACGGCGCCAAGGCGGGCAAGACGGCCGCCGCCACCGCCCCCGGCTCCCGGGGGCCGGCCGGCTCCTCCGACCGCCCCCGGCTGCCGCACCTCTCCGGCCGCACCTCCCGCTGCGGCCCCGAACTCACCGCTCCCCAAGGGGTCGAGGCCCAGACCTGTGTGCTCGCCGAGAGCGGGGCGACCTGGGGGCGTACGTACTACCGCAACCGCACCGGTGACCGGCTGCGCGCCGTCCTGACGCTGCTGCGGCCGGACGGCAGGACCGTCCAGGTGACGTGCGAGCTGTCGGCCAGCGGCGCGCCGGGCCTGTGCGAGACGCCGTCCGCCCCGACGGTGCGCCGGAGCCGGCCGCCGTACGCGGCGGTGGCGGAGATCGCCGATGCGGCGGGGGAGCGGCTGCTGCTGCGGTCCGGCAGCAACTCGCCGGTGGGAAGCGGCGGTTCGGACCGCTGACGGTGCGGGGCCGCCGGGGCCGGAGGGGGTCAAGCGGAATGCCTGGTTCCGGACATGGAAGCGCCCGGTCGCTGGCGACGGGGGATGCACCAGCGACCGGGCTTCTAGAACCGTAACAAGAGATCGGCGGTTCGCAAATTCGATCGTGGATTTCCGGACGCCTATTTACCGGTAGGTACGGGGAGTTGTGACAGGTGTCACGCCCGGGATCCCCTGAGGCGTCCGGACCGCACGGCCGACGGCGGGCCCGGTCAGCTCAGCGTGACCTGACGGTTGGTGAGCCCGCCGCGCGCCCGGCGCTCCTCGGGGGTCAGCGGGGCGTCCGACGCCAGGGCCTCGGCCAGCCGCTCGGCGAACGCCGCGGCCGGCTTGGCGACCTCGTCGGCGCCCATCTCCGAGGGCAGGTCCCAGACCGGGACGACCAGGCCGTGGGCGCGGAACGAGCCGACCAGACGGGTGCCTTCGCCGAGCGAGGCCGCGCCCGCGGCGTGCAGCCGCGCCAGCGCGTCCAGCAGCCGCTCCTCGGGGTGCGCGGTGACCCAGCGCAGGTGGTTCTTCTCCGGCGCCTCGCACCAGTACGCGCCCTCCAGGCCGGGGATGCGGGCGGTCGGGATGGCCGCCGCGTTGGCCCGTTCCAGGGAGGCGGCGACCTCGCCGGTGGCGTGCTCGGCGTTCTCCACCCAGAACTCGAAGCCGGTGTGGACGGTCGGCTCAAAAGGCGCGTCCGCGTCGAGCAGATCCTGCAGCCGCGGGCCGTCGGCGGAGTGCCGCTCGGCGGCGACCGGGTTGCCGGGTTCCGTGGCCAGCGCGCGCTGCAGGGTGTCCGCGAGGTCGCGGCTGAGGTCGCCGGAGGCGGTGTCGTTCTGCAGGCCGAGCAGCACCTCGCCGTTGTCGCGGCGCAGTGCGGGCCACGCCATCGGCAGCACGGTCGCCAGGGTCACCGACGGGACGCCCTCGGGCAGCCCGCCCTTCAGCGTCAACTGGGCGGTGGCGGCGGGCACCAGCTCGCGCATGGCCACCCAGTCGCACTCGCCGGGCAGGCCCTCGAAGGGGCGCTGCACGAGCTCGGTGGCGGCGTGCGCCGCCTGCCGCCCGTGACAGGCCTTGTACCGGCGGCCGGAGCCGCACGGGCAGGGCTCACGAGCGCCGACGACCGGCACCTCGCCGTCCTGGATCTGCGGTGCTGCGGCCTGGGGCTGGGGGCGGCGCTTCTTGGCCATGGCGACGGGGTCTCCTGGTCGATCCTGGGCGTACGGACGCGTTTCGGCGCGAGCCTAGAGGATTGCGTCCGAGGCCGCGCCCGGTTGCGTACCGGGCCGTGTCCCGCCCTGGTGCCGGGGCGCGCCGGTGTGTCCCGGCGTGCCGCTACGGCAGGTCGTCGAAGTCCGGGAAGCCCGGAGCCAGTGGCCGGCCGCCCGGCACGCCCGCGCCCGTGGTGAGCGAGGGCGGCAGATCGGGCGTGAGGTCCACGCGCGTAGCGAACGCGCCTTGGAGCGAGAGGACCGCCCAGACCGTCACTTCGCCGCCGGCCGTGTCGCGCACGCCCCAGTCCTTGGCGAGCGACCGGATGATCGCCAGCCCGCGGCCGCCGCGCGCGGTGACCGACGGAGTGGCCGGAAGAGGCCGGGTCGGGCCGCCGCCGTCCGTGACCGCGACGGTCAGCCTGCCCTGGGCGTCGATACGCCAGGAGGCCCGGACCGATGCCGGTGTGTCCTTTGCGCCGGGCGTTACGGAATCCGGCGATCCGTTTTCGTATATCGGACGCGCATGGCGACACGAATTGCTCAACAGTTCCGAAAGGACGAGGACCGCGTCATCGACGACGGTGTCCTGAACTCCACTTGCCAACAGCTCTTCACGCATGCGTCGCCTGGCCATGCCCACACCCACTGGACCATGGGGTACGGCCATGATCGACGACGTCGGCACCTCTTGTGCCACCACCAACGCCACCCCCGAGACCTCCTTTGCCCCACGCCACGGGATGAATGCCCCAATGGACTGGACCGGAAACCGGC
>Ga0207426_1001428_pt1 | contig 19876 bp, 15 predicted proteins | sample AraplaMF_Cvi_mMS_FD_184265 | JGI IMG/M metagenome (GOLD analysis project Ga0207426, IMG submission 184265) | Arabidopsis root microbial communities from the University of North Carolina, USA - plate scrape MF_Cvi_mMS (SPAdes) (version 2) | ecosystem: Host-associated > Plants > Roots > Endosphere... | reverse complement strand
AAGTTTACAGATAATCAACAGAAAAAATGGGCTGTTAGATGTTTTGTTAAAGGTATTGAACATCTTGCCCAACGATACCAGGCTATCAGCAACTTTCAGCAACGACATCATTCACCATATCTACTTCCTGCTGTATATCTTGAAACAGGTATCAGGGTTAATGGGAAACCCTATCCAATTATCAAGATGCAATGGCAGGAGGGAGATCCCATTAACTTATACATATACAAGCACTATAATAATAGTGCTATGGTTACAACTCTTCTAACGGCATTTACAAAATTAATCGATGAATTTGATCGGTATGGCATTGCTCATGGAGATCTACAACATGGGAATATTATTGTTAGGAATAATCAGATCTTCCTAGTTGATTATGATGGTATGTATTTCCCGGAGTTATCTTCCTTACAGTCAAATGAGATAGGACATCTTAATTACCAACATCCTAAAAGAGACGGTTCACATTACAATCAGCGGATAGATCGGTTCTCCTCTATAGTCATCTATATTGGGTTAAAGGCTATATCTATGCGTCCAGATCTTTGGAAGAAATATGACAACGGTGAGAACATTCTTTTTCGGAGTCAGGATTTTGCGAATCTACAACAGTCAAATCTGATAGCTGACCTAATGAGTATTCCCAGTATGAAAGTGCTGGTTGAACGGTTTATAGGTTGTTGCTACTTGGATCCGGATAGAGTTCCTACTTTGAAAGATTTTCTTACGGGGAATTTTGATTTTAATAGTCATGCAGCCGGTACTATTACTATTAACCGGTCTCAATATCTGGTATTAAATGCTGCGGATAGCGAGCGTATTCTTGCTCATAAGGGAGAGAAAATAGAGGTTATCGGAAAAGTTAGCGCAATCAGAAGTTCATATACAAAAATGGGGAATCCGTATGCTTTCTTGAATTTCGGACTGTACCCCAGGCAGACCTTCACACTTGTAATATGGTCTGAAGGACTAGCAGCACTGACTTTGAATGGCACTGCAGCAGAGAACTTCGTCGGAAAATGGGTAAGTGTAACAGGAGTGGTCGGCAGCTATATTGATAAACCACAAATGAATGTGGAACTACACAGCCAGATACAATTACTATCTGGTGAAGGAGAGGCAAAACAGCGTTTAAGTTTACGACCAGGTAATAATCAGAATAGTAGTGGAGCTGCACATCCTAAAACCACTGGCACAACAGCTACAGCTCAAGCATCGCCAGGATTACAAGGACAAACAATTTTTGGAACGACATATACCAGCAAACAAGCTCCAGATCCAGCTCCGGCAGCAGTAAGTACGGCTACTAGTAACAACGTTCACAAACCGGCGGCTCCAACCCAACCTTCAGCAGCAAAGCCGTCAACTCATTCACAGTCAACGTATCAGTTCCCAGTGCCTCAGTCAAAATCAAATGATGAACTATCTGGATGTATTGTAGGTGTTGTGATTGGTCTGATCGCAGGAGCAACAGGTTATGCACTTACAGAACACCCAGCAGGTTTTTGGATAGCGTTTTTGGGAGTAATGTTTTTAACATACAAGATAATAAAGTAAATGTAGATTGTATCCATCTAAAATACAGGCAATTATTATCCATTTACTCATCCCATATATAGTACTATTTGCTTAACTTATTTATTATCAATATTAAGTGGTTCGAGAACGTTCCGCTACTGGGCACAAAAAATGCAAAAACCGCTATCAGAGCGGTTTTTGCATTTTACACAATCCTTTCGACTTCATAATAATCTAATTATCAAACAAAAATAGTTCGATTCCTGTTTTGCTATAATAAACGACAATCATAACATCCATTTGAATATAACTATTCTAGTAAGGCATTAATCATCAAGTATATTCTTACCGATACAAGGGTTCAAAGCTTTTTGTACTACGCACTCAATCTTTTCTGTTATAGTACGATATACCTCGTCCAAAAACGTATAATAAAACAAAACTGTTGGAGGAATTTCTGACGGATCAAATAATTGACAGAGATGTAAAGCTCCAGTCCGACCGTAACCGTAGCCCAAATGTTGTTTAAAACGATCGTGCAAGTTCTTTTTCCGACTGCCTACGTATATGCAACTACTACCGTTATATTCCTGATGCAGATAACTAAGATTTATATATCCGGAATTTACTAACCCTTTCTTTTTTCTTATCTCAGAATGTAAGATTTTAGCTTTCTTAAATCTAAGGAACAACTCTTCAGCACTACCACTAACTACGGAAAAACAATATATTGCTGGAAGGTTTTTGTACTTCTGCATTGTATTGTAAACTTCCAGCTCGCTCCAGCGATTTCTTTTATTCGACTGAGCTATAACAGCCAACTGTTTCCAGTTTACTTCGCATTTCTGCCACTCCGGTAGCACAAATGTCTCTAGCAATTCGATTTTTTTTCTTTCAATGACCACCTGCTTTAAAAACATTGTTTGAGGAATATCCTGCATAGCATTATCAATAATAAATAAAAAATAGGTTATTAATTGAGATTTCAAGAGATTGAAACTATACTAAGAGTTAATTATAATAAGAATTTTTATATTCAAGCAAAATATTCATATGTCTGATATCAAAAAAACGCTATATACAGCAAATAAGTTCAATTAAACAGAGAAATGGATTTAACTATCTTTCCGACTCTGCAGAAAGGCTTGTTAAGGTTAAACGAATACAGGAAAAATCCCCATTGGCTGACCTATAAGCAAACCTCAATTAATCTAAAACGAAGGTTACTTTTAAATACAGCCCGCTTGGGTAACCTAACTTACTGCAAGAAATATCTTACCACAATACACGGGGTTACGCACCAGACTCCAAAACTGGCTGCGTCCGACCCTGATGCCTTTATAATTAACCATAAGTCTAGGCTTATCGATATCCCAAATTCAACCTGATCATTCCCTCAAATACCCATTCTAAAATCGGATATTTATATAATATTCAACATTTAATTCAATTTGTTTGTTAACTTCTCGTAAGACATACACTATCAACCTATCAAATTAATCCACTAAATGAAAGCAAACATTCTATTGATCTTATTACTAATAATGTCTACATCGATGTTAGCCAATTACAATGTTTATCTCCCGGACGGTAGAAAAATAGAGGTGAGATTTAATAATATTGGGCAGCTCTTAGATAGTCTAAAAATTACTGAAGTAGAGCATTATAACCACAAACTTGGGGGTGTATACTTTAAGAAATTATCAAATAATCCAATCTTCATCATTTTCTATGATAAGGAATATCCATCAAAGATTAAGGAGATGATAGCATCGTATGACTATAAAAAATATTTAGATTCATACAGTTATTATTACGATTTAAAAGACATGATCAAAAAGGGAACCTTAACTAAGGAATATTTGTATGACGTTTTTAAAGATCCAGATTCAAAAGGTGAAGACGACGAAGGCTTCCAATACTGGATTTTTAAAAAATTCAATGTAAAGATTACATTTAAAAATGACTTGCCTGCTTCGGCAAATGTTATAAATTACAACGCCATTCAAAAAAACGGTTTAGCAATTTCCACCTTTGAAGTTACGGGAAGTGACGCAACTATTGGTTTTGATATCGAAGTAATAAATTTTGCAAATAGAAGTATTAAATACATTTTCATTACTGTCCTCGTAGAAAATCCTGTAGAAGATAAAATAGCCACAAAGACAGTTAAAGCTATAGGACCAATCAAAACGGGCGACTTTGGCTCATATGAATTTGAAGATATCGTTTATTCAAAAGTGGCCAAATATCTTTATATCGAAAATATAAAGATTCAATACTTGGATTCATCTATAAAGTTAATCCCCAAATCAGAAATTGGTAACATCCGGTTAAAAGATTGGGAAAAAATAGGCCATACTATTATCAATTAACTTCCTACATGGTTATGCAAACTGAATCAACTTATTAATAATCAATACTATTGGGTTACGGGTAGAGCGGATCGTTACCTCCCCGCTCATACTTCGGTCTCATAGTCTGTTTCTCGTAAATCCAAACTAATTGAACGATTCGTTTCTAGCTACTTTTCCGCCGATTTATTTTTAAACATGTTCTTAACGAAACGCAATTCCATGACCAATATGAAAGTAAGTGAAACTGAGTTTGATGATCTCATGAAGGAACACATACAGCTTCCCACACGCCCATCCACATTCTTCGACATCTGCGGATTAACATTTAAAGAGTATGTATTCAGCAATCTATATGCATATTACCTCAATCCTATAGCCGACCACGGACTGCGAGACATATTCCTCAACGCAATGTGTGAGTTAATTCGCGAAAAAACAGGAGTGAAACCGCTTGAAAACACATCCTGGGTAACTATTCAGCAGGAAGTCCGCACTGATACAGGAAATTTCATTGACCTAGTTGTAATCGAGCCTATAGAAGGTAGCAACGCACCTGGCCATGCGCTCGTTATTGAAAATAAGATTAACGCATCCTTGTATAATGACCTTAACGATTATTTCAACCATGTGAAAGTGCCGGGACGAAAAACAGGCGTTGTATTATCACTACAAAAGCAAGCATTCGATCACTCTGCATTTGTAAACATCACTCATGGTGAATTGATGTCAAAAATAATAACGAGTCTAAACCAAACGATTACTGAAATCGATACAAAACAGCTTTTCTTTATAAGAGAATTTATCACACACCTGCAATCACTTTCTATGACACAAAATCTGACCAGTCAATATGCTTTCTACTTTCAGTATGAAGAAAAAATACATGCTATCTGTAAACTAGAGCAGATGATTAAATCCGATCTTTTCTCACAACTTTCTATAACTTGCGACAAGCTTGGCCTTAAACTAGGTGCTCCGTACCATTCTTCTTTACGTTACTTTATTTCCTCTACCCAAGCAGTTTATTATACCATTTGGATGCCCGATCTTTTCACTCCCAGCCATTGCCTGACAATTATAGTTGAATTGGACAAAAAAGGAATTGAATACCTGGAAAGTATTAATAAGATAGAATTCACGCAGGAGGAAAAGCTTATTATCAAAGAAGTTACAAAAGTCCGTAGTTCTTACCTGCATTACGCCTCAACATGGTTCAACCTAACTACTACAGAGATGGAACAATTCTCCATAAGTGTATATCAAAAAATTATGGAAAGTCCGTTACATAGCATTTTCGCGAAAATTGAAGGGCATCTTTCAGCAGCAGGTCTTCCTGGATCTTAATGCAGTTAACTCCCTGATTCCCTTCTCAAAAATTTTTCCCAAGCCCAGCGCCTCATTTTCCATTCAGAGATTAGTTCTTTAAGATTTGCAAACGTGGCATAAATTGCCGTTGAAATATAAGTTGTTAACAATTAATAAAAAACGCACCATTATGTTTCATCTCCGCACAACTTGCTAGTAATCAATATAAATTGGTTCGGAAACTTACCAGTTCTGGGCACAAAAGCGGAAAGGTCGGAGATATCTCGTTTGGGGAAACTGTAATATAGCTTGTGCTTATGTTTTTTCATAATTCCTTCCCCATGGGATTAGCATTCCTAGCATTCATCCTTAAAAGAGATTGGAACGAATTCCTATGATTAAATAATGAACTTTCTATTCTCTAAAAATTGCCATGACCTTTTCAAAAAGAGGAATAAAATAAACAAAGTCGTCAGCAGTAAGTGAGAATAAAGATTCAGATAATTTTCTCTTATTTGAATCTCCATTAATTACATGAGCCGCTCCTCCTCCTGGCAAAGAGATTTTTTTAAAGAATGATCTTACATATTCGTTATTATAAATAAGTGATTCAATAGTCAAGTAAGACTGCTCCTTAAATGTTTCGTTTCCTGATGAGATCACCTGACCTGAAATTTCTGGAATATCGGGTACTGGTAATAGCATTAAATATCCATTCAATCCATTATGTCTGACTAATCCTTTTCTAGGATCAAGCTCTACATGATTTTGAAATTTGGATCGATTCCAGTTGCCATATCCAGCTTGATCAAAATCAAATAAGGCTATCATTTTCTTGTCATTAAATTGGTGAAATATGCCGTCCGGAGATTGGTCTCCTTGATTGAACAAAGCGCCTAAAAAATTAGCTGAAAAACAGTCTTGAATATAAAAGTATCTTCTCTTACCAGGATATAATTTATCCCATACTGTTTCTAAAATAATCTTATCCGTGATCCCTTCAGTAAACAGGATATTCGCATTGGCATTTTTTATATTATAAACTATTCCAAGGTTACTTTCCTGAATTGTAACTGCCGCTAATCCACTACTCAATAAATTAATAACGTTCTTCTTGCTCTCCTTAATAGGAAATCCTAAATCTCTATCCATACAATAAATTGATTCTTCAGAAGCCAGCGCCACTGTAGATGGTGAATGGGTAGTAAGAATGACTTTAACGTTCTGCTCTTTTATTAACACATCCTGAATTACATCGAGGAAAATCTGTGTCAACGAAGGATGAAGGTGAGCATCAGGTTCATCAAATAAAATAGCCTGAGGAAATAAACCTTTATTCTCAGAATTATATAGTGCAAATATCAACGCCATTATAGTAGTCTCTCCTGAGGACAAATCATGAAAATGTACCTCTTTTCCGGTTTTTCTATCAACAAGTTTAACCGGGTGGGCAATTTCTACTATATTACTTGGTTTATAATCTGCTTTGTACTTAAAACTTGCACGGTCTAATATTTCATTAAAAACTCTTAATGGTGAGATGACACCTCTTGTTAAGTAGGGAAAATGTGTCTCTTTAAGGAAATACTGATGAAAAAGTAGATCGATCGCCGAAGAAAAGAGGCCAAGAGGAATAGGATAAAATATTATATAATCTAGTAAATATAAATTATCTATATCCTTACCAGTATCTAAAGCCAATTTTTTTAATTGTTGTAATTGGCCGATGTCTATTTGTTTGGTCATAACAGGAAATGTAGGGGTTGTTGCTTGAACAGCATTACCAACAAACCTTGTTAACGCTAACTGCAATTCCTTTAATTCTTCAACCTCATCAGAAAATTTTTTATGTTTTATTGATCGATACGCGACTACTATAGGTTCAAGAATATCCCACTGCTGCTTGATGTACTCCATTAATGTTTTACTAGAATCATTATCACCTTCTATCTGATTACGTAATCCAGGATAAGAATATACAATTTCAGTCAAAGGTTGACAAGAATCACTCAGGAGAGGATGTGTATGGATTTCATAATTGCCATTATGATCAATAAAATCTCCGTTCTCATTGTGGTCCCCGAATCCATTTGAATAATCACAAATGAACTTTAATAACTGCGTTTTTCCAGAGCCATTCTCCCCAGTTATTACAGTAAAATCCGCAAGCGATATATTTAGGGCAGGCTTAATAATTTTCCCATTATATGTTGTATTTAATATCATGATGATGCTCGTATTATTGGTTCCTCCTTTGGAGTTTCGGAAAATTAAAATTCAAAAAAAATATATTAAAACTTTTATCTCAGCTGGAGCAAAATATAGGTAATCTTACTCTTACAGCTCAAATCTAAATTATAGTAGCATATTTGAGTCGTCTTATATAAAAATACGGTGAAAATCCTCACTTATCCATCAAATTTATTTTTGAACAACTACCAAGCCGTTATTAAAGAAGCATCTTAATTTTTTTATCAATTCCTCAAAAAGTATAATTTCTTGATAATCTAGATAAAACGGTACTATAATTTAGCGCTACTGGGCACAAAATCCTTGCAAATCTATTAGTTGTCAGATTTGTAGGCGTTTTATATAATTAAGGCATGGAAATGAAACACTTTTTTTATATACACACAACCAGCAAGCCCCTGATCAATTATCTGCTGGTAGAGATTATTGCATGGATCTGTTTCTTTAATTAATTGACATTCAATAATTGGAAAAATTTGCAATTGAGCAGCCTTATATTGTAAGTTAGGTAGCAGGTTGAATGTATCATGTAAGATTACTTACAGATTTTACAAACAATGTGATATCATCGAAATGGCAGTATGCATTACAATAAAAGATGGCTACCATGATGATGCCAGATTTTCCATTAAATAGTAATCATTAAACTAATTGTGATCAGTTTCGTCTTCATGGCGTTTTAATCTTGTGGCTAAATTTAATGCACTAAATAAGGTCGGCGCATGCGGGAAATTTTGAATTAATGCCACAGTTAAAAAAAAGCTTAAGATTTCTTTTGCGATAGACGTAAATTCAAATCCTTTGATTTTATCGTACTTGACTTGTGCTGTTACAGGGAATGCAACTTTATGTAATAGCTAAAGTTATTGTATGATTAATGCAATATATCAATAAATTGCACAAAAAGTGCAATAACACCTTCTGCAGATATATGAATTATCGGGTTAAAATTTCATTTACTTTTTAAGACAACCCTTAAGAAATTGAATCAAAATCCAAAACAACTTGCTAGAGACAAGATTTACCTTGAACTATTCAGAAGTGGATGGGTGATCCGGAATAATCCCAGCTAAACTTAAGTGCAGGTATAGGTGTAGCAATCCGAGAATACCAGACTGATATTGGACGGGCAGATTATGTGCTTTTTGTCAACAAAAGGTCTGTTGGAGTTATAATCTAATGGCTACTGTAATCATTGATCGCAGCGCCATTTTTAATTACTTTATCAGCGTGAATTGCTAAGGTTATGTTAGCCATGATAAATATTTAAACCTATTTTTTCATGCTATAAGTAATTTTATTCCCCAAAAACACAGCGGGAAATACAGTCAAAATCAGTATTAACCAAAACAAAATGGGGTGTATTACTGACAACCAAAGCCAACCTACTACCAAACTAATTAAACCGCCAACGATCAGGTTTTCCCTGATGCTACCACCAATTCTTGTGGTGATCATACCACCCAAAGCACAACTCACCCATACGCATAAAAGTTTGATCGCAAACTGAATAGTGCTTGTCTCGGTAAGATTAGGATTAGTGAAAATTTCCAAAGATGAAGGGAAAATCATCCCTTGCATCTTTGCTAAGAAGGAAATTAACAGCCCTATCGTTCCAAATCCGATCAGAACCGAAATAATTTTCCTAAAATTCATCGTTACTTATTTTAAAATTCAATTGATCTTCCGTCAATACGATGGGAGTTGTCATTATTTTTTGCACGTCCTCATCCGATGCGGCCCGGAAAGAATGCACAAACTGGTTTAATTTATCTTCGCTATCAGGGATAAAAGAAGCCGCATTATTTTTAGCATTTCCCTGGAATTTCCGTATCAACGGTTGCATCATTGTATTATAATTACTACAGGCTGTTTTTAGATCATTTGGGTGCTCCGCGATAAAATGTGCCAAGGCCTTTGCCCCGTAAATAGATAAGGAAGCCCCCATGCCCGATAATGCCGTTGGGCAGTATCCCGCATCTCCTAACAAAACAATATTTCCGTTCACCAAATTGGGCGAATTTACCATGCCCATTTTATCGATGAACATGATTCCGCTTTCTGCAAAACGATTCAATAGGTGTTGAATTTCCTTATTGTAAACGGTGAATGATGATGTCAACAGTTCATTTGCATTATTCTGGATGGAAGCCAAACTTCCTGTATCGTGTATGTAACACTGAATAGCTATTTCATCCTGTGCAATAGGATAGATAGACAACATCTTGTTCACATCGATATACACATCGAATTTACCAATCTCGTAAGCATGCGGTCCTTTCAGACGTCCTCCCATATAGAGGACGTTAAAATCCTCCAATACACTTTCAGGAAAATAACTTTGCCTGGTTGTAGATCGCAAGCCCTCCGAAACGATTAACAGGTTTGCTTCCAGTTCCTCGCCGTTCTGGAGCGTGATGTTGATTCCGTTGTCGCTTTGTGCTAATTTTTCAATGCTGGAGGAGAAGCGAATAGCTATACTATCTTTTAGATCATTATATAAAACGTAATGCAGGCCGCCTCTGGTGATCAATACAGAACGTTCAATACCCTGGTTCATTTTTTCGTAACTGATACCTTGTATGATTTCGTCATTCGATTCCCTGAAATTTACATACTCTGAAGGCGATGATGCTTCGCGAAGTTGATCCGTTAGACCCAATTCATCCATAATGGAGATCCCAAAACTTTTCAGTGAGATCATAAATCCCGATTTACTGAAGGACGATGCTCTTTCCAAAACCGTCACCTGATGTCCTTGTTGAGTCAGCAATTTTGCGGCAGTTAATCCGGCTATTCCTCCACCTGAAATGATGATCTTATGTTTCATTGTTTTTATCTTTTTGTGTACCAGTACAAAATTATCCCTAGATTTATAGATAAAATAGCTCCTTTTAAATAAAAAATAGTCCAAAAAAATGAGCAGTCAAAAACAAGAGATGCTGCGAATTGCAGAAAAGCTAGGCGTCTCGATAGATGCTGTTGAAGGAGAGATCAAGCATTTGCAGTTAAATCAATTAAAAATTGTGGACCTGTTACCCGAGATGCTGATTATGGTTCGTTCTTTAATTTCCAGCGAGACATTTTCGTATAGACGAAACCAGATTGGCGTAATGAATAAAGGATTGCTCATTTCATTTCAAAATATTCTAGAAAAAACAGAAAAAGCAGAAAATTTTGCAGCAGGGAATATGGATAATCGGCCACATGTAAGGATTACACCATCGCATGTAGAAAGTGAAATATTATTTCCGAAAGGTATGCACGTACAGCAGGTCACTATCCTGGTCGAACTGGAATACCTGAAACGCTTTGTCGGGATTGAGGGGAGTAAATTATATTATCTTTTTGATACCGATAAAACTTTCTGGATAGAAGAATTCATGTCTCCTGAAATGGTAATTTTAGTGAGTCAACTTGCTAACCTTTCATTAGAGAAGGTTTTATCAGAAGCCTTTTATCGGTTAAAAGCACTCGAACTGATTTATATGCTTTTCAGCAATCTATTAAACAGGGAAAATACGGAACATGCTAATCTTTGTAAAGCCGAAATTAATGCCGTTTATTTGGTGCGAAATGCCATCGCCTATTCATTGGATAAGTCTCCTTCAAAAGATGAGCTGGTAAAGCTAAGCGGCATGACTGAACTGAGGCTCCGGAAAATTTTCACCCAGGTTTTTGGTAGAGGAATTTATGAATATTACAATCATTTGAGAATGCAGGAAGCGGCGAAACTTTTAAAGGAGTATAACCTTTCTGTTTCGGAAGTCGGCTACAGATTAGGATTTAGTAATTTAAGTTATTTCGGAAGATTATTTGAAAAACACTTTGGATTGAAACCCAAGAAATGGCAGTATGAACATAAGTAATTTCTAAAATCAGCGGGCTTGCTCAATAGCCTCAGATTTATCTGTTTCCGATGCCCCTGCATTGTGCTGTAAGATGACCCTGCGTAGCCGCTCCTCATGTTCGTCGCCCCAAAGACCAATGGATTGAATCAAGGGAATGAGTGTTTTGCCAAAATCCGTAAGACTGTATTCTACTTTTGGAGGCAAAACCGGGAAGATCTTTTTAGTCACTAATTCATGATCTTCAAGTTCCTTCAATTGCACATTCAACACCCTTCTGGTTACATCCGGAATTTTCCGCTGCAATTCACTTGGCCGTAAGTTGCCTGTATGGATGAACCAAAGAATACGGATCTTCCATTTTCCATACAATACTTCACCAACCAGGTCAAGTCCACAATTGAGCGTCGGAGTAGTCTTTTTAATGTACATAACTACAAATATACAACACACCCGATGAACGGTCAATAGGGATAAATTTGTCCGTATCTGATTCGTAAGCCCGTAATTGTTTGCATCCCGCATACTATCGAGATTTGCACTACAAACAAAAATACATGGAACAGCAATTCAATTACAGCAACGAATTATCCGGTAAAATAGCCTTGGTAACAGGTGGTACCAAAGGTGCCGGTAGAGCCATCGCAGAACGCTTAAAGGCAGCTGGTGCAACAGTCGTCATTACCGCGAGGAACAAACCCGAACAGGCTGATGCAGACCTTTATTTTATTCCTGCTGACCTGAGCAAGGCGGAAGATGCGCAAAAAGTAATCAGCGAAGTGCTGTCTACCTATGGCAGGCTGGATATCCTGGTCAATAACTTGGGTGGTTCATCAACACCTGCTGGTGGTTTTGCAGCATTGAATGATGAGGATTGGATATCAACCCTTCAAGCTAATTTACTTGCTCCTGTGAGGCTTGACAGGGGATTTTTACCGCAAATGATCGAGCGGGGAAGTGGTGTAATTATTCACATTGCTTCTATCCAGGGCAAATTGCCGCTATACGATTCTACCTTGCCATACGCAGCTTCAAAAGCAGGGTTAATCAATTACAGTAAAAGTTTATCAAATGAAGTGACGCCTAAAGGTGTGCGCGTGCTAACTGTTTCGCCGGGATGGATAAATACAACAGCATCGATAGACTGGTTGGGCGAGATTGCAAGAAATGCAAATAGTACGGTAGAAGAAGCGCAGAAAAGTGTCATGGATGCATTGGGTGGAATACCTTACGGCAGGCCCGCCGAACCGGGAGAGGTCGCAGAATTGGTTGGATTTTTAGTTTCACCAAGAGCGAAGTACTTAACAGGAACAAATTTCGTCATTGACGGAGGAACAGTACCAACAATTTAAAAAAACTTAAATCATATTATCATGGAATTACCAAAAGTAGTAGGACGTTTTATAGAGACACAAAACAATTATGATAGTAAGGCTTATGCCGACTGTTTTACTGAAACGGCCGTTGTGCATGACGAAGGCAGCATTTATAATGGTAAGGAAGAGATTCGCCAATGGATCGAGCATGCAAATGAGGCTTATCAGTCTTCAATGGAGCCGCTGAATTATGAGCAGGCTGGAGTAAATGGAGTGTTGACAGCAAAAGTATCTGGCACTTTCCCGGGAAGTCCAATCGTATTAAAGTTCCATTTGGAATTTAGGAACGAACTCATCGAATCTTTAAAGGTCACCGGGTAAGTTGATATATCAGCAGGTTGCGCTTATTGGGATGATGGAAACCGCCAGTTAATAGGGCGGTTTTCTGGTTATTTGAATTACGAAAACTCATTTTTCGAGTATTTATGGGTAATCTTATGGGTATGATATATAATACTCCTAATTAAATTTTCATTTTAAAATTTCCCCCCAATTGTTTACATTTAGGTCAGTATCTCGTGCAATCAGCATTTATCCATACCAGCAAAAGGAATAAAGGAAGAGGGGAGTAATATTAAAGGAAAGTATTATTTACACTTACGTTTACGTTCTATTTATGTCATCATGTGAATCAGAAATAATCCTTTCGGATTTAAGATCCGGCGTACCTGGTGCATTTGAGCGCCTGTACATGGCTTATTATGAAGTATTATTTAAAAAAGCGAAAAGCATCCTGGGGGATGAATACAAAGCGCACGACCTGGTACAGGACCTGTTTGTATGCTTATGGGAAAAGAAAGGGGATCTGGGGATCAGGGAATCACTCTCTGTGTACTTAATGAAAGCCATTAAGAACAGGTGCATCAACCAGCTAAATTATCAGGCAAAAACAACGGAAAAAATTCACAAATACTCACGACTATTAGGTACCACACAAGTGGACGCCATGTCAGAATTTGAAGATGTGATCAATACCCAAATGAAGCAGGTGTACGAAGCCTCCGGAGAGCTGTCCAGTCCTCAGTTACGGGCCGTAGAACTGATTTATTTTGGTGATCATTCGTATAATGAATCTGCTCAGAAAATGGGTGTTTCAATTACAACTTTTAGGACTCATTTGACCCGGGCACTGCAGAAATACCGCAAGAAACTCGTACAAAGTGTGGTGCTGGTGATTATGTTTGCCATCAATTGTTTTATTAACCACTGATACAATGCCTCAAAATATACCATATGACAATGACACTGCGCAGGCAGAGTTCCTTTTACTTAAACGCTTATCGCAGCCTTTGAGTGAGGAGGAGAATGATGTCTTGTCGGAATTGCTGAAGAACCCAGATATACAAGACCTGGAAAGGGAAATACTTTCAAATAATAATGCAGGGATATATGCTGCAAAGGATGAGGATTTACAAGATCCGGCATTGGCGTATATTGACTTTTCACGAAGGATCAGACAGAAAAGAAACAGGAGAATTGTTTTATACTCAGTAGCAGCAGTAGGTATACTGGTGCTGGCGACGAAGATGATGAGCTTCTGGCTGATGCCGGAGAAGAGCGAGCCCATTGATATCAGCTCGAAAGTAAGTTTGAGTATTGGGAATGAAAGTACGGTGTTGTTAGACAGGTCCAGGGATGTGCTGATAGATAAACAGCCCCTGAATGTGAAAGATACCTTATTGGATCTCTCCAAACAGGACCTCAGTAGCAAAGCACTGAGTATCTTGAATGTTCCCAAAGGACTCACCTATAAGATTATATTAAATGATGGCTCAGTGGTGAGACTGAACTCCGCCAGTCAGCTGAAATTCCCCTTGAAATTTAATGGCGATACCCGTGAGGTGTACCTTAACGGGGAAGCCTATTTTAATATAGCCAAAGATGCGGCTCATCCTTTTTTAGTACATACCAACAACGAAACCTCCATCAGGGTATTAGGCACCGAGTTTAACGTGAACACGTATACTGAAAATATTGTAAAGACATCCCTGGTCAGTGGGGCTGTGCAGATCAATTCAGTGGTACTCAAACCCGATGAAGAATATATTTATGATGGACATGCCGGCCATATAGCGCCATTAGATGCCCGAAATACCCTGTCATGGTTGAAAGGGGTATATTTCTTTAATAGTACATCGTTCGAGGAAATTAGCCAGGTCCTGGACCGGAATTTTGGCCATCAGGTCGTGTTTGCAGATAGTAGTATTGCCCATAGAGCGTATAGCGGGATCATTGACCGCAGCTCGGATGTTGAAGGATTTTTAAAATCCCTGCAGGCCTCTGCCGCATTTACCTATTCAATAGATCACAATACAGTCTATATTTCTAAGTGATTGATCATGTGAGTTTTCCCATTGAGGTGCAGCCTTCTTTAAATTATTTTTAAATTTTTTGTGAATTCTTGTCGTCCGAAACGGAGTGTTTGTTGTCATAAATACGGGGAGGCTAAAGCCGAAGTAAAAATCAACCAATTAAATCGCCTGTAATGACAAAGTTACATTCCTTAATTCTGTACCTGTTACTATTTGGAGCCGGCTCGCAACTGCGTGCGCAATCATCATCCGGGAAAATTACATTGAATGGGCGGTATTCCATCCGGCAGATCTTCAAAGAGATCTATGACCAGGCTGGAAAGAAAGTGAACTTTGCAAGTAGTTTATTAGATGAGAATGAAAAGCTCAACATTAAAGTGCAAAATTCCAGCGCGGATTATGTGCTGGAGTATGTATTGCGCAACAAGAATCTTACTTTTTCTGTAAATGGAAATGATTACGCCATCATGCCATTAGCACCGGCTAAAAAAATCAGTAATAAAGCTGTGGGAGATACCTCCAGTTCCCATCTCAATGGAAAGGTGAGAGACAAAAGCGGGCAACCATTATCGGGTGCTACCATTGCTATTGTGGGTACTACAAAGGGTACCGCTTCTATGGAAGGAGGTTTTTTTTCATTGAATAATGTACCTGGCGATGCCTTATTAAGGGTCACTTTCACAGGCTATAAAACACAGGAAATACCGGTGCATGGAAGGGGGACAATAGAGATCGTATTGGATGAAGTGATCAATGATCTGGATGAAACCGTGATCGTCGCCTATGGTACGACAACAAAAAGATTTAATGTAGGAAATGTGGGTACCGTGAAAGGTGAAGATGTTGAAAAACAACCCGTGACTAATCCCTTGGCTGCCCTGGAAGATAGAGTACCGGGTTTACGCATCGTACAACAAACCGGTGTTTCCGGTGGTACTTTTAATGTGCAGATCCGTGGAAAAAATAGTATTGCAAATGGTAATGATCCCCTCTATGTGATTGATGGCGTTCCTTATACTTCTACCTTATTGCCCTCACAGGGCAGTGCGATCTTTGGCGGAAATGGCAGCACTTCCGGCAACCCGCTCAATTTTATCAATATGAATAATATTGAAAGTATCGATGTACTAAAAGATGCGGATGCCACTGCAATATATGGTTCAAGAGGTGCGAATGGGGTGATATTGATCACCACCAAAAAAGGGAAAGTGGGAAAAATGGCAGTGGACCTCAATATGAATACAGGTTTTGGGAAAGTGAATAAGCGCATGGATTTCATGAATACATCTCAGTACCTGAAAATGAGAAGGGATGCACTGGCCAACGATGGATTTGAACCTTCTACGGATAATGCGGTAGACCTGCTGACATGGGATACAACCCGAAATACCAATTGGCAGGATGAAATATTCGGGAAAACAGCTACTTTTTCTACAGCACAATTTGGTATTTCAGGCGGGAGTGATTTAACATTATATAATGTAAGCGGGATCTACAGCAGGCAAACCACCGTGTTTCCCGGTGATTTTGCAGATACCAAGGTGGGCGTGAATTTCAATTTGTCAGGTACCTCACCGAACCGGAAATTTTCCTTCCTGTTTTCCGGTAGTTATACCAATAATAATAACAGGCCGCCGACTAATGACCTGACATCAGTCATCGACATGGCCCCGAATTCACCAAAGATCTATAATAATGATGGCTCCATCAATTATGAAGACAATACATTTCCCAATCCCTTTGCTGTCCTTAATGTAAAGTATACGACAAAGGCAGATAACCTTATCTCCAATTTTACTGTAGGATATAAACTGGCGAAAGGATTGGATTTTAAAACAAGTTTTGGTTTTAATTTACTGCAGGTCTCTGAAATTAATAGTGTGCCTTCTTCGGCGATTAATCCTGCATATGCCTCCTTTATTTATCGGAACTCTACCTTCACGGATAATGCGATTAAATCCTGGATCATTGAGCCCCAGCTGACTTATTCTACAAAATTGTGGAAAGGGAATGTAGATGCATTGGTGGGGGCTACCCTGCAAAGCAATAACTCAAATGGAAAGATCGTGTATGGTGAAGGCTATACATCCGATGCCCTGTTGGAAGACTTACTCTCTGCCCCTACCGTAAAAGTAATGAGCACCAGTATTGCCGTATATCGGTATGAAGCATTGTTTGGCAGGGTCACCTATAATTTATTAAATAAGTACCTGGTCAATTTAACTGGGAGAAGAGATGGCAGTAGCCGTTTCGGACCGGATAACCGCTTTCATAATTTTGGTGCAATTGGATTAGGGTGGATCTTTAGTCAGGAGAACCTGTTTAGTGGGCTGCCTGCACTGAGCTTTGGTAAGATCAGGGCGAGTATGGGCTGGACGGGGAACGACCAGATCGGTGATTACCGCTACCTGAATTTATACCAGTCATATGGTGCACCTTACCAGAATGTATCAGGTTTGATATTGACAAATCTGTATAATCCGAATTTGCAGTGGGAGGTGAATAGAAAGCAGGAACTGGGGCTGGAATTAGGGTTCTTAAATAACAGGATCAATTTTACAACCAGTTTCTACCGGAATATTGCTTCTAATCAGTTGATCACTTATCCATTGTCCAGCGTGACAGGGTTCACTTCTATCCCTTATAATTTTGATGCAAAGGTACAAAACAAAGGATGGGAGTTTGTAGTGACAACGACGAATATAAAGAAGCGGAAATTCTCATGGACGACTTCTGCTAATCTGACAATAGAGCGGAATAAATTGGTAGAATTTCCAAATTTAGCGAATTCACCCTATGCAAATACATTGATAGTGGGAAAACCTATATCGATCATCAAGGCATTGTCTTATGCGGGTGTAGACCCGACCACAGGTGTATACCAGTTTTATGATACCAAAGGAAATACCACTACCAACCCTAATCCTGTCACAGACAGGTTTGCATTGATAGATTTAACACCACGATTCTATGGTGGTTTGAATAACCGCTTTACCTACAAAGATTTTTCACTGGATTTCTCATTGCAGTTTGTGAAACAAAAAGGGAATTATTATCCATTCATAGAGATTCCGGGCATACAGTTCCATAACCAGCCGGTAGATATGTTATCGGTGTGGCAGAAAGAGGGCGATCATGAGCCTTACCAGAAATATACATCGCAATATGGAACAGATGCGTATACCAGTGCCACGAATGCAAAGGATAGTGATTTCAGGATCAGCGATGCTTCGTTTGTGCGCTTGAAGAATGTGTCTTTCTCCTGGAATTTGCCTGCTGGTTTTTGTGATCGCGCGCATATGCAACATGGACGGGTATATGTACAGGGGCAGAATTTATTAACATTTACGAAGTTCAAAGGATTGGATCCGGAAAACCAGAGTAGTTTAAATCTTCCTCCATTGATGATGCTGGTGGGTGGTTTTCAGTTAACTTTTTAATACTAACAGTCATGTGTGCGAAATATTTACTTTTTATAATCACGGTCTCTTTGTTGGGGTGTAATAAATTTATTGATATAGATGCGCCTAAGAACCAGGTAGCCAGTGATAATGTTTTTAAAGATAATACCACTGCTGCTGGGGTACTAACGGGTATGTATGCACTGATGAGTAGTGATGGGATCTTTACAGGGAGGGGGAGTATCAGTTTGAAAGGGGCACTGTCAGCAGATGAAATGACATTGTATGGAAGTGCGGGTGATGCCGCCCTGAGTGAGATCTATCTGAATGCCATGAATTCCCGTTCTACAGGTAATCCCTGGAGCCAGTTCTATAAATATATCAATGTAGCCAATACGGCAATAGAAGGCTTGAATGCTTCCCAGACATTGACGGATGGAGTGAAGCAGCAGTTGATTGGGGAGGCGCTTTTTATACGGGCGTTTTTACATTTTTACCTGGTGAACTTGTATGATAGTGTGCCATTAGTGACGAGTTCTGATTATCGTGTAAATAATGTAATTAAGAGGAGTGCGCCGGATGTGGTGTACACACAGATCGTGGATGATTTGAATGAGGCGATTGCCAAATTGAGTGAGAATTACCTGGCAGCAGATGTGCAGGCTGGTTCAAGTGAGCGGGTAAGGCCTACGAAGTGGGCGGCGGAGGCTTTGTTAGCCAGGGTGTATTTATATAAGAAGGAATATGCAAATGCGGTGGTGCAGGCAACGAATGTGATAAACAGGTCAGATATGTTTGATACAACGGCATTGAATGATGTATTTCTGGCAACGAGCCAGGAAGCGATCTGGCAATTGGCGCCGACAAGTCAGGATGTGAATACGTTTGATGGGAGTCTGTTTATATTAAAGCGTGCACCGAGTTTTAGTAAGCCGGTGTATTGTAGTCCAAATTTGTTGAATGCATTTGAGGACGGGGATTTGAGGAGTACGCAGTGGGTGAATTCAGTACTTGCTTCGAATGGTACGAGGTATTATTTCCCATTTAAATATAAAATATCTGCCGGGGGGCCTCCTACGGAGTATACGACAGTATTGCGTGTAGGGGAGCTGTATTTGATCAGGGCTGAGGCAAATGCGAATTTGGGTACTTATTCGGCAGCGAATGATGACCTAAATGTGATACGGACACGGGCGCGTTTGCCACTGGTGAATTATGCAGATAAGGAGGAGCTGATGAAGGCCATATTACATGAAAGACAGGTGGAATTATTTACAGAGTGGGGGCATCGGTGGCTGGATCTGAAGAGGACAGGGATGGTGGATGAGGTGATGACTACAGTATGTACACAAAAGGGCGGTGTGTGGAAGAGCACGGCCAGTTATTTCCCGATACCATTATCGGATATATTAAGGAATACGAATCTTACTCAGAATAGCGGATATTAAATCATTACAATCATGTTTAGGAGTTTAAGAGCATTGGTCTCTATCGGCATTTTATTGCCAT